>OHGG01000784.1_pt1 | contig 15366 bp, 13 predicted proteins | sample 1567641 | NCBI WGS metagenome assembly OHGG01 (sample SAMEA3879561, study PRJEB24766) | human gut metagenome | biome: human-associated habitat; feature: feces | place: USA | collected 1985/1987
GCCCAAAGCATCCAGCACCTGCTGTTCCGGCTGCATGCCGGGCGGCGCGCCCTCCAGCGCCAGCACCTCGTCGCCCGGCGTGTTCACCCGGCGCACCCATGCGCTGCGTAAGTAATCCTTGGCTTTGTTGGAGGCGATGCGGGCCAGCCATTGCTTTTCGTATCCGGCAGGACAGCGGTTCATGCTCCGCCATGCAGAGAGAAAAGTTTCCTGTGTCAGATCCTGCGCATAGCCCTCATCTGCCACCAGCTGACGGCAGATGGTGTAGACGAGGGACTGGTACTTCTGTACCAGCCTGTCAAATTCCAGTGCATTCAATGGCTGCTCTCCGCCTCCTTTCTGCCCGGCATTTCAAGCGCTCTGTCTATCTATACGAATCAGTGGGTCCAAAACCTGCAAAATCGTGGGAAAAATATTGAAAATGTGGTAGAATGGCCTTATCAAACCTCACAAAGGAGAAAACACGATGGCCTCTGCCACAAAACAGGCACTTCTGACGGCGCTCTCCGCCGCCCAGGGCGAATGCATCTCCGGCCAGCAGCTGGCGCAGCAGCTGGGTGTGAGCCGCGCTGCTGTCCACAAGGCTGCGGCTGCACTGGCGGCTCAGGGCTATGCACTGGAAGCCGCCCCCCGGCGGGGCTATCGGCTGGCGGGCGGCGACCCCTTCTGCGCCGAGGCGGTGGGGGAGTACGACGCCCCCATCTACCTTTACGACAAGCTGGAAAGTTCCAACCGCACGGCCAAGACGCTGGCCCTCGAGGGTACGCCCCATGGCACGATGGTGCTGACAAGTCAGCAGACGGCGGGACGGGGCCGGCTGGGGCGGCGGTTCGAGAGTCCGGCGGGGAAAGGCATTTATCTCTCGCTGGTGCTGCGGCCTGGCCTGCCCATGACCGAGGCGCAGGCCGTCACCGTCAGCGCGGCGGTGGCCGTCTGCCGGACTGTGAAGCGGCTCTGCGGGCTGGACTTGGGCATCAAATGGGTCAACGACCTCTATTATAACGGCAAGAAGGTCTGCGGTATCCTGACGGAAGCCGGGGCCGACATCGAGAGCGGCCAGCTGGAATGGCTGGTGGTGGGCATCGGCCTGAACCTGACCTCCCGCCCGGAGGACTGGCCCGAGGAGCTGCGGCCCATCGCGGGCAGTCTCTACCCCGGCGGGCCTGCACCGGTGAGCCGGGCGGCACTGGCCGGGGCCATCGCCCGGGAACTGCTGGGTCTCTGCCCGGCCTTCGACTGTCTGGACGAGTACCGCGCCCGGTGCTTTGTGCCGGGCCACTGGGTCACGGTCTGCACCGGGACGGAGAGCTACGCCGCAAAGGCGGTGGCCATCGACGACGCCGGGCGGCTCATCGTGCAGCGGGAAGGGGGCCGCACCGAGGCGCTCTGCCACGGAGAAGTGAGTATAAGGCCGTCGCCGCTGGCGGTAAAATAATAAGAATAATATAGAAAGAAAGCATCGGCAGACACCCGGCGAGGGTGCTGCGGATGCTTTTGCTTTAAGTAGAGCAAATGCCTCTCCCAAAGAGAGAGCCTAAGAGCTGAAGGAAAGCTGGTTAAAACACCCCGAAGCACACCAGCCCCAGCACCGCCGCGATGCCGATGACCTTCGGCACACTGAGCTTGAATTTCTGGAGCAGCACAAAGCAGAGGATGCCGATGGCGATGCCCGGCAGACTGATGCCGCCTGCCTCGGTGATGCAGGTCTGGCGGCAGAGGCCCACCAGAACACCCAGCACCATGCCGATGCAGACAGGCTTGACGATTTTCATGATGTAGCTCATGACCTTGCTGGTGCGGAACTTCTGGAAGAACGCCGCCGCCAGAAGCGTCAGCGTCAGGGTGGGGCTCAGGACGCCCAGGACCGCGAAGACGCCGCCTGGCATCCCGGCGGTCTTGGTGCCTGCAAAGGTGGCGGCATTGACGCCCAGAGAGCCGGGTGTCATCTCGGCGATGGCGATGAGGTTCGTCAAATCGGCGTCCGTCATCCAGCCGTGGGAGGACATTTCATCCATGATGAGGGGGATCATGGAGGTACCGCCGAAGCTGGTGAAGCCGATCTTCGCAAACGCGGCGAAGAGCTGAACGAGGGTCTCAAACATGGCCATGTTCGCTCACCCCCATCCAGACCAGCGCGATGACCACACCGGCCACCACCAGTGTCAGATTGCTGATGGACGTAAAGTAACAGAGCACAAAGGCGATAGCACAGATGATGATGGGCATCGCGCTGGTCAGAGCATCTTTGCCGAGAGAGATGGCCGCGCCGCCGATGATGGGGGCCACGGCGCACTGGACGCCTTTGAGGGCCGACCAGACCCAGTAGTTATCTTTAATGGCGTCGTAGATGGCCGTCACGATGGTAAGGGTGACGACGGCGGGGATGCACAGGCCGATGGCCGCGCAGATGCCGCCCAGCACCCCGGCCATCTGATAGCCGAAGAGCAGAGTGATGTTCGCCACCATGATGCCGGGCAGGCTCTTGCCCACGGCGATGAGCTCCAGAAGATCGCTCTTGGTCATCCAGCCGCGCTCGTCCACGAACTCCCGCTCCATCTGGGCAATGATGCTCCATCCGCTGCCAAAGGTGAACGCGCCGATTTTGATAAAGTAAAGAAGCATCAGCAGGGCCATTCGTGCGCCGGTGGGGCGCTGCTGTGCGGTTTCGGGTTTTGTTGTCTGCATGAATCCTCCTGAGATACCGGGTTTGCTGTTCTTTTACCTATAAGATACCACAGACGTCCCCAAAAGGCGAATGGAAAAATGGAATGGTTCCCGGTTCCTGTCAGGAATGCTCGTAAGTCATCCAGCTGCCTTTCCATGCGTAGAAGGCCATCAGCACGGCACCCAGCGCCCACGACACCGGGTAGAGGACGAACACGCCCTCGATGCCCGCAAAGAAGGGGAGGACGAACTGGATCCACACCACACGGAACAGGCACAGCGAGACCAGCAGCACCACCATGGGCGGGATGCTGGCACCCGTGCCGCGCACGGCACCGGCAAGGCCGTGCAGGATGCTGAGCAGGAAGTAGAACGGACAGAACCACCGCATAGCCAGCTTGCCGTAGGTGACCACGGCCTCGTCGGCGGTGAACAGGTGCAGAATGGCGTCCTGTCCGGCCAATAGCGCCGCGCCGGTGCAAAGGGTGTAGATGACCCCGATGGCAAGGGTGACCCACACCGAGCGCTTTACCCGGTCCAGACGCCCCGCACCGTAGTTCTGCCCCACAAAGGTGGTGGCGGCCATGCTGATGCTGCTCACCGGCAGGATGTTGAAGCCGTCGATCTTCATGTACGCGGCAAAGCCTGCCATGGCGACAGCGCCGTAGCCGTTGACACTGGACTGCACCAGAACGTTGGAGAACGAGATGACCATGTTCTGGATGCCGGTGGGCAGGCCCACCCGGATGATGCGGGCGGACATTTTGGCATCGGGGCGGATCTTGCGCAGCGTGACCCGGTAGTCATCCTCCACCCGCATCAGGAAGCGGAGGGAGAGGATGCAGGACACCAGCTGGCTGATATCGGTGGCAATGGCCGCACCGGCCACGCCCATCTTGCATCCGGCGATCAGGACAAGGTCGAGGACGATGTTGGTGATGGAGGCAACGCCCAGGTAGAGCAGGCTCCGCTTGGAGTTGCCGGCGGCGTTCAGGATACCGGCCGCCATGTTATACACCACGCTGAACAGCACGCCGCCAAAGTAGATCCGCATATAGGTCACGGCGTCTTCCAGCACCTCAGCCGGGGTGTTCATCCAGACCAGCAGGCTGCGGCTGACGGCGATGCCGCCCACCGTCAGGATGAGGCCGAGGATGACCGCGATGGCCAGCGAGCTGTGGACGGCGATGTGCGTTTCCTTTTTATCTTTTGCGCCGAGGTACTGGCTCACGACGACGCCGGCGCCGACGGCCACGCCCTGACTGAAACCGATGAGCAGGTAGATGGGTGAGCCGCTGGAACCCACAGCGGCCAGCGCGTTGCTGCCCAGAAAGTTGCCGACGATGATGGAGTCGGCGGTGTTGTAAAGCTGCTGGAGCAGGTTGCCCAGGATGAGCGGCACCGAGAAGAGCAGGATGCTTTTCCAGATGCTGCCCTCGGTCATGAGCAGGGTCTTTTCCTGCTGCGGCTGTGCCGTTGCGGCCATAGTGTCTCCTCCCTCAAAAATGCAGGAATTTCATAGGTATTTCACAATAAACTTAACAATACATCGTTCTGTGCCGAATGTCAAGCAGAACGGAAAAGAAAGCCCTCAGACTTTCCACATCTTGTTTGCAGATTGTTCAAAACTAACTCAAAGAAACTCCATTTTTATCCGGTACAATAAAGGTGCAGTCGGGAAGACAAGAACGAGATCCCCCATCTCCGGCTTTTGACTTTCCATAAATGCCATGCAGGCAGGATTCATGCGCAGCCCCGCAGCGGGTGCCGCGTCCCTAAAAAAATACTGTCCCCCACCTATGCGAGGCAATAGCCACGGCGGCGGACAGACTACCAACAACCTCCTAGCAGCCGCAAATGTTTAGGAGTTCTCATACACAGGCAGCGCCGCTTTCTCCTCCTTTCCACGGCGCTGCCTGTTTTTGTATTTTGGAGTCAACCTCTCCGTCAGCGCTTACGCGCTGCCACCTCCCCTAACGAGGGGAGGCTTTGGCATTTCGTAAAGCCTTTCCTCTTCGCCAGAGGCTCCCCTCGATAGGGGAGCTGTCGAGCGAATGCGAGACTGAGAGGTTAAAAACAAAAACCGCCCTGAAAAGGGCGGTTTTTGTTGTCTTCAGCGCATATCATGCAGGCGCTCTGCCGGGAGGGAGGCTTGCAGCAGGCTCCATGCGGCGTCGAGGCTGTCGTTCAGCAGATAGGCCTGATTCTGCTGGACATAGAGGTAAATGGCGTTGGGGGTGCGGTAGGCCAGATGCATATCGTGCCACGCATACTTGCGGCTCGCCTCAGGCTTGTCCTGCTCGCCGGCCATCCAGACCGACAGTCCTTCGTCGTCCAGCAGCAGCCGGTAGAAGGGGCGGGGCAGGCCCATCTTTTTGATTTGGAGGCTCAGGGAGTGGAAGAACGTCCAGAAGTAGACAGCCGGCACGCCCAGCGCCACCACGGCCAGCACCACCGTGAGCAGGGCTGCGCCGTCTTTCTGGCCCACCTGCGACAGGCAGAAGCCGGCAGACACCAGCAAAATGGCCGTGAACACCAGAGGCCGGTGCCACGCCTTGTGGTGGCGCAGCAGGTCAAAGGCGGCAAAATCGTGGAAGGATGCAGCATCCATCTGGACGGAAACGGAGATCGGCTGAGACATAAAAATACCCTCCTTTTTGGTCATAGTACCATATTATTTTCCAACAATCAAGGATGATATTGCGCAGATGCCCTAAAATGTGCTAAAATAGGACGAAAAAGAAAGTTTATGGAGCTTTCGCTCTGACGGCGGACAGGCCGGATAAGGCGGAAGATGCGCGGAAGAATATCACAGAGAAGGAGGATGGGTGCGTGGGGCGCAGGATGACCCTGAAAGGGCAGATCAGTCTTTGCCTGGCAGCGTTTTTTCTGGCGCTGGCGGGGCAGATATTCTTGAGCTTTTACCAGTCCGGCACCGTGCTGCGGGAACTGGACGACCAGATGGGCAACTTCAACGCCATCAGCCGCTTTCAGAACGGCGTGGAGCGGAGCCTTTCGGCCATGGAAGATTACCGCTGGGAGTACGGCGATGCCAAAGCGCTGACAGAGGAGCTCCACAGCGCCTTTTCCGTCACCAACGCATGGCTCTGGCGCATCGAGAGCGACCTTGGCACTGTGAGTGAAGAGCAGTATCTGCTCTACAATGCCGTTTCCACTACCTACGACAGCTACACCGCACTGGTGGACCAGCTGGAAGAAGCGGTGGCCGCCGGTCAGGACACGAAAGCCGCCCAGCTCTACTATAATAAAATCGTACCCTGCGGCGGCTATCTGCGCCAGTATACCCAGCAGCTGCTGAACACGGCTATCACCGACGCTCAGGGGACTTACACCACCGTGTCGGCCCTCAGCGACCGGGTGAAATGGGTGCAGACCGTCGTGGTGGCGCTCTGCCTTGCGCTGGGCTGCGTCATGGCCTTCTCGGTGCTGACGCTGCTGACCCCGGTGCAGCAGATGATCGGCGCCTCCCGGGAGGTCACCCGGGGCGAGTTCGACTCGCCCGACCTGCCTGCGCCCCGTCAGCCGGAAATGGCCCAGCTGACCGAAGCCTTCAACCACATGAAGCATTCGATGGCCGAGCAGGTGACCACCCTGCGGGAGAAAAACGAGATGGAGCGGGAGCTCCACCGCCAGAAGACGGAAGCTCTGGAATTACAGAACCGGATGGAGCGCAGCCGTTTGCAGCAGCTGCGCAGCCAGATAGACCCCCATTTCCTTTTCAACACCCTGAACGTCATTTTACAGACCGCCGGACAGGAAAAAGCCTACCGCACTCAGGCCCTCATCACGGCTCTGTCGCACCTGCTGCGCTACAGCCTGATGAGCAACGACGAGCAGGTGCCGCTGGCCCGGGAAGTGCGCATCGTGGACGAGTATTACTCCATTTATCACGTCCGCTTCGGCGACCGTGTGAAGATGGTGTGGCGCATCTCCGACTCCCTCGATTTGACGGAGACGATGGTGCCGTCCTTCATCTTGCAGCCCATCGTGGAGAATGCCTTCAAGCACGGCATCTCGCCCAAGGAAGAGGGCGGCGTGGTGCGCATCCGCATCAACCCGCTGCGGGATAAGGGGCTGCTCTATATCAGCGTCTGCGACAACGGCGTGGGCATCCAGCCCGAACAGCTGGCCCAGCTGAAAGCCGCGCTGGCCCAGCCCGGGGAGCGCTGGGAGCATATCGGCGTCTATAACGTGGCCGCACGGCTGCGGCTTCTGGATAAACGGGGGCGGCTGGTCATCCGCTCTCACCCTGGCCGGGGAACGGCCATCAGTATGTACCTGCCCCTTGTAGAACTTTTGGAGGAGGATTTGGACGATGATACGCCTGTTGATCGCGGATGACGAAAAGCTGGAGCGGGAGGCGCTTGCAGAGCTGGTCCAGCGCCGTTTTGAGCGGGAAGTGGTCCTGGAGGTGGCGGAAAATGGCCGCAAAGCTGCCGACACGGCGGTGCTGTGGGGCGCGGACCTCATCCTGATGGATATTGAGATGCCGGGCATGAGCGGTCTCGACGCTGCCCGCGCCGTGCTGGCTCAGCGGCCTTCCTGCCGGGTCATCTTCGTCACGGCCTACAGCCTGTTCCAGTATGCCCATGAGGCGGTGCATCTGGGGGCCTGTGACTATCTGCTCAAGCCGGTGGACCCCGACGAGCTGGAAGCCTCGGTGCGCCGGGCTATGCGGCAGATCGAGACGGAGCGGAAGCTGGAAGAGCTGGCCGCCGCCCAGCCCCAGCCGGAGCAGACGGAGACCGAAGAAGAGGCGGAAGACGCCCCCGAGGAGGGCGAGAACAGCCAGACGGCCCTCGTCATGGCCCATGTCCGCCGCTACCTCGAGGATAACTATATGTTCGATCTGTCGCTGGACAGCGTGGGCGAGATCCTGCACATCAGCCCGGCCTATCTGTCGGCGCAGTTCAAGAAGTACCAGAAGATGAACTTCCTCGACTGCCTCACCGAGCTGCGCATCAACGCGGCAAAGGAATTGCTGGCCGACCCCTTCCGCTCCTCGGCAGAGGTGGCGTCGATGGTGGGCTACGAGGACGCCAGCTACTTCGCCCGGGCGTTCAAGAAACGCACCGGCATGACCCCCACCCAGTACCGCCGTCAGGCCGGCCAGAAGGCAAAGACCGACCCGGAGGCCGGGCTGTGAGCGGGCGGATGATTTCCCGCCGCAGTGTGCTGGCGCTGGCCGCCTGTACGGCGCTGGGCGCTGTGGGCTGCAGCAAGACGGAAGAGTACACCGGCCCGGAGCTCATCCTGCGCTACGCCGAGAATCAGCCCGAGGATTATCCTACCACTCAGGCCGCTCTGGCCTTTGCCGACCTCGTGGCCGAGCGGACGGAGGGGAGGGTCAAAGTCGTGGTCTACAGCGGCGGGGAGCTGGGGGCCGAACAGAGCGTCATCGAGCAGATGCAGTACGGCGGCATCGACTTTGCCCGCGTCTCTCTGAGCCAGCTGGCCGAGTATCAGCCGGCCCTGAGCGTATTGCAGCTGCCTTTTCTCTATACCGATGCGCCCCAGATGTGGCGGGTGCTGGACGGTGAGATCGGCGATGAATTCCTCTCGGGCCTCGGCGCGATGGACCTCGTGGGCCTGTCGTGGTTCGACGCCGGTGTCCGCAGCTTCTACACCCGCGAAAAGGTGGAGACGCTGGCGGACCTCGTGGGGCTGACGCTCCGGGTGCAGGAGTCGGACATGATGAGCGAGATGATACTGGACCTCGGCGCAAAGCCCGCGCAGGTGGTCTACAGCCGGGTCTATGCAGCCCTGCACAACGCCGAGATAGACGGCGCGGAAAACAACTGGCCCAGCTATGAGGCCATGGGCCACTATGAGGTGGCCCCCTATTTCTTAAAGGATGAGCACGCCCGTGTGCCGGAGCTGCAGCTGGCCAGCGAGGCCGCGATGGAAAAGCTGGCAGAGCTGGACGAGCGCTTCCCGGACATCATCCGCACCTGCGGAAAGGAGAGCGCTCTGGCCGAACGCCGCCTCTGGGCGGAACGGGAGGCCAGCGCCGAGAAGCATATGCGGGAATGGGGCGTGGAGGTGACGACCCTCTCTGCCGCCGAGAAAGCCCGCTTCCGGGCGGCAGTCGAGCCCATGTACGCGGCTTTTGAGGAGCAGAGCCGCCTCATCCAGCGCATCCGCGAAGCCTGAAAAGTGCGAGAGATATTACATTGTATTCATCTTGTTGGGCAGTGTGCTGAATAAACTGCGCTATGGCTTGTAGGAAATGCACAAAAGTGTTTCTCACATTTTTTTGAAAAACAGGACATTTTTCATAAGCCCTTGTTCTGACTAAAAAAATTTGCTAAAGTGTGTACAGTAAATGAACGGACGGTGTGCGACCCGTGCAGAGCGCACCGCCCTGAATGAGGAAAATCTAAGGAGGATTTTATCATGAAGAAGATTTCTCGTCGCAGCTTTCTGGCAGCAGCCGGTGTTTCCGCCGCTGCTCTGGCTCTGACTGCATGTGGTGGCTCCAGCAATTCTGCTGCTTCCACCTCTACCGCAGCTTCTGCTTCTGCTGCTGCCGGTGATGCAGCTGCTGCTGCCAACGATCCCAAGGTGACTCTGGTCTACGCCGAGGTCAACCCGCTGGATACCATCGTCGGCCAGACCGCTACCCACTTCAAGGAGAAGGTCGAGGAACTGACTGGCGGTTCCGTCGTCATCGACGTGCAGGCTTCCGGTGTTCTGGGCTCTGAGAACGACGTTCTGGACGCGATCCTGGGCGGCTCCACTTCCATTGATATGAGCCGTATCTCCGCTTTCGCACTGACCAGCTACGGCTGCAACAAGTCCAAGCTGCTGTCCATCCCCTTCACCTTCGAGAACCGCGCACACTTCTGGAACTTCGCCAACAGCGAGCTGGCACCTGAGTTCCTGAACGAGCCTCAGGAGCTGGGTCTGCCCGTTCGTGGTATCTTCTACGGCGAAGAGGGTTTCCGTCACTTCTTCACTGTCAAGCCCGTTTCCGGCATCGCTGATTTCAAGGGCCTGAAGCTGCGTGTGTCCAACGACCCCGTCATGAACGGCATGGTCGAGGGCCTGGGCGCTAACCCCACCGTCGTTTCCTTCGGCGAGCTGTACAGCGCACTGCAGACCGGCGTTGTCGATGGCGCTGAGCAGCCCATCGCAAACTACAAGTCCAACGCCTTCCCCGAGGTCGCTAACAACCTGATCCTCGACGGCCACACTCTGGGCGCTATCCAGGCTGTCATCACCGACAACGCCTGGGGCAAGCTGACCGAGAACCAGCAGGCTGCCATCATGGAGGCTGCTGCGGATACGCAGGCCTTCAACGCTGACCTGTCCGAGACCGCTGAGAACAAGGTCCTCGACGAGCTGAAGTCTTCCGGCTGCAACGTCGTCGATGTCCCCGATAAGGCTCCCTGGCAGGAGGCTTGCGCTAAGGTCATCAGCGAGAACACCTCGGATCAGGCTGAGCTGTATCAGCAGCTGCTGGATATGAAGGCCTGATAAAAGCGCCTTTATCCTGAAGTAGTACATAGCCCGGCGGGGGACTACGGGATACGCCCGCAGACCCGCCGGGCTTTTTATAAGAGTATGGAGGAGATCCTATGCCGAAAATCTTTACCACTCTGGATAAGATCAAGCCGGCGTACGACGTCACCTACAAAGTGGTCCTGTTTATCTGCAAGATACTGCTGATTGTGGATATTCTCATCACCACCATGTCGGTCATTGGTCGTTACGTCCCGTTCATCCCGGACCCCGCATGGTCTGAAGAAGTCGTTCTGACTTGCATGAGCTACATGGCCGTGCTGAGTGCTGCTCTGGCCATCCGCCGCGGCGCACACATCCGGATGACCGCATTTGACGTCTATCTGCCCAAGATCGCCGTCAAGGTGCTGGACATCCTCGCCGATCTGGCGGTCTGCATCCTCGGCCTCATCATGCTGGTTGTGGGCTGGAACTACGCCACCACCCTGGGCGGCCGCGGCTTCTATGTCTCCATGCCCTGGCTGAGCCGTTTCTGGATGTATTTCCCCGTGCCTCTGGCCGGTGTCGCCATGATCATCTTCGAGATCGAGGCACTGTACAACCACATCAAGAGCATTTTTGTAAAGGAGGAAGTGTAATATGACAGTTCAGACACTGGCAATCATTGTCCTTCTTGTCAGCTTCTTTGTTATGATCTTCCTGCGCTTCCCCATTGCATACGCCGTTGGTCTGTCCAGCGTGCTGTGCATGATGGTGCAGGGTCAGGCACTGACCGATGTCTGCCGTCTGATGGTCAAGGGCATCTCGTCCTTCAGCCTGATGGCCGTCCCGTTCTTCATCACCATGGGCGTCCTCATGGGCAGCGGCGGCATCTCCGAAAAGCTGATCGCTCTGGCTGATGCCTGCGTCGGCTGGATGCGCGGCGGCATGGCAATGGTCAACATCGTTGCTTCCTACTTCTTCGGCGGCATTTCCGGTTCTGCTTCTGCAGATACCGCTTCCATCGGCTCCATCATGATCCCCATGATGGTCGATCAGGGCTACGATGCCGACTTCTCCACTGCTGTTACCATCACCTCCTCCTGCGAGGGCCTGCTGGTTCCTCCGAGCCATAACATGGTCATCTACGCCACCACCGCCGGCGGCATCTCCGTGGGCAGCCTGTTCCTGGCTGGCTACCTGCCCGGCGCTCTGCTGGCCATCGTCCTGATGATCGGCTCCTACATCATCTCGGTTAAGGAAAATTACCCCAAGGGCTCTCCGTTCAGCATCAAGGGCTTCATCAAGCAGCTGGGTACCTCCATCTGGGCTCTGGCCGCAGTCGTCATCGTCGTGTTCGGCGTTGTCGGCGGTGTGTTCACCGCTACCGAGTCCGCTGCTATCGCAGTTATCTACTCTCTGCTGGTCTCCGTCTTCGTCTACAAGGGCCTTGACTGGAAGGGCGTCTGGCACGCTCTGGATGAGTGCGTCAACACTCTGTCCATCGTCCTCATCCTGATCGCCACCTCTGCTGTGTTCGGCAACTGCCTGACCATGCTGCACGTGCCTGATCTGGCTGCAAACGCCATCACCAGCGTCACCAGCAACCCCTACATCATCGCACTGCTCATCGACCTCATCATCCTGGTGCTGGGCATGATCATGGATATGGCTCCCATCATCCTGATCGCTACCCCCATCCTGCTGCCCATCGCGACTTCCATCGGCATCGACCCCATCCAGTTCGGTATCATCGTGGTCCTGAACTGCGGCATCGGTCTGCTGACTCCCCCTGTCGGCGCGGTTCTGTTCATCGGCTCTGCCGTTGCGAAGCGCCCCATGGAGAAGGTCGTCAAGGCTACTCTCCCGTTCTATCTGTGCATGTTCATTGCACTGCTGCTGCTGACCTTTGTGCCTGACATCAGCCTGGCGATCCCCAAGCTGCTGGGCGGCTACGTCAGCCCCATCACCAACCCGCTGGGTCCGGTGTTCATCCACTAACCAAACAACCCACAATCTTCTCCGAATTGGAAACCTTGCGAAGCAAAGCCCCCGCCGGTCGGCGGGGGCTTTGTGCGTTTCTTATAAGATCGTTTGCAACTGCCTGGTGGTGAGGCGGGGCAGTTTTTCCGGCGTGCTGTTTTTTTGCAGCAAACAACAGAGCGCCTTGGCGGCCAGCCGCGGGGCAGGGAGGGAGAGCCCCGGCCAGAATGCATGGTTCGTGCGGGTAAAGGCGTGGATGCCCTCGGCGCAGGCCAAAAGCACCAGCTGGGTGTGCCCCCGCAGGAGAGGGAAGAGTGCCACCCGCATCTCCGCCGTGCCGAACAAAAATTCCAGCTCTTCCGTGGTGAGAAGGGCAATGTCTGCCCGGGGGAGCAGCTGCCGTGTGACCTCCCGCAGGGCCGCTTCCCCTTCCGGCTTGGGCCAGAGGGCAGGCTCCAGACAGGGCACAAAGCAGGTCAGGGCCCCGGCATCCCGGGCGGCGGTGAGGGCCGCTAAATGGGTGTACCGCAGCGGGCTGTCGCATAGGCCGGAGGAGGCAAAGAGCAGGGCGTCCCCGGGCTGGAAGAGCCCCGGCTCCAGCTGCTCCGGGGCAAACTGCAGCCCGGCGGTGCGCCCGCGGTAAGAGAGCGCCTCGCCGCCGGCCTCAAACAGCAAAGCGGTGGGCAGTGTGCGGGAAAAGGACGCGTGTGTGGTATCCACGCCCGCGGCAGCAAGAGTAGAGGCGGCCCGCTGCCCGAATGGGTCCTCTCCCAGCTGGGCCAGAAGAGAGGCGCACCCGCCCTGCGCGGCACAGGCCTGTGCCAGCACGGCGGCATCCCCGCCGAGGCGAGGCCGAAAGCTTTCCGCGTGAGCCAGCGGGGTGTCCGCGTCCAGTGCCAGCAAAACCTCACCCAGGCAGTAGATGGTATGCTTTGGAGACATGGGACTCCTCCTTTCTGGTCGTTCCCGGTTTTTTGAAAAACAAATCGAGAAACAGTATACACCCATCGGGGTGTTTGTGTAAACCCATCCGATAAAATCCGGAAAACTGCTTGACAAAACGACAAAAACTGTGATAGAATACCCCGGATTTGAACCGCTGCGGCTACAGCCGGGGAGAGGCGGCGTGTGGAAAGCAAAAGAACGCGGTGTGTTCCCTCCGTAGGCCTTTGAGCGGAGAGGGCATCTGGCGTTCTCTTTTTATTATCACGCAGAAAGGAAATTCGATGAACGTCACCAAGCAGTACTTTAGATATGTCTCGCAGAACATCTTCGGGTTGATCGGCACGTCCTGCTACATTCTGGCCGATACCTATTTTATTGCGCAGGCAGCCGGCACCGACGGCGTGGCGATGCTCAACCTCTGCCTGCCCATTTATAACTTTATTTTTGCCATTGGCTCCATGATCGCGCTGGGCTCGGCCACCCGCTACGCCATTGCCAAGGCGCAGAACGATGCCCGGGGGCAGCGGTATTTTTCCAACGCTATCCTGTGCGCCGTGCTGGCGTCCATCCCGTGGATGCTGGCGGGTGCCTTTGTGCCCGGGGCGCTGCTGCGGCTCATGGGCGGTGATGTCGGTATCGTGGCGCTGGGCATCCCCTACGCCCGCATTTTTCTGCTGTTCACCCCGTTTTTTATGTGCAACTACATCGTGTCGGCCTTTGTCCGCAACGACGGCGACCCCTCGCTGGCCATGGTGGCCACCCTGAGCGGCAGCCTGTTCAATGTGGTGTTTGACTATATCTTCATCTTCCCCATGGGCTGGGGCCTGCCCGGCGCGGCGCTGGCAACGGCCATTTCGCCCGTCATCAGCATTTCCATCTGCAGCCTGCATTTCCGCAAACCGACCAATGGCGTTCAGTTCGTGCGCCAGCGGCCCTCGGCGCGGCTGCTGCTCCAGAGCTGCCAGCTGGGCATCTCCGGCTTTGTGGGCGAGCTTTCCTCCGGCGTGACCACCACGGTGTTCAACTTTCTGCTGCTGGGTCTGGCGGGCAACGTGGGCGTAGCAGCCTACGGCGTGGTGGCAAACTTTGCACTGGTGGCTACCGCCATCTTCAACGGCGTGGCGCAGGGCGCACAGCCGCTGGTGAGCTGCTGCTACGGCAAGAACGACCGCGCCGGGGCGCGGAAGCTGCTGCTGTTGGGCAGTGGCACCGTGCTGGTGCTGGCTGCGGTGCTGTACGCCGCAGTGTTCGGCCTGACCGATACCTTTGTAAGCTGGTTCAACAGCGAAAACTCGGTGCAGATGGCGCAGTACGCCCACACCGGGATGCGGATGTACTTTGTGGGCTACTTCTTTGCCGGGTTCAACATCGTGGCGGCGGGCTATCTGAGTGCGACCGACCGCCCGGTGGAAGCCTCCGTCACCTCCATCTGCCGCGGCATGGTGGCCATCGTGGCCTGCTCGCTGGTGCTGAGCCGCCTGTTTGGCATGAATGGTGTGTGGGCAGCGTTCCCGGCATCGGAACTGCTCACCGCAGTGCTGACCCTGTTTTTGCTGCTGCGCGGTAAAAAGCAGACCGCATAGCCTTTAAATATAAAGCTCCTGTTCGCGCAGAGATTCCTCGGGCGAAAGCCCACTCTGCGCGGCGTGACCGGCCATTGCCCGCCACTGTGCGGGGGATTGGCCGGTTTCTTTTTTGAACACCCGGCACAGGTAGTTGGCCCCGGAAAAGCCGCAGAGGCTGGCAATCACGTCCAGTGTATACTCCCGGTGGAGGAGCAGGCGCATGGCGGCTTCCACCCGTACCTTGGTCAGGTAGCGGCCCGGCGGGATCCCCAGCGCGGCGGTGAACATCCGTACCAGATGGCTTTTGGAGACACCCAGCCGCTCACTGAGCTCCTCCACGCCGTACAGCCCGGCGTAGTTGGCGCGGATATCCTCAATGGCGGCCTGCACCAGCGGCGGCAGGGCTGGCGCGGCGCTGTCGGCATCCGCCAGCTCGCACAGCAGGGCAAAGACCAGCTGGCTGCGGGCACGGCTGTGGGTGGGCTTTTCCTCCGCAAGGCGCCCCATCAGCTCGGCGGCGGCAGGGCAGGTCTCGCCTTTGGCAAGATAGGGCAGCTCCCGCAGGCCGTTCAAAAACTGCGCGCTGGCCTGCCCGGTCAGCTGGATGCACAGCAGATGGCAGCTGTCCTCCGGGGTCAGGGTGAGCGGGGCGCGGCTTAAGATCAGGTGCCCCGCCGCTGCGGACTGCGGCGGCAGCACCAGCACAGAGCCGGCGGGCGCAGCCGACGCCCCGGGCAGGAAGACC
>OHGG01000799.1_pt1 | contig 15222 bp, 5 predicted proteins | sample 1567641 | NCBI WGS metagenome assembly OHGG01 (sample SAMEA3879561, study PRJEB24766) | human gut metagenome | biome: human-associated habitat; feature: feces | place: USA | collected 1985/1987
TATTGTCTTTGCTTTCGATGTCTACGTTTCTTCCTGTGATGAGGGTGTCTTTCCCTGCGATGATGTCGGAGGCTCTGACGGATGCCGTCTGTCCGGCTGTGATGGTGACGTTCCCTTTCACGCTTCCTAAAATTAGTAATTAAAGGCCTTTATCATATATCCAGTCTTCTTTTAGTAAAAAAAACTTGAATCTACAGCTTTCCCTTATATGGCTTATTTCCAACCAAAAATTTTCATTCCGCATAATTACACTATATATCTCCACCTTATCATTTTTTTCTCTACGTCTTTTATCTACATGCCACCCACTTGAATTTAACCTTTCTATGTACCAATCCATAATTTTATCTTCATCCATATTAGCATAAGTTCTATGGCCTACAACATAGTACGACAACCACATCTTTTTTACACCATAAACATCGTCTGTTACAGTTTCCGGATTGGGAATCTCATTGTATATACATTCCAGTTGTCGTGCGGTTTCCAGTCGATAGTCTTTTGTCGTATACCAAAGCCCCCCCAAATATATGCCAAACAACAGAATTACACCTATTCCTATCCCCCCAATAAAATCATAGTAATTTAAATTATCCCAGTCGATTTTCTTCATGACGCCACCTCTCACAAATCATTTATATTACAAATAAATTGCGTGTAAGTTCCTGTCATTCCTGCAGAAATTCCGGTCGTACCACCTATCTCTCTGCTACCGGCTACTTTAGACACGTTTACAGTAACCGATCCACCTATACCAAGACCAAAGCTGACACTACCTCCTGATAGAGCTTGTTGCAAGTTTGCTGCAGTCCACCCGCTTGTATCCATTGCTAATTTTCCAGTAGCTATTGTTCCACCGATTCCTCCTGTAAACCCTCCGCCGACCACTGAATAGATATTCCCTGTCCTGTCCATAATAAATCCGCCAGAGAGACCTATACCCATCCCAATAGAAGCATTTAGCGTTACATAGTCTTCATCAAGGAAATGGTATTCTGTCAGCCCCTTTTCCTTTGCTATCTTGAGTGCACCAATTGTGACTTCCCGGAAGGCATCTGTATCTTCATAGATATTGGTGGATTCTATAATAGCTGCTTCCACGCTTGGGCTATAGTCATCCGATTCCGGCAACTCAAGTTTACGGATGACATCATCCTGCTTCTCGTCAAGTTCCTGGTAGTATGCCCGTATTCGCTCTGCCTTATCCATATCTCCTTCCGCTTCTGCTTCGCTGATCAGTTTGTCCCGCATTTCCTGCTGCTGATGGGAGAGCCAATTGAATACGGTGGCGTATTCTGCAATGGCAGAACCGGTTTCTCCTGCAACTGCCTGACCTATCGCCAGACTGGCGGCTTTGCGTACTTCCGGATCAGAAATATTCTTCAATGCTCCCTGCAAAGCGGCATTCAACCCGGCTCCTGTCAGACCTTTTTCTACTCCTGTACCTGCTTCCTTCGATACCAAGGCCCCTACGATGCCATGTAGAGCGATCCGATTGATACCATTCTCAGCCCACTTAGCGGCTTCTTTTTCATAGCTTTCTGCTTTGGCTTCGTTATTATGGGTTCTGGCTTCTGCTGCTTTAGTCCGCAGAGATTCCTGCTTTCTTGTAGCTATATCCCCAACCAGTGTAAAGCCTTCTTTAGCTATAAGACCAATTAGTTCCTGTTTTTCCTGCACACTCTTTTTATCAAAGATCTCCGCCAGTTTATTCAGTGTATTCTTCGTATCCCTGCTGATTTCCTTCTCTGTCTTTCCTTCCGTTGTCTGTATGATACCGTCAGCTATGGCAACTCTTGTTATGCTACTGTGACTCCCCTGTACAGGAACAGCCATTGCCACAGATGCCCCCAACGGATTGGAAGAGGATACTTTATCAGAAGAAACTGTCTGTGTTTTCCCATGGCTTTCATAGCTGGCTTTATTCTCTATGTCTTCCCATGTCAATGTGCCTGTAGTGAGTTTGTTCTTTTCTTTCTCTGCCTTGCTGTCAATAACTGCTCCGGTAAGATGGGTATTTCCTTTGACGGTGATGTCATATCCCTTGCTTCCTGCATAGATGCCTGCCTGCTCGGTGACACTTCGGTAGGTGCTGTCTGTATTTTCTTTTCCTTTGCCGGCCTGTACCACTGTTCCCGCTTTTGTCAGGTTCGTTCCTATTCCGAGGCCGATGCTCTTTCCATTCTGCGTATAGGTCTTGCTGTCCTGCAGGCTTTCGATGCTAAGGTCTCCTCCTGTGTGGACGCTTACATACTTTCCTTTCAGTAGGCTTCCGGTGATGACCGTATCTTTGCCGCTGTCCACAGCCAATGTGTCTCCGGCTTTTATCCGGCTGCCGGCATGGGTGAGTGTTGTCTCGGTTTCGTGGTTTGTGCCTTTGCCGTAAGAGGCGCTCAGTCCCTGAAAGCCTGATGCGCCAAAGGAGACGCTGACGGCTCCGCCTTTGGCTTTTTCGTCTGTCCTTGCCGTGCGGGTGCTTTCTTCGGCCTGGACGTAGATATTTCTTCCAGCTTTCAGGTTCACTTTTTCTCCGGTGATGGTACTTCCTTTGACGGTGATGTCTCTATCAGCGGTCACAGATACATTGCCTCCGGCGGCAAGAGTGCTTGAAGCTGCTTCGGTCCCGGTTCGGAGTGAATGGCTTTCGCTCTTCATGCTGCCCACTCCTACAGTCAATGCCAGTCCTTTCTTTACGTCTTTGACGGAATGGAATGTGTCCGAGGCCTGTTTCAGATTCTTGCCCGCTTCGTAGGCATAGAGGGCTTTCAGGCGGCTGTCTTTCACTTCTCCTGCCCGTTTCATGGGAGCTGTCATGCTTCTTGCCGCATTCATTACTGTTCCTCCAAGGGATGCGGTGAGGCCGCTCTTTTTGTATTCGTGTTCTTCTTTTCCTCTGTAGGTATTGTCTTTGCTTTCGATGTCTACGTTTCTTCCTGTGATGAGGGTGTCTTTCCCGGCAATGATGTCGGAGGCGCTGACGGATGCCGTCTGTCCGGCATGGATGGTGACGTTTCCTTTGACGCTTCCCACGGTGCTTCCTGCCTGCATAGTTTCTTCGGTGTCATAAGCATCTTTTTTCTTTTCGCTCCCGATGGTGAAGCCTAATCCGCTTCCTATGAGGCCGCTTTTCTTTACTTGTTTTTTGTGTATTTCTTTATCTGTTTCTTCCGCAGCATTTATGGAGATATTTCTTCCGGCTGACAGGGCTGTTTCTTTGGTGGATGCGGCGGCGCTTCCTGTAAGGCTGATGTCTTTCCCGCCCTGCAGGGAGACGGTATTTCCTTCTATTATGCTTTTTTGTGCTTTCACGGCATGGACTTCATCGTGGGTGGTCGTGGTGGTACTGCTGAGCAAACTTCTTTCTTTATGGCGGTGGTGTTCTTCCAGGTCTGTTATTTCTTTTCCGTTTTCTACTGTAAGGTTTCTTCCCGCTTCTACGGCGGTCATGCCTTCGGAGCGGATATCTGCGGCTTTGATGGATATGTCTCTTTCGGACTGCATGGTGAGGCTGCCTTTGGCGGTAACGGCGGAGCCTATATCCCGGGCGGCGCTGTCATGGCGGTAGTTATTCCCGTCCCATGTGACGGCCGTGTCTTTTTTGACTGCGGCGGTTCCCATGGTTATGTCCCGTCCGGCTTTCATGGCTATATTTCCCGCCGAGGAGGCGGCGGCTGCCTGCATGCGGATGTCTCTTCCCGCTTCCATTGACAGGGTGCCTTGATTTCCCGTGACGGCGGCTTTCCCTGAGGAGGCGATGGTTTGTGTGTATCCCTGTTTATTTCTTTCTTTATGCAGGGTGGAGGCAAGGTCTATGTCCTGCCCGGCTTTCAGGCTGAGTTTGTTTTCCGCTTCCATGGTTACGGTATTCCGGATATCTCGCAGGGCTTCTTCCAGGATGGTGGAGGCTTTTATGGTGCCTCCCTCGTTATTGATGTCGGAGGCGGAGAGGCGCATCGTGTCTCCTGCGATAACGGTGCCGCGTGAGAGGATGTCATTGGTGGCACGGATATCTATATTTTCTGCGGAAATAAGGGCAGAGCCTGTAAGGGTGCCGTTCTTTCCATGCGCCAGATAGACTTCCGGCACGAGGGCTTTGACGATGTTCCCGTCAGGCAGAAGGACGGAGGATTCCACCATCCAGACGATGTCTTCTTTGAGGGCGGCCTTCTGGTCTTCGGTGAGGGCCATGCCGATGCGGACGTCTTTGTTTTCTTGGGCCCATCTCACAGCGGCGTCCATGAGGGCTTTGTATTCGCTTTCTCCTGCCGGCCGCCCTTTGAGCTGCATGAGCCGGTCTCGGACGAGTTGGCTTTCATAGTAGCCGTCGCCCAGACGTTTTTCGAGTTTCTCCGGGTCATACTGCATCCGGCGGAAGAAGTAGTCTGAGGACAGGAAGGTTTTTCTATCCGCATAGGCCGGGTCGGTTTCCACAAGGTAGCGGGCCGTCGGATCGGAGGTGACATGATACAGGCTGCTGTCGGAAATATGAAGCGGTTTTCTTTTTGACGGACTCAAGTATGCTTCTGCTTTCGTCCCTTCATATACCGGGTTTGTATGGGCTTTATCCACAGCGGCTATGACGGTCGTATCGGTGACTGCATCAGCGGGCATATAATCAGTGCGGGTTGTCCGTGTTTCTGTCCTTTTATGAATATGGGCTCCATGGTGGACTCTTTTGGTCCAGTAGGAGGTGGCGGTTCCTTCTTCTTTTACTGTTTTATGTCCTTTTTCGTCCCGATTTTCTATATCTGCCCCATGGATGGTAAGGGTCTTGCCGGCGGTCATCACGCTCCTGTCATTCACTGCCCTGCCGGCTTCGAGGGAAAGGCTGCCGCCGGCTGCTATGTGCGCGGGGTCTGTCGTGTCTATCCGGTCTTCATAGACGGACCGGTCATAGATGTAGGTGGTGAAGTGGTCATAGTCTCCGCCGTCCGGTGTATACAGATGGTCTACATGTCCACGGCGCTCTATGTAGGCTGCGCCTTCTGTTCCTTTTCCGCCCAAAGTGAACCGGTCTATCTTCCCCTGCCCTACGGCTTCTTCGTGGTGGGTTTTCCCTGCCAGAACGTTTTTAGTGGAGAAGTGTTCATTGCGGTTTTCCAAATGGTTCACGCCGATTGCCATATTTCCGCCGCTTTCCAGATAGGCGCTTCTGTTTTCTATTTTTTCTGTTTTCCCCGTTATTTTCCCTTCCTTATCCAATTGCCCGCCGATGGTCAGGTTTCCTTCGGCACGGATGAGGGCATGTTCGGTATTGGTCAGTGTGCCGGCAACGGAAAGGTTCATGTGTTCCCGGGATGCGATAACGGGCGCTTTTTCTTTATATGTCCCCAGATTATCCAATGTATCCGCTTCCACGGACAGTCTTGTTCCATAGATGCGTCCCGTGTTTTCATTGGTTATGTGGTTTGCCCGGATATGTACATTTTCTCCATTGACCAGCCCATGGTTTACCCAGGTGTTTTCTGCTACGGTTTCTGTGTCCGCTCCTTTTATTTCTCCGGTTTCTTCATTTCGGATGTTTTTACTTTCCAGTGCCAGGTGTCCGCGGGAAAGGATCTCTTTGCGGTTGGTTATATTTCCTTTTACGGCTAGTGAAAGGCTGCTGCCTGCTTCCAGGCGCCCTGTATTGGTAAAGTCTTTTTCCAACAGGATTCCGGCTTTTTTCCCGGCGGATACGATGCCGTCTCCGGTCATCTTATCCGTTTGTATGTTTATATTCCCATCGGCCGCCAGTGTGCCTTCTGTATTGGTTAATGCATGTCCCGCTTTAATCTGCTGGCTGCCGCCGCTTTTGATGGTACCTGCCGCATTGTTTATGGTGTCTCCGGTTTCTATGGACAGGTTGTTTCCGCTTTCTATGGCATGCCCCGCATTGTCCAGTGTTTTTCCGGCATAGATGCCCATGTTTTCTCCGGCAAGGAGTTTGCCTTGGTTACGGATATTTTCTTTGGCCGCAGCGGACAAATTTCTTTCCGCAGCGATGGTTTTGTCGTTTTCCAGGTAGTTTGCGCGGAGGTCTGCATTTCCTTTGCTATAGATGGTGCCGCTGTTTTTCAGGTCGCCGTTCCAGTCAAGGGTGAGGTTGTCTTCGGCGCTCCATGTGCCGCTGTTATTGACGCCCAGTCCTTTTTCTGTCCCCACTAAGGTGATCCGTCCGGCGTACATGCCTCCTATGGCGGCGGTATCGAGGGCGAAGGCGGGGCGTCCTCCTTTTCCTTCTATGGCGGAGGCTTCGAGGGTTTTTGCGTCTATGTTGTTGGCCCCGGTGGTGATGTGGAGGTCTTTGGCCCAGATGCCTGCGTTGATTTTCACGGCGCGGGAAAGGATGGCAAGGCTTCCCGCTTCTTTTCCGTTCAGTCCTTTTCCTTCAATAAGGATATCCCCTCCTGTGATGTCGAAGCGCTGCAAATGGTCTTCTCCGTCATAGACGGGTTTTCCTGTGGTGAGGAAGGCTTTTCCTGTATGGATGAATCCGCCCCCGTTTACGGTGATGCCGTTCGGATTGGCAATGACGACGTCCGCCCTGTTTCCTGCCACTTCCAGAAATCCGTCCATGGATGTGGAACCTGTGCCGGTGACTTCGTTTACGATGATTTTGGCCGGTCTTTCCGCCATGTTATTGTTTCCCGGTACGTATCCTGCCAGTTCGGTTTTGGAGAGGGTATAGGAGTTGTTCAGGATAGCGCCTTTGTCCGGCACGTTAAACATTTCGTATTCGTTCCGGGATACGCCGCCGGAGGATGGGGCTGTTATATTGACAAGGGGTATGCCGTTTGCTGTTTCTTCTATTTGCGGATGATGGCGGGCTTCCGCTTTCGGATCGGGCAGGATGGGGCCCGACGCCATGCCGGCGGTGCTTGTCATAAACAGTCCCGCTGCCAGCCATATGGCTACATTCCATCTGAGTCGTTTGCTTGTGCTTGTTTTCATTTGTCATAACCTCTTGTCGTTCTAATTAAAATTTTGCCTATTTCATTTAAAATTGACAGCCCATTGTGAATCCGCCGGCCCATGTTTTCGTATGGAAGCCGTCAGGCTTGTATAAGGCTCTGCTGATAAAGGTGTCGTAGAAGAGTCCTGAGGGAAAGGTTCCTCTCATTCCCAGCGCCATGCCCGCGATGGTTCTTCCTGTCAGGATCTCTGTGGATACGCCGTATACGGCGCCTGCGTCGAGTCCTGCATATACGCTGCTGTGGAGGCGCGGAAGAGAGGATGACAGTTCGTTTCGGAGGTACCATCCGTTTTCTCCCATGAGGGTGTATTCTCCGTCGAAGCCCCTGACGGTGTACCTGTTCCCGATGCTCACCATGTCTGTGCTGTAGAGGCGCATGCCGCCTGTCGTCCACTGCCCGTGAAGGGATGTGGTGAAGGATGCCGGCCGGTGTCCCAGGGTAAGGGGTTTCTGCCAGTCTATGTCCAGGAGCCACATTTTATAATGGGTTTTGGGACTCGCCGGATTGTCTGTATCAGGTTTCGCGCCGAACCATCCTGTCCCCATTTTATATCCGAGGCGGGTGTACAGTGTGCCGCTTCCTGTATAGACGCGGTCAAAGAGGCCTATTTCCATGGCGGTGGTGTCCATGGCCTGTACGGGGATTTCCATATCGTTGATGAAGTAGTGGGCGTTTCTTTTGGTGAGGCTTATGTCCCAGCCGTATTTTTCGTTTTTGGTGCGTCCCATGACATGGCTGAAGGTGAATTCGGTGATGCGGGTTTTCCCGCTGCTGATGAAGTCATAGGGCCGGGACTCTACGGTCCGGTGGTATCGGTAGCGGTTGTGCTGCAGTGTGAAGGTGTCCCATCCTCTGGGGATGGAGTAGGAAATGCCCTGTCCTCTGGTTCCTTTTTCGTATCCGTCCCGGGAGCCGTCTGTATTTCCGCTGATGCGGAAGAGGTCATTGGCATTGAAGAGCCGGTCTATCCCCAGGGCGGCGTTCCACTGGATGCTTCCTGTGTCTTCCAGTCCGGAGTCGTCCACGGAAAGGCTTCCCTTTATTTGTTTCCCCTTGGTTATGGAGAGTTCCACGTCTGTCATGTCCGCTTCTTCGGCAGGGAGGAGTTTCATGGATACGTCAGAGGAGCTGACGCGTTTCATCTGTTCCAGCCCCTGCTCCAGGCGGCGGATGTTCAGGATGTCTCCTTCTTTGATGGGAAATGCGTTTTTCCATAGGATGACGGCGCTGTCTTTCCCGTAGATGATTTTATGCAGCCTGCCGAACTTTTCTCCCTGCCCCGATAAAATAATTTCGTCTATTCTAAATACTGGCCCTGCGGCATCCTGCGTTTCCTCTTTTTCATTCGCACTGCTTCCCATATTTTCCACGCGGGGCATGCGCAGCCGTTCCTGCCGATCTTCTTCTCTCTGCCGCGCTTCTTCCAGCCGCTCTGCTCCTGTGTAATCTAAAACGGGAGCAGCTGATACCGCTCCCGTCATCATGGTTAAAAAAATAAAGGCTGTTACGATTTTCCCCTGCATGATCGTTCTCCCAAAGTAATATTTCAAATGTTTTTCTTATTTTCAATTATAGTTTACACAGAAGGCATTGTAAATGTTTTCTTTGCTGCCCCTCTCCGCTTCAATTTCCTGCTGCGCCTTTTGCCAGCATGACGGAGAGATCTTCTTTTTCTTCCTGCATATCCGTCTCCTTTGCCGCCGCTTTCGCCAGATCATCAATGGCGTAAACGAGGGGTTCTTTTCCTTCATCGGGAGTAAGGAGCATCATCACATCTATATGGTCATTTTCACGGAAGAAATACGCTCTGCCGTAAAAGGGCAGGATGAGTCCATCGGAATCAAAGGTAATTTTCGCGCCCATCGTATAGAGATAGGCTTCATCGGCTGTAAGTTTGCGATACGGCTCGAAATCGGACAGGGTGATTTTCACGCCTTCTCCTAATTCTCCCACCACGTTCTTTGCCCAGTTCTTCATTACCTCTTCCGCCCCTTTGCGCAGAGGCGAGTCCTCATCCAGAAAGGCGCGGTTCATGCGGGAAAGGCTTCTCCATTCTTTTACGGTCAGGTATTCCCGGAAGAACGGTTTCAATGTATCCGCTCCCGCAGGAGGCAGCTTGGCGGTGACAATGTAGCCGTAAGCGAATTTTCGGCTTTTTTGAAGCATGACGGAAAGCTGCCCCATGTGATAGGGATAGGTGAAATTGTGGAACTTCAGTTCCTGCTGTTCAGGGATATCCTGATAGGTAAACGCAGGCGGCAGATGTGCTTTCGCAATAGACTGCAAGTCATAAGCAGACGCGCCGCCGGAAATACAGAGAACCGTCATAAAGACTGCCGCCGTTTTCTTCCAACTCATGTGCCGCTCCTTTCCAGTCCGTAAAAGGCATAAAGTAAATTTTTCCCGATTTTTTCCGCCGCTGTATGGCTTCCCTGTATGACAATGAGATAATACATGCCGCCCTGCCTGTACAGATTCGTATAGACCCACATCGGATAGGACAAGTGTCTTTCGTCGGAAATAATCACCCGCGCTTCCTGGGTCCAGCGATAGGTGCCGTCACGATTTTTATAGGCATGCCACGGTGAAAAAGAAACCAGTTCCGCCTGCAGCTTCTGCCCTTTGATTTCATCCAAACGGCCATTCAGCATCCGCTGATATTCTTCTATGCTGATTTTCGGCAGGCCGAAGAGGGAGTGCGGCCGTGTCGCATCTTCATGGAATGCGCGCTCCCAAAACCGGGCAGCCTTTCCCCGTTTCCCATGGAAGAAGGCTTCTTCCGTTCCTTTCACAACAGAGACGGAAGCGGAATAGCTGCCGCGGATATCGGATTTCCTGATCTGGTACAGATGAAGGGAGTCGTAAGGGTACGGCGCCCGGTCAGGGTACATGTCCATTCCCGGAGGCGTGGTGAGGAAGTACATCACTGCCGCCCAATCTGTTTTCCCGTAATCTTTCCGGTGTCCCGATTTCTTAAATATGGTTTCCGCGCGGCTGCCCCCTCCGTCAGTAATCTGCACATCTTCCCCGAAAGACAGTTTCCCCAGTCCGTCGATGACGAGATCCTCCGCCTCCGCGTAAAGACAGCCTGCCAGAATGAAAGCGGACAGAGCCGCCATGATTTTTTTGAACATGGAATTCTCCTGTAATATATCATTTATCTTTTTATTGTAAGGAATCAGAGATATTTTCTCAAGTCAGGCATTTCTGTCTCCCACAAAAAATATCCCGCCATGGATTACACAGCGGGATATTTTATTTAAATACTTATTGCACGTCAGCTTGCCCATCAGCGGTTTCCGCCGTCCGGGGTTCCGCGTTATGCTGTACGGAGAGCCTGCGGTAGCGGGCAAGCCCCGTACCTGCCGGAATCAGCTTGCCGATAATGACGTTTTCTTTGAGGCCAAGAAGCGGATCCACTTTCCCTTTGATTGCCGCTTCCGTAAGAACTCTGGTGGTTTCCTGGAAAGAAGCCGCCGAGAGGAAGGAGTCTGTCGCCAGCGCGGCTTTCGTCGTACCGAGAAGCAGGTTCTCACCCACCGCCGGTTTCTTTCCTTCATCTTCCAGATGTTCGTTCATGACGCGGTAAGCCACGATGTCCACCGTCTGTCCCGGAAGCCATTCGGAATCTCCGGGGTCATCGATTTTGATCTTGCGGAGCATCTGATGGACGATGATTTCAATGTGCTTGTCATTGATTTCAACACCCTGTGAGCGGTAAACTTTCTGCACTTCCTTGACGATATAGTTCTGGGTCGCCTGTACGCCGAGGACACGGAGAATATCGTGGGGATTGATATTCCCTTCAATGAGGCGAGTACCTGCTTCGATCTCATCGCCTTCATTGACGGAAATCCTCTTTCCGAACGGAATCTTGTAGGTATCGGATGTCTCTTCATTGGTCACGGTAACAATCTTGATATTCGCATTTTCCGGAGAGTCTTCAATGGTGACTTTGCCGGCGATATTGGAGATGATCGCGTTGCCTTTCGGCTTGCGCGCCTCAAACAATTCTTCGACACGGGGCAGACCCTGGGTGATATCCTCTGCCGTTGCGACACCGCCCGTATGGAACGTACGCATGGTCAGCTGTGTGCCCGGTTCGCCGATGGACTGTGCGGCGATGATGCCTACTGATTCGCCGATTTCCACATGGCGGCCTGTTGCCAGGTTCCTGCCATAGCACTTCGCGCATACGCCGTGTTCGGAATGGCAGGTCAGAATGGAACGGACTTTCAGACGGTCATAATGCTTTTCAATTTCAGCAGCCTGGTCGTCAGTGATTTCTTCATTCTTCGCGGCAATGATTTCTCCCGTTTCCGGATTCACCACATCTTCCAGCGGGCAGCGGCCGGCGATACGGTCAGCCAGAGACTCAATGAGACCCCCGGCTTCCGTAATTTTGCGGACTTCTACGCCTTCCGTGCCTTCCATGCGTACGGAAATCACCGGAATATCGGCAGCCAGAAGTTTTTCAGCCGCTTCCGCCGTAAGGACGGTTCCCTGCGCCAGCACTTCTTCTCCTTTGCGGTTCAGAGCCGGCGTTTCCAATTTCTTTTCAAAGAAGCGGACTGTCACATGATGTTTCACGATACTCTTGTATTCCGCTGCGACATCCTCCACGCCGAAGGTAACGGTTTTCGGTTCGCCCGCTTCTCCTTCCGCTGTGGGAACGGTAACAACAACGGAATCAACGAGGAAACGATTCATAAGGGCCACATCGGACGCATCCAGTGTTTTCCCCTTCACAAAGAGAATTTCCCCGCTGCGCCGGTTCATGACGTCTTCTTCGAGAATGGAACCGTCCAATTCAGCGCGGTGGACATTGTAACGGCTGCGGACAGCCGCCTTGGAAACCAGTTTATTCCATTCACGGTCGAAATTGAGTGTCTGCACATCGCAGTCTTCTTCCCGAATGATGACATCCTGGGAAACATCGACAAGGCGGCGTGTGAGGTAACCGGAGTCTGCTGTACGGAGAGCCGTGTCGGCAAGACCCTTGCGGGCACCGTGGGAAGACGTAAAGTAGTCAAGGACGGTCAGCCCTTCACGGAAGTTTGCCTTAACAGGCAATTCTACCGTTTTACCGGATGTATCGGCAATCAGGCCGCGCATCCCCGCCAGCTGGCGGATCTGGTTATCGTTACCGCGGGCGCCGGACTGGGCCATCATGGTGAGCGGATTCATTTTCGTCATGGACGCTTTCATCGCTTCACCGACATCATTGGTCGCTTTTTCCCAAATTTTAACGACTTTCCTGTATCTTTCGTCATCCGTCATCAGGCCGCGGCGGAAATATTCCTTGATTTTTTCAATCTGCGCTTCACTTGCGGACAGGATATCATTTTTGGCTTCCGGTACGGCCACGTCATAAATGCCGATAGAAATGCCGGAAACAAGGGCATAATGGAATCCGAGGGCTTTAATGGAGTCCAGGAGATCTCCTGTTTCTTTGAAGCCCAGCTTCTTGAAGCAGTCATTGACAAGTTTGCCCATCTGCTTCTTGCCGATGGTGATACCGAGACCTTCTTTTCCATCAGGACGTTTATAGAAGAAGCGGAGAGGTTCGGGAATGGCATAGTTGAAAATCAGGCGCCCCGGGGTCGTGATGACAAGACCGTGTCCCGGTATGTCCACTTTAATGAAATCATGGATCTGTACCTGGTTCAGTGCATAGGCCAGCATGACTTCATCGTAATTGGTAAAGGCGTGGAATTTCGAGGGGTCAAGCGCGTCTTCCTCTTCCTTGCTTTCTTTTACAATGGTCAGATAGTATGATCCCAGAATCATATCCTGGGAAGGAATGGCGACAGGTTTGCCGTCTTTCGTAGACAGGATATTGTTGATGGAAAGCATGAGCGTTCTCGCTTCCGCCTGCGCTTCCACGGACAGAGGCAGATGGCACGCCATCTGATCGCCGTCAAAGTCCGCATTGTAACCCGGGCAGACAAGGGGATGCAGTTTGATCGCCCTGCCTTCCCACAAGATCGGTTCAAACGCCTGGATGCCGAGGCGGTGGAGTGTCGGAGCGCGGTTCAGAAGTACGGGATGTTCTTTAATAACATCGCCAAGGACGTCCCAGACTTCAGGGGACAGCTTGTCCACTTTCTTCCGTGCCGATTTCAGATTGCTCGCCAAACCGCGGGCAATCAGTTCATGCATGATGAACGGTTTGAAAAGTTCGATCGCCATTTCTTTCGGCAGGCCGCACTGGTACATTTTCAGTTCAGGACCGACTACGATAACAGAACGGCCGGAATAGTCGACACGCTTGCCGAGCAGGTTCTGGCGGAAGCGGCCCTGCTTGCCCTTGAGCATATCGGAAAGGGATTTCAGGGGACGGTTTCCCGGGCCGCTGACCGCTCTGCCGCGGCGGCCGTTATCTATGAGGGCATCGACAGCTTCCTGCAGCATACGTTTTTCATTTCTGACGATGATTTCAGGCGCGCCCATGTCCATCAGTCTTTTCAGACGGTTATTTCTGTTGATGACACGGCGGTAAAGGTCGTTCAGGTCGCTCGTGGCAAAACGCCCGCCGTCAAGCTGCACCATCGGGCGGAGGTCCGGCGGTATAACGGGCAGCACGGTGAGGATCATCCATTCCGGCTTATTGCCCGATTTACGGAAAGCTTCCACTTCTTCCAGCCGGCGGATGCTGCGGACTTTGCGCTGGTTGCTGCTGCTGTCCACATCTTCGCGAAGCTGTTTTTCCAAGGCTTCCAGATCCAGCTGGCGGAGAAGCTTCTGAATAGCTTCCGCCCCCATCTGCGCCTCAAAAGAACCGGCGCCGTATTCCTGGACGGCCTGCTGGTATTCCTGTTCATTTAAAACCTGCTTGTCCAGAAGCTTTGTTTCGCCTTTATCTATTACGATGTAGGCGGCAAAATAAAGGACTCTTTCCAGCTGGCGGGGGGACACATCGAGAATGAGGCCGATACGGCTCGGCGTCCCCTTGAAATACCAGATGTGAGATACCGGGCAGGCCAGATCAATATGACCCATGCGTTCACGGCGTACTTTGGAGCTTGTCACTTCCACGCCGCACTTATCGCAGACCGTGCCCTTATAACGCATTTTTTTATACTTGCCGCACTTACATTCCCAATCTTTCGTCGGTCCGAAAATCTTTTCACAGAAAAGACCGTCCGGTTCTGCTTTCAGTGTACGGTAGTTGATTGTTTCCGGCTTCGTTACTTCTCCGTGAGACCATAATCTGATCGTTTCCGGAGACGCAATACCGATTTTCATGGAGTCAAATTCATTTACGTCTAACAATTGCTCAGTGCTCCTTTCCGGAAATCAGGCATCCGGGTCATCGACAAGACCCGCTTCAGTTTCTATATCAGTTTCAGTAAAAGCCGCTTCTTCATTTGCAGGAGCCGCCGCTTCCGCTTCCAGCGTATCATTGAAAGAAGCCGTATCATCTGCCGGCACTTCTTTCCCTTCTCCGGCCATGCTGGATTCCATGGCATTTCTGGCTGCGGAAACGGAATCCTCACCTTCCATAGCCGCTTTCACTTCGTCTTTATGCCAGCGTTCGCCGCCATTGGATGGTTCCAGATCGCTTTCGTCCAGCTCTTTCATGACAACTTCCTCTTTGTCTTCATTCAGGACGCGGACATCCAACCCGATGGATTGGAGTTCTTTCATAAGAACCTTAAAGGATTCGGGAACACCGGGGCTCGGAATGTTTTCGCCTTTGACGATTTTTTCATAGGCTTTGACACGGCCGATGACATCATCGGATTTTACCGTCAGGATTTCCTGTAAGGTGTACGCGGCGCCATATGCTTCCAGTGCCCAGACTTCCATTTCACCGAAACGCTGGCCGCCGAACTGCGCCTTACCGCCGAGCGGCTGCTGCGTGATAAGCGAATAGGGACCGATCGAACGGGCGTGCATCTTGTCGTCGATCATGTGGCCGAGCTTGAGCATGTAGATCACACCCACCGTAGCCGGCTGGTCGAACTTCTCGCCCGTACCGCCGTCGTACAGGTAAGTACGTCCGCTGCGCGGAATACCCGCCTTCGCCGTATATTCATTGATCTGGTCGAGCGAAGCACCGTCGAAAATAGGCGTCGCGAACTTCAGTCCCAGCTCCTTGCCGGCCCAGCCGAGCACGGTTTCGTAAATCTGACCGAGGTTCATACGCGAAGGCACACCCAGCGGGTTCAGGCAGATATCGACGATCGTACCGTCCTCGAGGAACGGCATATCCTCGTCGCGCACGATACGGGCCACGATACCCTTGTTACCGTGGCGTCCG
>OHGG01000802.1_pt1 | contig 15187 bp, 11 predicted proteins | sample 1567641 | NCBI WGS metagenome assembly OHGG01 (sample SAMEA3879561, study PRJEB24766) | human gut metagenome | biome: human-associated habitat; feature: feces | place: USA | collected 1985/1987
GCCCACCTTGCGGCAGCGGATTCCTCCGGCGTGAACCTTTCGCAGGTTTCGCATTCGCCGATTTTACAGGGAAAAATTTCGGAGTTCTCATCCGCACGGACGGGCGGGAACATATACGTTGCCGCCTGCAGCGGCAGATTATGCTCATTTGCAAAGCGTTCAACAGCGTCAAGATCTCCAATATTGTACGGTGTTACAGAATAGTTGATCTTGACGGGAACACCCGCTTCCGTGAGCATTGCAACCGCACGGTAGGCTCTTTCAAAAGCACTGCCGCTGCGGCAAAGTTTTTCATAGGTTGCTTCGGATGCTCCGTAAAGCGTGATATTCACCCTCTGCGGCGGGAGCTTTCGGAGCAATTCGACCTGTTTTTCGCCGATCATCTTTCCGTTTGTGTTTATTGAAACGATAATGCCGAGTTCACGGCATCGGCGATAGATTTCTTCAAAATCGGGCCGAATAAAGGGCTCGCCTCCGGTCAGCAGCAAAAACAACATGCCGCACTGCTGCGCTTCCTTTGCAATGTTCAGCCATTCCTCCGAGGAAAATTCGTCCGTTTTGATTTCGCCGTCATTTTCTTCGCGATGGATATAGCACATGCGGCAGCGGAGATTGCAGCGCGCCGTAAGCTCAAACGTTCCGGAAAGAGGAATGCCCCTTTTTGCGCTCTTTGTAAAAAGCCTGTTCACATACTCCGCATATTTCACTTCATTCACCTCCTTCCAGTGTTTCTTTCAGCAACTGAACCGCGCGGGAGTCCGCCGTGCAGTTCAGCTCAAAAATGGGAATGCACTCTGCCGCGCGGAAAAAGAGTTCCGCATGGCTTTCGCGCATCGCTCCGCCGTAAAGCCCGACAATATTGCTCATAATTGCCCTCAAAGCGCGAACACCCGAAAGGCGGGTGATTCTGTTTTCCGGAGCCTGTCCGAGCGAAATAATTGCGGCAATCGGCAGAGAAAAGTTTAAGCAAATGCCGCTTGTGCCGCAAAACGGCAGTCCGAAAGCATTTGCCGCGCCGTCAACAAAGCCGACAGCGCATCGATCCCCGTTGAGAATCAAAGCGTTTTCATACTCCTTCCAAAGATTCGCCTGCGTGGATTTTCCGATTCCGGAACGCCCGCAAAAAAGTATTGCTCCGAATCGGGTTTGAACCGCTGCGGAATGCAGGGTGAAAATGCCCCTTTGCAGCAGCTGGAAGGGCAGGTTGATGCTCTGCCAAATCTGCTGCATACACTCCTGCTCCGGCGGAAAAGCCTGCGGAAGAAAAACTTCGATATTAAGCGCGTTATCAATGTTGAGCGCATTAACATCAAGTGCGCTTTCGCTCAACGCGCCGCCGAAGCGGGAAGCAAGCATTGCGCGCTTTTCCCCGCGCTCAAGCGCGGCTCTGTCAAGCGTTTGCTGCAAAAAGCCTTCGCCGCTTTCAAACAGCCTGAAGAATGCGTTTTCATAAACGAGTTTTCCGCAGGCGGCAGGCGGTTCGGCCCGCCGAACCTGAATCGCGCAGTCCGCGGTTTCGGAGCATTCAGAATATTCAGTCTCCCAAAACAACGCACTTCGCGCATCAACATCAAGCTGCGCTTCCGAATGAATCTCGAAAACTTTGCCCGCAAAACGAAAACGATAGAAAAAATGCTTTTTCATCTCAAAAACTTCAAAACGCGTCTGCGCGCATTGCGCGTCGGTGGGTTAATGTTAGGACGCAAACACCATTGTGTCGTTCACTGTAAAGTAGCAGTAGCCTTCAACGGTAACACCGCATTGAGTCTCTCCTGTGCCGAACAGCTTTGTGGAATCCAAACCGGAGAAGATAGTGTCAAACGGGGGAAGCAGCTGGCAACTGTTGCGGTCGTTGTGGTTATATGCTTGCGCAACGCACTGCGACGCGGCGATCGCCTCGCCGAGGTCAAACTCAATAACATCGAGTTCGGGCTTTACATAAGTCTTTTTCACGGGTATTCTCCTTATCTGCCGGTGATGGAAGCAATTGCGGGCTCACTCGCAACGCCGTTTGCATCATAGGCAAAGATGTAATATGTATCCGTCATTCCGCGGCGCGGAGCGCGAACGGTGAGGCTGAAGGCGTAGTAATCCATCCAGCCGAAATAGGTGAACAGGCTGTTCATCGGGCGCATGTTCTCGCGTACGGGAACGAGTGAACCGTCGTCCGCAAGCCTATAAACGCTGACATGGTCAACATCCGTGGATGTTTTAACGCTGATTCTTGTGAACCAACCCGCAAGTGCGCGGCCGCTGTAGCGGAGTTCGAACCTTTCGGGCGTGAACACGGGTTCTTCAACGGGCTGATATGCAAGGGTAACAAGGCTTGCGATATCTGCCGCGATCTGTGTGCTTGTGGCGGGGGTGATGTCTTTTGCAAGCTTAATGCCGCTGACGGACAGGATGGATCTTGTTCCCGTTCCCGTTCTCGTTCCCGCTTCGGCAATATTGCCGAGAACAAGCATATACTTCGCGCCGTACTGACGTACGCAATCCGTAACATCATAGTACATTTCGGTCATCTTCATGCCGGAGTAGATTTCTTGGCTTACCATACCAGTTGAATTGAGATAACCGAGAATCGGCTCACCCGCAACCGCTTTCGCGCTGATCATAACGGTGTCACCCTCGGTGTAGCCTTCGAGGGCAAATCCGATATAGTTGCCGTTGGTGAGATAGACCTCGTTCTGAGGACCGCGATCCTGATATTTCGCGATGTTTGCAATGCCGGTGTCTCCGTCATATTCAACATAGACCATGGAGTTTTCAAGAATTTCAGGTCCGGTCAATTCCGCACTGTTCTTAACATAGTCATAAACGGGAGCGTAGGCAAGATCCTGTTCGTTTTTGACGTACTTCGTTTCATCTGCAAGGGGCTGATAAACGCGGAATGCGTCAAGATAGACGTCTGCGGTCTGTGCGGTTTCTTCGCCGCGTTTGCCGAAAGTCCTGTTCGGACTGTTCTTTGCCGCAATGCCCGTGCCGCCGTTAAGAACGCTGTTTTCGTCCATGAAGGAGGTTTCGACTTCGCAGCCGATGAATTCCTTCAGTCCCGCTTCGCGCAGGATTCGGTTCGTGTCAATGCCGTTCGCTCCGCGCGTACTGCCTTCCGCACCGGTTTCGCCGCCGTCCCAAGGTGTCGGGCTTGCAGGGCCGACGATCGCACCGGCGGTATTGGTGAGGTAGCCGAGGATTCGAACGCTGTAATCTGCGTGTTCAAGATTCATTGCGCGAACAACGGGAACCTGATAATCAAGGATGCCTTCGCCCGTGATAATGGGATTGCCGCCAATACTGTTATCGCCGCAGAAATAGGTGTCAACGATATAAACCTTGAACGGATTGCCTCCCTTGGACAGTGCAACGAGAAGAAGTCCCGTATTTGTGCCGCATTCGGAAATAATGTCAAAACCCGTTCCGCTGAAACTGAATTCAACGGCATCGGTTGTGTAGGCGCGTTTGCCGCCGTTCAAATCGAGGGTTGCTTTCAGTGCGCCGCCGTTGCTGTAGTCGGCAAAGCCTTTGTATGCATCGGCATAGCCGTAAACGCTGTTTTCGTTGTCATTAACAACGGTCGCGGTGTTGTTTGTGCCTTCGGCTTTCCATTCGCCGTGCGTCCCGCCGTTGGTCATAAAGTTCTCTTCGTAAAGAACATTTGTGGCGGGAAGGAAGGTGATGGATGTTGCTTCGGTTATATAATTACCGGTGAAAACAAGCTTTGTCTGAATGGTTTCACCCTTGTTTACGCTCTGCGGAGTGTAAAGGATGGATTTATCGGTGTCATTAAACCCAACATGCTTTACGGTTTCATCAACAGTCTTGATGCCCACAGCTTTTTTTTCAACATCCGTAAGCTTGTAGCTGTTCTGTACGCCGAAATCATAGACGAACGTCTTTTCGGGCGGCGCATAGGTGATCTTCAACGTACCGGGGTGATATATAATAGAATAATTGTTAAGCTGCCCACCCCAATAACTTTCAACCTTAGACGTTCTTGCAAAGTCAACAACATATATGCCCGGGTAAATCTCTTTCCTTTTGGCTGTAATATTTGTTACTTTGTTTCCCGTTCTGTCTGCAAGCTGATGTGATGTTGTCGTTTCGGAATCGGGAACAGTGATATCATTGCAGCCGTCCTGAGTGATTTTAACATCATGAACAACATGCTCGCTGCCGTTGTAAGACACTTCAAGGCTGCCTGCCCAAAGATGAACAACCTTGTTTCCTGCCGGAACATAGACAACATTAATGATGTTATCTTCGGATTTTTCGGTTACGGTAAACGGCAGTTCAATTTGAACGCCGCCTGCAACGTCGTTATTGTCATTCTCAGCTATTGCCGCTGCTTTTTTATGGTTTAGCTGGTTAACATCCGTACCGTTAACAAGGGTAATTTGGGAGCCGATGGTCTGGCCGGTCATAGTGGTTTCGCCGAGGTAATTGGTGTTGCCGGTGATTTCTCCGACTTCATTCAGCCAATAGCGAACCTTAACGGTGGAGGTGGTGGGCTTCTGCCTTGTGAGCCTGATTTCAAGCTCGTCCATACCGCCGACCTTGTCCATATCGATGCAGTAAATGTCGATATGAACGGTGTCGCCCGCATTGATGCCGGTTGTGCCGTATTTGTTGTTCAGAACGGTGGAAATTGCGTTGCCGTCCATGAAGGAATACCAGTAATCGGAGAAAGCCATCATACCGGCGGTTGCCGGCGTATCATCTGTGGCTTCTTTTCCGATAAGCGTTTCGGGGAGCATGGAGCCGCTTCTGTCCTTACCGGCGGTGTCAAGATTCGGAAGAACCTTGTAAAATGCCTTTGAAGCATATTTATCGTCGTAGGTTGCAGGTTCGGTAACGTTCCATTCGCCGCCCCAACCGGAGCCGGAACCGCCGTGGTTGGTATCCTGAGGGCTTGCATCAGGCCAGGACCAAACGCCCTTGCCCGCCGTGCCTGCAAAGAATGCAAGATAATCGGAGTAATTGTCTTTGGTCAGTTGTTCGCCGTCCTTATAGACGAACACGAACATATCATCGTTGATTGCAACAACTTTCTTGCCGCCGAAAACCGCTTTAAGGTCGGGATCGTTTTCGATTGCTTCATAAATCTCCTGATAATAGGAGTCGTTTTTGGAGATAAGCTCAATGGAGTCGGAAAGCGTGTAACCTTCGGGTCACACGAACGAACCTGAGAACCTGCGTGCGGTGTAGGACTTGCCGGAGAATTCCGAAATGGTGCTGTCGCCTGATTTTTTGCCGTAGCCTATATCCATTTGTCCCTTCTTGACGGAAACATAGCTGCTTGAATAATATATACCAGTTCCGTCAACACTGGAAGCTTTGAAATCCTGAGCGGCTCTGTTGTTCCATGTTGCCGCAAAAATCGCCTGCTCGCTTGCGCTCGGGGCATAGGGAATGATGCCGACGCCGCCGATCTTGGATGAGCTGTTGATGGGGTTGGTGATCGAATCCTTCACCGGGTCGGCGTATTGAACATCGGTGTGACCGTAGTCCCAAACTTTGTGTTCGGAATCGTCAACATCATCGGTTCTGCCGTTAAAATGCGTGGAAAAGTCCGCCCATTTCCATTGAACCTTATTTAAATAATCGGTAGTGTTATTGGGGTCGGATGTTGTTGTGAGATAATCTGTTTTATCGCCCGCATAAAGTCCGCCGAGATCTGTATGCTGATTTGCCGCAGTGTCATGGCGATGTTCGTATTCGAACGTTCTCTTCCATGTGATTTTGGGAACGAACGTTTCGGATATGGTTCCGGAACCGTCGCCCGTGTCTCCGTCCGCTGCAAAGAGGGACGCGGGGAACATGCCGAAAAGCATGATTCCGCAAAGCAGCAGAGAGAGCAGCTTTTTGATGTTCTTCATTGAAAAACATCCTGAATATTTTAAAAATAAAAAACAAACTTTATATGAACCGCAGCAGCCCGAAGGCATTGCCGCAGCACTGCGGAAAACGGCGGCGCCGGAAAGGGGCAAAACTAACACTGAATTGAGAGAATTTGGGGTGTGAATATAGTCCGTAGATTCAGGTTATTCAGCGCGTTACTGACCGAGCCGAAACGCACAACCGAGTGAATGGGAGACGGGAAAACGCACAGAGCCAAGTATTATCCCGCTCGCTCACATACATTATACCGCAAGACCATACGAATTTCAACATTTTTCTGAGTATAAAATGAATATATATAATCTGCTCAGAGAAAATACTTGCAACTGTGACAAAAGAATTTAAAATCACAAAAGTTCTTATATAATTGAAATGAAATATTAATAATTCAATACGTTCCGCATCTGACGGCTTCGGGTGATGCGGAACGCTGTCCGCTGCATTTATTCATTGCAAAAGAGTGCAAGCCTGTCGGCATGAGTTTTTTGCAGCTTTGAAATATATGTTTCAATATCCTTGGGGTTCGGGACGCGTTCGATCCTTCCGCCGCTCGGGAAAACGCGTTTGTTCATTGCGCCCGCACCGTGAGCAATGATACTCAGCGAATCCTCCATCATATCGATGTTGTAGATGCATATGCTGCCGGGTTTTGCATAGCCGACGTTTTCCATGTTGCCCGCCATGTATTTTTGACGGTACATATAATAAGGAAGCATACCCGTTTTTGCGGCACCGAGCGCACCGATTTCGGTCATTTTTTCAACTTCCGAAACATCGGGAAGAGCGTATTCGGAAAGATTTTCACGCAGACGGGAAGAACGCTTTATTGCAAGCGTGTGAACTGTCAGACACTCCGGAGAAAGCTCAACGAGTGCGTTTACGGAATGCTGCATGTCAGCTGCCGTTTCGCCCGGCAAACCGGCGATAAGATCCATGTTGATTGAATCAAAACCGATATCCCGCGCAAGGTTGAAACACGCCTTGATATCCTCGGATGTGTGATCGCGGCCGACAAGCTGCAATGTTTTATCGCACATCGTTTGCGGATTTACGGATATGCGCGTTGCGCCGCGCTGCTTGATGATGCGAAGCTTTTCGGCTGTTATCGTATCCGGCCGTCCGGCTTCAACCGTGAACTCCGTGCCGGGTGCAATATTATAGGCCTCCTCTGCAAAATCCAAAAGATCGCGCAGCTCGTCTGCGGTCAGCACGGTGGGCGTTCCGCCGCCGAGATACAGCGCACGAATATTCAGCCCGAGTTCGCGAACCATTTGCGCACCGTTTGCAATATCCGTCTTCAGTGCGGCAAGATAGGGCTGCATGTCCGTCTTTGCCGTGCGGAGCCGTGAAGCAAAAGAGCAGTACAGGCAGCGTGTGCGGCAGAACGGAATGCCGATATAAACATCAACATCGTTTTTCCGCACGGAAGCAAAAATCGGTTCCTGAACGGAAACTATCCGCTCCGCAAGTGCAAACTTTTGCGGCGTGACGTCAAAATCGTTCAACATCATGCTTTTGGTTTCGGCAGGACCGCAGCTGTGCTGAAGCTCGCGCAGCAGGCGCGTCGGGCGTATACCTGTCAGAGAGCCCCACGGGAGGTGCGCATCGGGGTATGCCTTTCGCATTGCGCGGAAGACAGCGATTTTAATGCAGCGTTTTGCGAAACGCTTTTCAATAATTGAATCATCATCGCGAAAGGGCGTTCGGCACGAGTATGAATGCTCCCGACCGTTCGAAACAAAGGCGGCTTCGGCAATAAAATCCGTTCCGTCGCTTGAAAGCACAACACTCAGCGTCTTTTCGCCCGCATCCGCTGCGTGAATTTCAGCGGGGGACAAAACGGGAGCTATCTCCTCTCCGGGCAGAAAAAGCCGTATTTCTTCGCATATATCGTTAAAAAAATCCTGTCTGTTTGTGAATAAAAACATATTGTTTGCCTCTTTAATGCAGCTGCGGCGTTTTCTGTATTTTCCGTCAATAGTCTTGGTTTCCGCCGCCGCGCAGATATGGATTGTGTTTCCGTTCGAAATCCAAAGTTGTTTCACCCATGTGGCCGGGGAATACGCGGTAATCGCCTTTCAGCCTGCCTGTCAGCAGGAGCAGGGAGTTGTAAAGTGCATCATTGTCACCGCCGTCAAGATCGGTTCTTCCCACGCTGAGACGGAAAAGCGTGTCGCCGGAAAAAATCACACGTTCTTTTTCGATAACATAGCATACGCCGCCCTTGGTATGCCCCGGGGTGTGCAGAACGCTGAATTCAATGCCGGCAGCGGTGAAGCATTCGCCGCCGTGGAGGATGATGTCCACTTTGCAGGGCTTCACAAGCGCACCGCCGAGGTAGGCAAGGCTTGCTTTTCCGCCTGCAAGTGCGCCCGCATCCGCTTCGTGAATTGCAACAAGTGCGTTTTCATGCGATTTCAATTCCGCAACACCCATTGTGTGATCAAAATGACCGTGCGTCAGCAGAATATGGGTGCAGTGCAGGTTGTTTTGATTTAGAACTTCAACCACCTTGTGCGAATTCGCCGGATCGATAACAACACAGGGAATCCTTTCGGAATTTGAAGGCGTTTCGGCGGATTCGTTAAAAACGATATAGGTATTTACGGAAAGCGGACCGGTTGGGACACAAAGAATTTTCATGCGGCTTTTCTCCTTTTTAAACATAGACTGAATATAGCGAAATTAAAACGTTTTTTTGCTGTCCAGCAGGATCGTGACCGGACCGTCGTTGACAAGCTCAACCTGCATATCCGCGCCGAAAATACCCGTTTCGGTGTGCAGCTGAGCGCGAAAAGCGTCGATGAGCTTTTCGTAGACGGGGATCGCCGTTTCGGGACGAGCGGCAGCAATAAAACTCGGGCGGTTGCCTTTGCGGGCATCGCCGAAAAGCGTGAACTGTGAAATCAGCAGAATTTCATACCCGAGTTCAACGGCGGAAAGGTTCATCTTGCCGTCTGCATCTTCAAAAATGCGGAGTTGAGTACATTTTTTAACGATATAGTCAATGTCGCTCTGCGCATCGGAAGGTTCTATGCCGATAAGCAAAAGCAACCCTCTTTCGATTTTGCCGACACATTCGCCGGCGACGGAAACGCTTGCGCGGCGGACTCTTTGAACAACAGCTCTCATACGGATCTCACCCTTGAAACGGATTTTACACCGTTAATCTTCATAAGATTTTTTATAATGCTGTCGAGATGCTCGGCGTTTTGGACCTGAAACCCCATGGTTGCTTCAATCATTGTGCCGTCCTCAACAGGCTTTGCGTTGACAAGATTGATGTTGATTTTCATGTTCATCAGCATCTGTGAAATATCCATCAGCAGCCCGACGCGTTCCGAAGCGGTGATATGAATTGTTACGGGGAATTTTGCACTTTCGCCGTCCGCCCATGAAACATCGATTATCCTGTCCGCATCGGCAAGCAGTGCTGCGGCATTCGGGCAGCTTCTGCTGTGAATCGAAACACCTCTGCCGCGCGTGATATATCCGAAAATTTCATCGCCGGGCAGGGGAGAACAGCATTGCGCAAAGCGAACAACCATGTTGGCCTCGCCTTTGACAATGACGGCTCTTCCGTTTGCGTCAAAACTTTTTGCGGGAGCGTGTTCCTGCTCTTCAAGTTTGCGTGCAAGCTCCTCCTCGCGCTGAACTTTTCGCCGGGCTTCCATCAGTTTATGCAATGCCTGCCCGGTTGTGATTCCGCCGTAGCCTATGGCCGCATAAATATCATCCATTTCGTTCATGGAGAAGCGTTTCAACAGAGGTTTGCACAATTCGGCCTTCGTAAGGTCGGCAAGCTTCTGCCCCTGTCGTCTTGCGGCATCGGCAAGCATTTCTTTGCCGCGGACAATATTTTCTTCACGATTCGCCTTTTTGAACCATTGTTTGATTTTTGCTTTGGCTTGGGATGTTTTTACAAAGTTAAGCCAGTCGCGGCTCGGCGTTGCCTGCGGGTTCGTAATGATTTCAACAACATCGTGGGTTTTAAGCTTGCAGTCAAGCTTCACAAGCGCACCGTTGACTTTTGCGTGCTGTGTGTGGTTGCCGACGTTCGAATGAATACGGTAAGCAAAATCAACGGGCGTTGAGCCCAGAGGCAGGTCGATAATCTCGCCGTTCGGAGTCAGAACAAAAACATAGTCGGAGAAAAAATCGTGTCGAACGTTGTCAACGTATTCCTTTGTTGAGTTTGCATCGGAATCATAGTCAACAAGTTGACGCAGCCACGCAAGCTTTGTGTCCAGCTCATCCTGCCGTGTTCTGCCCTCTTTATACATCCAGTGTGCGGCAATACCGTATTCGGCAGTGCGGTGCATTTCCCAAGTGCGAATCTGCACCTCAAACGGCATTCCGAGATCACTGAAAAGCGTCGTGTGCAAAGAACGGTACATGTTGGTTTTCGGCATTGAAATGTAATCTTTGAACCTGCCGGGGAAGGGACGCCAAAGCGAGTGAACAATGCCGAGCGCACCGTAACAGTCCTGCACGGTATCAACAATTATGCGAAGTGCAACAAGATCATAAATCTCGTTCAGTCCGACTTTTTTTATGTTCAGCTTGCGATAGATGCTGTAAATATGCTTTCTGCGTCCGCTGACTTCCGCTTTGATTCCGGCATCCTTAAGTGCAATTTCAAGCTTGTGCATGGCTTTTTTGAGCAGTCCCATGCGTTCTTCCTGCTTCGGTTCGATAAGGGACTGAAGGCGGCGGCATTCCTCGGGCATCAGATAGCTGAACGATAAATCCTCAAGTTCGACTTTTATGGCACCCATTCCGAACCTGTCCGCAAGGGGGGCGTAAACATCCATGGTTTCCCGTGCTTTGCGAACACGCTTTTCCTTTGAACAATAACCGAGTGTGCGCATGTTATGCAGTCTGTCCGCAAGCTTGATAACAACAACGCGAACATCGTTTGCAATTGCAAGGAACATTTTGCGCAGATTTTCGGCCTGTCTGTCTTCTTTTGACAGCATGTGGGAAAGATTGCTGTTGGTCAGCTTGGTAACGCCGTCCACCATTCGGGCAATGTCCTTGCCGAACATCTGTGCAATTTTTTCAACGGTGATATCGTGCCCATCCTCAACCGTATCATGAAGCAGACCCGCAATGACCGTGTCTGCATCCATGTCCATATCGAGCAGAATGAGCGCAACGGCTTCGGGATGAATATAATAAGGTTCCTGCGATTCGCGTTTTTGGTCAGCATGAACCGATTTTGCAAAATTAATTGCCTTTACTAATAATTCGGTTTTTTCCTTCGGAAACTTTTTTTCGAAGGCAGCGGTCAATCTGTCCATAGCACACCCACCTTTGGCTAAATTTTACCTTTGATAAATTTTGCAGAAATGAACGTTCGGTACCGTTCAAAAAGCAAAAAATGCATTCGGCGCAGGCACGCGGCCCGCGCCGAACGGTTGGCTCTGTCAAATCGGCAAAGTGCCGAGTCGGAGTTCTCGGAAGAAGGTTCGCAAAAGGTTCCGAAACGGGCATTGCCGGGAACATTCATTCGCGAGAGTTATCTTTGATATCAGTATTTGATAACTGAGTAAACATTATAATCACGGAGCAGGTCGGCACCGCCGAGATCGGTAAGTTCGATTGCAAAATCAGCAGCAACAACTTTTGCCCCCATTTTTTCCACAAGGTCGATAACAGCTTTTGCTGTTCCGCCGGTTGCAAGCAGGTCGTCAACGATTGCAACGCGCTGCCCCGGAAGAATTGCGTCTTTGTGAATTTCAAGGCGGTCGGAGCCGTATTCAAGTCCGTATGACACGGAGTTTACTTCGCAGGGGAGCTTTCCGGGTTTTCTGGCAAGAACAAAACCTGCATGAACCGCATATGCAACGGCGGAGCCGATAACAAAACCGCGTGCTTCCGGACCGATAACGATGTCAACATCAAGCGGGCGAAGCTTCTCGGCAATGGATTCAACAAGCGTTTCGTATGCATCGGCATTCTTAAGCAGTGTGGTGATATCGCGGAAGAGTATGCCCTCTTTCGGAAAATCGGGAATACTGCGAATCGTTGCAATCAGTTCGGTTTCGTTGATAATCATGTTTAAATCTGTTCCTTTCGTTTCATCCCCGCACGGCTTATACAGCGGGAATGTTTGTTTGCTGTTATTGAAAAATACTGAAATTTTTGCCGAATAAACCGAGTCAGCCTATATCGGCATAAAACTGAAAACTTATTCATCGGAATCATCCTGCTCCGAGTCCGGGAAATTGCGTGTGCGCAAACGTTCGACAGCGGAATATAAAGTGCTGGCGCACAGCGGCGCAGGCCGAATTTCGCTGCTGTTCCGCAGTGCACCGCCCGGAGTGAATTCGATAAAGCCAAGCTCGATAAATACCCGAACGGCGAACAGCGCACAGTAAACAGGAACGTTCAGCTTGTTGGACATCTTGCCGCAAAGCTCCCCCTGAGAACAGGGTGAAGCAGCAAGAATTGACTGCACAAGCTTGTAGCTGCAAACCATGAAATCGCGATCGCAGGCAAAATGCAGTGCGACCCTGCCGAAGTCGCTGTTCGTGCACGGCATCCGAAGCATTGAAGCGGAACTCATTCGGCGTGAAACCGCCGTGTAAACACCGCTGCAAGGGGGATTGTCGTAGAAAACGACCTTGCTGAACCCGAATGCAGGCAGATTTGCAAGCTGCGGTGCAAGCAAAACGGTGTTGCAGCAAACGGGTGAATCCGCAACGCAAGAGTAACAAATGTCAACATTGCCGATTTGACTGCTGCGAATTTCGTCAAGAATCTTTTTGGCGGATTCAACAGAAAAAACAAGCACAAGCAAACCGGATATAGAGCGGGAACAAAGCTCGGCGAGGGTTGTTTCGCATATTTCCGGGAGCTGCTCCGGTTCGGACAGCCGATAAGACAGGTTTTCAAGCAAGCCGTTGCAGAAATAGCGCATACCTTTTTCAATATAGGCATCAATGTCACGCGGCTGCTCCGCTTTTGCGGAAACAACACGAAGCTGAATGCTGTCAAAACCGTTCCAATTATTGATGCCGGGCGTATAAAGTATATCAACCGTGTCGGCATTCAGCAGCCGATAATAACTTGCGGCCGAGGCAAACCAAACTGCATCCAACGGAGGCGCAGAGCTCGAAATGCTCGGGCTTACGTCCATTTTTGTGTGTTGAGCATCGCTGCCGAAGCGGCGCAGCCTGCTCACGGCCACATGGCGGGAGCGGAAGACGGGGGAAGGGTTGCTCTCTCCGAACGGGGCGAGGCGGGTCAGTTCGGAAATCAATTCTCGGGTGACCTGCTCAAGCGGAATATCGAACTCGTATCGTTTGCACGGGATGAACACGGAGTCATCATAGCCTGCTTTAAGACAAGCGTTGAGTTTAAAGCGAAAATCCTCAAAAAATGCGGATTCCATTGTTATTCCGGCCGCTTTTGCATGGCCGCCGAAACGAACGAAAAATTCACGGCAGCAACAAAGCACCTCATGAATGTTGACTCCGTCTATTGATCGTGCAGAGCCCTTGAGTATTCCGTCGGATTCCGAAAACAGTATCGTCGGGCGGTGATACATTTCTGCAATGCGTGAAGCGGCAATGCCGATAACACCGGCGTTCCATGTTTCGGAACGGAGGACGATTGCTCTTGTGTCCGAAAGGTCGCAGGGTTCAAGACGGCGAATTGCATCGTTAAGAATGTTTGCTTCATCCTGCTGACGCAGCTCGTTGAGCTTGTTAAGGCGGGCGATTATCTCGTCGGCACGATTGGGGTCGCGGCAAAGAAAAAGCTCAACTCCGAGTGAAGCATCGCTCATTCGCCCGGAGGCGTTAAGCCGCGGGGCAACAGCAAAGCCGAGAGTACATGCATTATACGGCCGACGTGCAGTGGGAACACCGTTCAAAAGACGGTAAAGCCCGTTGCAGCAATTGCCGCTGTTTATCGCATCAAGCCCCAACTTAACAAAAACACGGTTTTCGTCAAGCAACGGAACAACGTCCGCAACCGAGGCAAGCCCCGCAAGGGAAACATATTGCATTGCAGCTTCAAGTCCGGCGAGTGCGTGGAGCAATTTAAAGGCAATGCCCGCACCGCAGAGGATTGAATTCGGATACTGTGAATTGCTGACCGTGTGGCAGACAACGGCGGTGCATTTCGGGACGGTTTCGGGCGGAATGTGATGATCCGTCACAATAACATCAATGCCGAGTTCGCTGCAATAGCTGATTTCATCGGCGGCGGAAATACCGTTGTCAACAGTGATTATGAGGTTCACCCCGCACGAATGCAGCTTGTCGATTGCACCGCGGCTCATGCCATAGCCTTCTTCCCGACGCGACGGAATATGATAGCCTACATCTGCACCGACTGAATGAAAATAATCAACGAGCATGGCGGTTGAACAAATACCGTCAACATCGTAATCTCCGAAAATGCAGATTCTTTCGCCGTTCTCAAGTGCAGCATGTATCCTTTGAACGGCCTTGTCCATATCGGGAAGAAGAAACGGATCATGAAAATCTTCAGCGGAAGGGTGAAGAAATCTTTCAATTTGTTCCGGAGTGACGGCACCTCTTGCACGGAGCGCACGAACAAGCAGGGGGGAAAGCCCTGTAAGATTATCCTGTGCCTGTTCGGCAGAAAAATATTTCGATTTTTGATAAATAATCAAATCGAACCTCCGGCTGAATCGCTCAATGCCTTGCAGCAAAGTGCAAAGCGGCAATAAATCGCGGCAAAGCCATTAAATAAACAAGGTTTTGCAGTTAAAATAAACAGAAAAGGGAGCTTTGCATCGAGGCTGAGGCAAAACAAACCCTTGCAATGTTCAAATTTGGATTAATTATACCGCATTAGTACCAAAATTTCAATAGCCGAAAGAGAATGAAACGCTAATTTCAAAAAAACTTAATTGATAAGAATAATATTAAAACAACAATGAATCATTAATAAATGAGCCGGCAATTGAAAATTAAAGCTTCGGAACCGCTGCGTGTAAATGTTTTTTGACTGAGATTCCGAAGCTTTGTATGTTTTGAGCGGCCGATTACTCACGCCGCAGATGTATTTGATCCTTCATCCGTTCGTCCCGTTTCGTCGGAGCGGATGCCGCTGCGGTCGAAACACGGCATTGCGGAACTGCGATACGGAAGCAGACTGTTGAATTTGCCAAGGAGCTTGACACCGTGCTCACAAAGTATGAAACATACGCAATAACAAATTCCTCCGAGAGTGCAAACAAGCATGTCCTGCATTGTGTCAATAAGCCCGATGTCAAGGTAGCCGTTGATGCTCAGCTCTTCGCCGTTGA
>OHGG01000833.1_pt1 | contig 14664 bp, 10 predicted proteins | sample 1567641 | NCBI WGS metagenome assembly OHGG01 (sample SAMEA3879561, study PRJEB24766) | human gut metagenome | biome: human-associated habitat; feature: feces | place: USA | collected 1985/1987
GAAGCGCGTTTGATTTCCAGCACCATTATAAACTCTGTATATGGCGGCATTTACAGCCACTAGGACCGCTTACCTTAGTTGTGATGGTGTGAAGCACTTCTTCGACTCTCCAAACGTTAAACAACTATACTCTTATCTTAGTTCCCTTAGTATCCCTGTGTGCCGTCTTCATCTTGGCAAAGCTGATACTCTTGCCCTTATATTCCATTGTGAACTCATCACCTTCTGTAAGCAGGAATACATCTTCTATATAATCATCTTTTGAAAGCTTGATTCCTCTTACGCCAACAGCACTCTTCTTCTTCATTGGAATGTCTGTTAATGGAAATTTTAAGAACACTCCATTTTCTGTCTGTACAATTACATTCTGGTTGCTCTCGACAACCTCTTCTTCCTTGATTTCTCCATCAAGTGAGAACTTTGAATAAATCTCTACTCTTGCGTCTGTTGAATACATTCCGATTAGCTTGTCGTCATCTGCTAATTTTGTACATGCAACTGTACGCTTTGCAACCTGGAATTCTTCGCTGTCTACAAGCTTCATCATTCCTTGTCTTGTGACAAAAAGCATTTTCTGATTCTTAAGTCGTTCAAATGGAGTAATGTACACAATTATCTCCTTAGAGCTGTCATAGTTACACAGATTATCAATCGGTGTGCCTTTATCTCTGAACTTAGTGAATGGCAGATCCTTTATCTTTAACTGGTGCAGATCTCCCGTATCAGTAAATATGCAGATTTTATCTGTGTTCATTACCGGAATGACATATTTGTTCTCATTAAATACAGCATCTTTATTTCTCTCAAATGCAGCCATATCAATGGTTCTTGCATATCCGAATCTATCCATAATAAACATAACTTCCATCTCTGGAATCTTCTTTTCCTCAAATACAGCAGCTTCTCCGTCTTCAATTACAGTTCTTCTTGCAACACCATATTCCTTCTTAATATTAAGAAGGTCAGACTTGATAACCTTAGCCATCTCTTTTCTGCTGCCAAGTATCTTTTCATACTTCTCAATCTTCTTGACACATTCATCATATTCTTTCTGAAGATTAAGAATTTCAAGGCCAATCAGCTTGTACAGACGCATTTCTAATATTGCACCAGCCTGTCTCTCTGTGAAATCAAGACCTGAAGCCTGCTTTTTTGACTGCTCTGACTTAAACTTGATTCCCTCAACATTACCATTAACAAGGCAGTCCTTAGCCATCTTAAGATTAGCACTGCCTCGTAATATCTCGATAATAAGGTCAATAATATCACATGCTCTTATAAGACCTTCCTTAATCTCCCTGTTAACCTTCTCCTTTTCAAGAAGTGTTGTGTACTTTCTTGTAGCAAGCTCATACTGAAACTTAATGTGGTGTTTTATTATATCCTTAATACCTAAGGTCTCAGGTCTTCCATCAACGATAGCCAGCATATTTACGCCAAATGTATCTTCCAACTTGGTCTTCTTGTAAAGAAGATTTTCAAGGTTCTTGACATCTGCATTCTTCTTAAGTTCAAGGACAATTCTTATTCCTTCCTTAGAAGATTCATTGGAAATGTCGACAATATCGGTAGTTTTCTTAGTTTCTATAAGGCTTACTACATCAGATATAAATTTACCTATGTTAGCACCAATCATTGTATATGGAATCTCTGTAATAACAAGCTTGTCCTTCTCAGAACGGTTCTTGGCAGGCTCGAATACGACCTTGCCTCTTAACTTAATCTTACCTGTTCCAGTCTCATATATTGCACCAAGCTCGCTTTTATTAATTACAATTCCACCTGTAGGAAAATCCGGTCCAGGGCAGAGCTGCATAAGCTCGTCTGTTGTGATATCCTCATTATCCATATATGCACATACTGCATCAACAACCTCTGAAAGATTGTGTGGAGGGATATTAGTTGTCATACCAACCGCAATACCATCTGCACCATTTACAAGCAGATTAGGTACTCTTACAGGAAGAACCTCAGGCTCTTTTTCTGTCTCATCAAAGTTAGGCACGAAATCCACAACATTTTTATCAAGGTCAGCAAGATATACGTCCTGTGTGAACTTTTTTAACTTAGCTTCTGTATATCGCATAGCGGCAGCTCCGTCACCTTCGATAGAACCGAAGTTTCCGTGTCCGTCAACAAGAGCCATACCCTTCTTAAAATCCTGTGAAAGTACAACGAGTGTCTCATATATTGAACTGTCACCATGTGGATGGTATTTACCCATTGTATCACCAACGATACGTGCAGACTTTCTGTGAGGCTTGTCGTAATTAAGCCCCAACTGGTCCATGGCATACAGCACTCTTCTCTGTACCGGCTTTAAACCGTCCCTTACATCAGGAAGTGCTCTTGCTGTAATAACGCTCATGGAATAATCTATATAGGACTTCTGCATAACCTCAGAATACTCAGTCCTTATAATCTTCTCAGCCATTTTCTACTCCTTTAGCTTTTACGCATCAATCTCAGCTTCATTAGCATGCGTATATATAAATTCTCTTCTAGGTGGTACATCTGTACCCATAAGCATTGCTGTAACCTCAGTTGCAAGCCTTGCGTCCTCAATCTCAACCTGCTTTAAAATTCTTGTTTCAGGATTAAGAGTTGTCTCCCATAGCTGGTCAGGATCCATCTCTCCAAGACCTTTGTATCTCTGAAGTGTAAATGTTCCTGACGTATGCTTCTTTCTGTAATCCTCAAGTGCCTTGTCATCATATAGATATTCACCCTCGCCCTTCTTAGGAACAACCTTATAAAGAGGTGGTGTAGCAATATATACATGTCCCTGATTAATAAGCTCAGGCATGAATCTGTAGAAAAATGTAAGAAGCAGTGTATCAATATGTGCTCCATCCACATCGGCATCAGTCATGATAATAATCTTATTATATCTTAATCTGCTAATATCAAAGTCATTACCGTAGCCCTCTAAGAATCCACAGTTGAATGAATTAATCATTGTCTTAATCTCGGCATTGGCAAGTACCTTATCAATACTTGCCTTTTCAACATTAAGAATCTTACCTCTGATTGGAAGAATTGCCTGAGTTCTTCTGTTTCTTGCAGTCTTTGCTGAACCTCCAGCTGAATCTCCCTCAACAATGAACACCTCACATTCCTCCGGATTCTTGCTCTCACAGTTGGCAAGCTTTCCGTTGCTGTCTATAGAGAACTTCTGCTTTGTAAGCATATTTGTCTTAGCCTTTTCTTCTGCTTTTCGTATCTTCGCAGATTTTTCAGCACATGCAATTACAGCGTTAAGGTCGTCCAAATGTCTGTCGAAATAAAGCTGTACCTCGTCTCCTGTTACATTTGCAACAACTGTACCAGCATCCGGATTATCAAGCTTGGTCTTGGTCTGTCCCTCAAATCTTGGTGCAGGGTGCTTAACTGCAACAACTGCAGTCATACCATTTCTTACATCAAGACCTGTAAAATTCGCATCCTTATCCTTTAAGATGCCAAGTTCTCTCGCATACTGGTTGATAATCATTGTAAACTTGGTCTTAAAGCCTGTAATATGCGTTCCACCCTCCTGAGTGTATATGTTATTACAGAAGCCAAGAATATTTTCCTCAAATTCATTAACAAACTGAAATGCTACTTCAACCTCAATATCTTCCTGCTTCTTCTTAAAGTAGACGATATCGCATACTGTCTCTTTGCCATTGTTAAGGTCTTTGATATATGCCTTAAGTCCGTCAGGCTCATGAAAAGTTTCCTTATCCTCGCTGCCCTTTCTCTTATCTTCAAACTCAATTGTAAGCCCCGGATTAAGATATGCAGTCTCATGAAGCCTGCTCTTTATCGCGTCTGCTTTGAATCTTGTCTTTTCAAATATTTCTCCATCAGGAAGAAATGTAACAGTTGTACCAGTATCATTTTTTCTGCATGTACCAATCTTTTCAAGTGGCGCTGTTGCTTTTCCACGCTCGTATCTTTGCTTGTACACACCACCATCAACTCTTATCTCAACCTCAAGCCATACAGAAAGTGCATTAACTACAGATGCACCAACGCCGTGAAGTCCTCCTGATATCTTATATCCGCCATCTCCGAACTTGCCGCCTGCATGAAGTACTGTAAATACAACCTCAACCGCAGGTATTCCGGCTTTAGGATGGATTCCGATAGGAATACCTCGTCCATTATCCTTGATAGTTGCTGTTCCATCATCATTAAGAGTTACATTTATCTGTGTACAAAAACCCGCAAGATGTTCATCCACTGAATTATCCGCAATCTCATATATAAGATGATTAAGACCTTTTGTTCCGACACTTCCAATATACATACCTGGTCTCATTCTAACCGCTTCAAGACCCTCGAGTATTGATATACTGTTAGCATCATATTTATTAGCTGCCATTATTAATTACTCTCCTCTTTACTTTCCAAAATACGCATTGAAAATATCCTCAAAGCTGCTTCCCAACGTATACGCATCCTGAATACTTAATTTCTTCCATTCGCTATTATTAAATTCCATATATATACCAGCTTCATATTTCTCAAAATCAGTATTAAACTGCTCTAACTTTCTCTTTTCAAGAATTGCAGACTTATTAACCTCGGTCTTAGCCTTATCATTATCCGATGTACATCTTATAATGTAATATCTGCCTGCTGACTCAACTATACTGCTCATCTCACCAGTAGACAGATTGAATGCTGCTTTTTCAAATGCTGCATCCATCTCGCCACGTTTCAGTTCGTACTCATATTCGCCATCCGCATTGTACTCCTTGGCAACAGCAAAGAATGAACTTCCTGAATTCACAAGATTATATGCTTTATTAATATCTTCCTCTGAATCTGATACAATATACTGGATATCAATAACTCTTGCCTCATCTGCGCTTACTTCAATATCCATGCTGGAAGTAAGGTCATCGTAGAGTTTCTGTGCTATTGCAAATTCAGTAAACATTGTATTCAGTTTATCCTTAGTTATTCCTGTACTGCTTATCTGCGATTCAGTTAATTCATTGTAAAATGCATCAACAGCCTTACCCACAGAATCTTTTTCTTCTCTTCCAAGCACAACACCGCGTTCCTTAGCCTTAACATTCATAGCCTTGACGCGCATTAACTTACTCTTAATCTGGTCCTTAATATAGCTTTCAAAATCAGCATCACCAATTTTCTCTCTCCATATATTACTGCCAAACATTTCCTCATATTCCTTCTTCACATCAGACATGAGAATATCTGCCTCGCATGTATTAGTTGTCTTCTGTCCTGCTGTCTTAATAAGCTCACCGCTCTTCATTCCTGTTGTGAAATATATCAGACGTCCATTAAAGAACTTAATATATCCTGCAACTAACAGAACTACAACAAGAATAACTGCTAATATAATAAATGTTTTTTTTCTTCTTTTCATATTCTATCCTCTTTAATTATTTGTGATATGGCTCATTCTTCATAATCCTGTAAGCCCTATATATCTGTTCCAAAAGAATAACTCTCATAAGCTGGTGCGGAAATGTCATCCTTGAAAAACTCAGCTTATAATCAGCTCTCTTAAGTACTGCATCTGCAAGTCCCAAAGAGCCTCCTATTACAAATGTTATGTTACTTGTTCCTTCTATTCCAAGTCTTTCAATCTTTTCTGATAGTTCAACAGAATCAAGCATTTTCCCTTCTATTGCAAGTGCACATACATAAGCATCATCTTTAATGGCAGAAAGGATTCTCTCCCCTTCCTTATTCTTAATCTGTTCATTGACTATATCACTTGCATTATCCGGTGTTTTCTCATCAGGTAGTTCAACAATATCAAGCTTACAGTATCTTGAAAGTCTCTTAGAATACTCTTCAACTGCCTGGGTATAAAACTTTTCCTTAATCTTGCCTACACATACAACATTTATACGCATCTGTACTATCCTTCCACGAAGAAATATCCGCCATTATCAAGCCTGAATACTTCTAACTGCTCAAGAAGCTCATCATTGCTTAAGTCAGATACATCCATTCCCTCATCATCCATCACTTCTCTTAATTCTTTAATATCCTTGCAGTATACCGCCATACAGTCCTCTAAGAATTCCTTAGCTTCCTCTAAATCATATGCAACAGGCTCATCGAAAAGCTGTTTCTGATCTCTTAAAAACACCTTCGCACACTCATCAATATGTTTATCCATAACTTAAATCTCCTTATCTTATCTCTTTAAATTGCTCTCTTAATGTTCCTTCTACCCATCCTGTTACGAAACGCCCGTGTTTCTTAACATCTTCTACAGCTTTCTCCATAACATATGAATAATATACCTTATCCAACATAGCGATATCATTATAATTATCACCAAATGCCATGCATTGTTCAGGTTTTAGTCCAAAATACTGCTGAACCTGCTCAATTCCTCTTCCTTTATTAACATTAGTGTCCATAAGGTCTAAGTAAAGTTCTCCCGATACAAGTACTGAAGCCTTATCACTCCATTTGTTAATAAAATGTTCTTTAGAGTTCTTAATTCCTGTCATATCACACACAGCTATCTTTAATATATCCTCGTCAATGTCTGTGAACTTATCAACTAATGTAGTATGATAATTGACCACCTTGGTCATCCTGTAATAATATTCTTGAGACTTAGGCTTAATATATGACGTATGTTCTCCTGATACAAGCACCTCACAATTAGGCTGTTCAATTACATCCTCAATTATCTCTAACGCAAGCTTCCTATCCATCGCAGTCTTTCCAATAGTTTCACCCTTGTATTCCACAAGTGCACCATTCTCTGCAATATATGCAAGCTTATCACTGACAGCCCCAAAAAGTCTCTTAAGACTCGTTATCTGCCTGCCACTAGCCGGTGCAAATATAACGCCTTTATCAACAAGTTTATTGATATACTGTATCGTAGATTCATCGACGCTCTGTGCTCCGTTAAGAAGCAATGTCCCATCAAGGTCACTTGCTACGAATTTAACCATATATTTTCTCCTTAAAATGTTTTAAGCTCATGTACAAGTCTTGCAACAGGCAGACCGACAACATTATTATAGTCGCCTTCAATACCCTTAATGTATGCTGCGAATTTTCCCTGAATACCATATGCACCAGCCTTATCCATAGGCTCTCCTGTGCTTATGTAATCCCTGATTTCCTCATCAGTCATATCATATACCCACACATCAGTCTTTTCATAAAAACTTACATTCTTATGTGTGCTGCATATAGTTACACCTGTATACACCTGATGTATCTGACCTTCTAAAGACTTAAGAATTCTGAATGCATCCTCTTCATCCTTAGGCTTGGTAAGAATCTCTCCTTTATGATAAACAATAGTATCTGCACCTATAACGATTACAGAATCATCTTTATCTGCATATTGCTCTAATACAGACTGTGCCTTAATAGAAGATAATTCTCTTACATAATCTTCAGGCTCCATCTCTTTAATATTCTCATCTGCATCACTTGTAACAACAGTAAAATCAAGTCCTACCTGACTCATTAATTCTCTTCGTCTTGGTGAACCCGATGCAAGTATCAAATGTTTCATAAAACTTCCATCTCCTTGTTCTTCACTGTATTTTGTGTTCAAAGCCTACTTCGACTCATACATATTGCATTATAGCATAAAAAAGCAGAGTGCTTCAATACCACCCCAATAAAAAAGGCACAACATAACTGCTGTGCCTCTCTGATATCATTAACATTTATTATCTTTTATTGCTCTTTTTGCTTATCACAATAACGGTTCCAGAAATAACAGCTGCTGCTACAAGAATCACAATATATACCCATACATGATTATTGTCACCAGTCTTTACAACCTCTTCATCAGCCGCAACTTCACCAGCTTTTCTGACTCTTGAGCCATCAACAGTCTCATCTTCTTTTCCTGTAACTAATTCTTCATCTCCTGCAACTTCACCAGTCTTCTTTGTGACCTGGGTTGATGAAGTTGTATGTTCTTTTGTCTGTTTATTAGAATCTACTGTTGTTTCATTTGACTTTGTTGTCTCATTAACAGCTGTTGTTTCGTTTGATTCTGGTTTTGTCGGCTTAGTTTCCTTACCAGCATCAACTGTTGTCTCATTCGACTTTGTTGTCTCCTGCGCAACTGTTGTCTCGTTTGACTTTGTTGTCTCCTGTGCAACTGTTGTCTCGTTTGACTTTGTTGTCTCCTGTGCAGTTGTTGCCTCGTTTGACTTTGTTGTCTCCTGTGCAGTTGTTGCCTCGTTTGATTTTGTTGTTTCCTGTGCAGTTGTTGTCTCGTTTGACTTTGTTGTTTCCTGTGCAGTTGTTGTCTCTTCTGACTTTGTTGTTTCTGATGAAGACTGTGCTACAGATGTTGTTTCCTTTTGTGTCGTCTCCTGCTGTTGATTATCTGATATAAAATGCATTTGTCCATTGACATTAACAAATGACTTAGAAATTGCTCTTCCATTACATGTAGATGTTAAGGTAATATCTGCTTTTGGTGCAACAACTATACCACATACCTCACCTATATTAATATTACCAGTTACATTAACAGCATTGAAAATAACCGTGTCTGATACATCAACATCTGTTAATCCGCCTGTATTCTTTCCATTAATGCTGAATCTTTTAATGTCTGCATCACCATCACCGCCAAGCAGATTAATGATAACAAACTGTCCCTGTGCTTTATTTGTTATGTTGAGCTGTCCTTCTCCATAATAAGATGAAACTTCTTTTCCCTGCCAGTCAATATAATTATTAGCATACATATTTACCACTACAATCTGCTTATTCTTAAATGAAGCAAGATCAATCTTTCTATCATCATAAGCACCAATAACTATATCAGCCTCCGAATCTGGTGTATCTGCATACGCCTTGAAATTATCGTATACATTATCAAGTGCTGCAGTTACATCCATATAATCCTCTGCATAATAAACATTGATTGTATCCTTGCAGTTAGCAACATTAATAACAGCACCTGTTCTTTTTCCGTCAGCATCTTTAATATAATATTTATTCTCTCTGGGTTCATAATCATAATCAGTTCCAAGTACAAGATTATTAAATGCATTCCTATCCACATTAACCTCTGATGAACCAGAATTATCAAAACTCTTGATATATGTTGTTCCAACGCTCATATCAAGCCATGCACTCATCCACTGATCTGTTATTACAAGCTTGTTAGTCGCGAAACATGTCTGATTGTGATTACCATTCTTAAATTCTTCAGCAACTACACCGTAAGGTTTTGCTGCTCCTAATAATTCATTAAGGACATCCTGTGTTTTTGAATATGCGCCAGCTCTTAAAGACGTACCAGCAAACACAGAACCTGCAACTATTGCAACCAAAAGAACGCCAACTGCAGTTTTCTTAATCTTTGCATCCAAACCACTTAATCGTTTTCTAAAAAGCATTACTATCCCTCCAAAAATGTCTGAACCAATAGTTTCCCCTTAACTATATTTCCCTCTCTCAGCGTATAATAGCATTAGTACCAAAGTACTGCTCCCCCCTTTTTGGGGGTTTTTTATTCTACATTAATAAAACAACCCATATCCTGAATCAGTATCATTCTAGTATACGTTCCGGACATGGGTTATATTACACATTATTCAATTTAAATATTATGCTTCAAGGCTTCTGTTCATAGCTGACTCTAACGCATCAATAGAAGCTCTGATGATATCATGGTCAATACCAATACCAAAGTAATTCTTTCCATCCTCTCCTGTAATACCAACATATGCAATGGCACTAGAATCAGAACCCTTCTTTAATGAATGTTCTTCATAACAGAAGATATCACAAGGCTTTCCAAAATGACTGGCAAGAGCATTACTTACAGCATCAAGACGACCATTACCACCATCTTCAACATTGTACTTCTCACCATTCTCATTAATAGTTACGACTGTCTGTATTCCATTAATCTGCTTGAAATGTACTTCAGAAATCTTGAATACTGGTGTGTATTTCTTATATCTCTTCTCAAATATTTCAAGAACTTCATCTGCTGAAAGCTCCTTATGATTAACATCCGATACATCCTTAACAGCATAACCCAGATCTTCTCTCATAGCCTTAGGTACAACCATTCCATAGTTATGTTCAAGAACATAAGCAACACCACCCTTACCAGACTGGCTATTAATTCTTATAACATCTGAATCATATGTACGTCCTACATCTTCTGGATTAATTGGAAGATATGGAACTGTCCATTTATTAGGATCATTTTCAATTCTGTAATGCATTCCCTTAGATATAGCATCCTGATGTGAACCTGAGAAAGCTGCAAAAACAAGCTTACCACACCATGGATGACGGTCATCAATCTTCATCTGTGTAAGTCTTTCAAATACTTCTGCAAGATGTGGCATATCAGAAAGATTGAGTTCAGGATTAACACCCTGCATATACATATTCATCGCAAGTGTAATAATATCTACATTACCTGTTCTCTCACCATTACCAAAAAGTGTTCCCTCAATTCTGTCTGCTCCTGCAAGAAGTCCTAACTCTGCATCAGCAACACCTGTCGAACGGTCATTATGTGGATGAAGAGAAATAATAACATTTTCTCTGTTGTGCATGTACTTAGACATATATTCAATCTGGCTTGCAAATACATGTGGAAGTGACATCTCAACTGTAGCAGGAAGATTGATGATACATTTCTTATCAGGTGTTGGCTGCCAGATATCAACAACAGCGTTGCATACCTCAAGTGCATACTCTGGTTCTGTTCCTGTAAAGCTCTCTGGACTGTATTCAAAAAGGAAGTTTCCTCCATCAGCTTCAGCAAGTTCCTTTAATAACTTAGCACCTTCAATAGCAATCTGCTTAACTTCTTCCTTAGACTTCTTGAATACCTGTTCTCTCTGTGCTAATGAAGTAGAATTGTATACATGAACTATTGCTCTCGGAGCACCCTTTACGGCTTCAAATGTCTTCTTAATAATATGTGGTCTTGCCTGGGTAAGAACCTGGATTGTAACATCATCAGGAATCATATTCTTCTCAATAAGTGTACGGCAGAACTCATATTCTGTCTCAGAAGCTGCAGGGAAACCAATTTCAATTTCTTTAAATCCAACTTCAACTAACATCTGGAAGAATTCAAGCTTTTCATCAAGACTCATAGGTTCAACAAGAGCCTGGTTACCATCTCTTAAATCAACCGAACACCAGATTGGTGCCTTATCAACATACTCCTTGTTAACCCAGTCATTGCACTTAACTGGTGGCATGAAATAGCCTCTTTCATACTGTCTGTAATCAAACATTCCTAAAACCTCCTGAAAATATAAATATGTATTGTTAATAAGTAAAGGCTTCCTTAAAGATAAGCATAAAAAAATCTTTCGTCCATGGGCAATTCCACCCAAAGAGACGAAAGATAAATCTCACGCGTTACCACTCTTCTTCATAGCTATGCTATGCACTCACCGAATACGTACAACAAATGTGCTGCATTATATTCTGTCCACTATAACGGTTGGCTTCCGGCTACTCCTACTTCTCATAATGATTTCAGGTAGCAGCTCCAAGGCGAGTTCAATAAGTTCCTTCGACTGCCTCGCACCACCCGGCAGTTCTCTGACTCTGGTTCCTATCTAATAGTCCTCTTCACAGCATTTACTTATTATGTACGCTTATTATACTTGTCATTTTTTATAAAGTCAAGCATAAATTCAAGTTCTTCTTTGGAAATATTCTTATCAGAATATCTTGCTTTCTCATAACTTGCTGTAATTCTGTCTGCAGCATCAGCATCGTCAGTTATTCTGTTTATTGTTATATCCTGTGGTTGCATATTTTCAAGTGATTTACCATCCGAATCCCTGGCTGCCTTTGATGATTTTATTGCTGCTTTTCTGAATGCCTTCCTGTACTGCATATTAACAGGCATATTCTTAGCTTCTTCTGCTCTCTGACGTCTCTTTATCCTTGCTTCTGTTCTTCTGTCATTACCAATGAATTCAATCTCATCACCATTATTATCCTGTGACTTTTTGAAATTCTTGGCATATCTGATAATCATATAGACAATAAATACAACAAGTGCAATTACAAGAACTATTGCAAATGCTGTAAATAATGCACTCATAACAGGATTATCAGTAAATGCAAGGTCGTTATCTCCCTTTACCACATCATCATCAGTGACTGGATTCACGGAATCTTCGGGCATCGTAGAGACTTCTTCTTTCTCTCTTATAAGTCTTAAGAACAGCTTCAGCACTATCCTTACAACTGCTACAAAACCTGAACCAATCAGTGTAAATATATTGCCATAATCCCCACTATAGAACAGAATCATGCCAAGAATCATAAGTCCTGACACAACCATGACCATTATCATGTTAATTCCTGTAATTCTCTCAGCAGGAAATTCTGATTTGCCAGCATTACTTATAAACAGAGAATTAAGCTCTTTTAACTGGTTAGCAAGAAAAGCAAGCAGAACAAACAGCACAAATAATACTGTTTCATAGTTAACAAGCAGTCTGTTGCCTGCTGAACCGCCATAAAGACTTCCTGCGACCATAACCAGACAATACAGAGGTGACATTCTCTCTCCTGCCTGCAAGGCAGCTTTCTTGTCTTCCTGAGTTACATCAGCAAACTGATTCCCATAAAGCGGTTCATTCACATATTCAGTTTTTCTTGCATTAGCCACTCTTATGCTTACAGACCTTATACACACAGCAAGTACACTTACAAAATATGCTGTAGACTCTGCATCTCCATTACCAATTATAATGGCTGTTATAAGCAAAGCAGCATGAATCAGCATAAATAGAAAATTCTTATGTATATTCTTTCTTGCCACATAAGTTATAATAACCGGAACTGCCATAAGCAGTGTTGCAATAATATAACTGTCAGATTTATTCGTAAGTCCCAATATAACAAATGCAGAAAATGCGAACGCTACAATACACTGGCTTATTATATCTGTCAATGTTCTTATTGTTCTCAGTTTATTATAATTATAAACTTGTCCCGACTCATTCATATGTTATCTCCTGATAAACTTATTTCACTTCCCAGCCCTCTGGTCTGATACCACAATAATCAAGGCTGTATTCTCCACCAGTCATATATGGAACAATCCATATAACCTGTCCATACTTTTTCTCAAACTTCTGCATAGTCTGCTGCAGCTTCTTTCTTCTGCTCGCTGATATAACAACATATACACTGTTGTCACTACTCTGGACAGAAACATTTTCTATAAATGTTCTGTTAATAAGCTCTGCAAACTCTTCTTTTTCAAGCTTTAAATCCATTCTTGCAAGTACAGTATTAATACTTCCAAGATGTCCAACTCCTGCTCCTTCTCTTATACCAACTGCTTCCTTTGTGTCAACATCACATGCATTACTAATAAGAGAGACATTTATTCCCTGTCTGATGAATTCTTCCGCCACAGAAGCTGCAAGACTTATTGCTTCTTCATTAACCGAATCATATGTAAGCATTCCATCATCCTCAAGATTAAGAAGAATACATACATTACGGCTGACTGACTCATTATATTCATTAACACACAGATTACCTGTTCTCGCTGTTGCCTTCCAGTTCACATTCTTTAGGCTGTCGTTGCTTGTATAATCTCTTATTCCTCTGAACACAAATGGATCTTCAAGCATATATTTCTTACGTTCTGCTTCTCCTGATATTCTGCTTCTTATAAAGCTGAATCTCTTACTATCCACAGTCTTAGGATAAACTGTTATCTCACAGGTACTATCCACTTTGAGAACATTAATCTCGTTCATAAATGGTCCGGCAAATGTAAGCTGTACGCCTGATATTTTGAACACACCTCTGTGATTGCATTTAACAGGAATTCTTCTTGTAATTCTCTGATTAGCCAGAAATGAGAACACATCATTGCGGTATGTAAGGTCTGACACACTTGAATTAGTATCTGTTCCAGGAAATTCAAGTTCCCTGTCCACCTGAAACTTAAGATTCACACATGGCAGCGGCAGACGTTTTTCGTTGGATATAACCTCAACAACATTAACTGTTTCGCCATTTACAACATGCTTTTTCTCAAATTCAAGAGCGACACCCAGCCCCTTATTCCAGTTATAACGAAATACAAACTTAATTGCCAGATATACTATAAGTACACCAATAAGCATCAATAATACATTCATTATCTTTTCCAATCTTCAGTAGGAACTGCTGTGTTATTAACAACATGTTCTATAATCTGTTCTTTATTATCCATATTCATGTAACCTGTCTGTAACACAATTCTGTGTGCCCATACTACAGGTGCAAGTATCTTGATGTCCTCTGGTACAACATAATCTCTGCCTGCAATATACGCATATGCTCTCGCCACATTGAGCATACCAAGAGTTCCTCTCGGGCTTACACCGATTGATACATTATCCTCCTGTCTTGTCATCCTTGCCAGTTCAACAATATAATCAATAAGCACTGGGTGAACATATACATTTTTCACATCTTCTTTCATTGCAACAATATCTTCACATGTTGCAACTGTTGAAAGTTCTTTAGAAGGATCTTCTTTTAAGAATCTGTTAAGAATAAGTACCTCATCATCTTTCTTTGGATAACCCATGTTAATCTTCATAAGGAATCTGTCAAGCTGTGCCTCAGGAAGCTGATAAGTTCCTGCTGTCTCAATAGGATTCTGTGTTGCAATTACAACAA
>OHGG01000838.1_pt1 | contig 14615 bp, 12 predicted proteins | sample 1567641 | NCBI WGS metagenome assembly OHGG01 (sample SAMEA3879561, study PRJEB24766) | human gut metagenome | biome: human-associated habitat; feature: feces | place: USA | collected 1985/1987
CCTTAAGCGAAAACTATGTGCATGGTTTGGCTGCGTTTGGGCCAAGATTAAAAAATTTCGAAAGCCCGCATTCCTCCCGGGGCTCAAGCCCCGGGCTTCCTGCGGGAAATTCTGTGAACTCAAGGCTGCGCTCGATGAGGCGGATGACCGCAGGGGACGTTTGGGAACGAATCTGGTTCGGATCGATGCCGGGACTTAATCCGCTCGTCCCTTGAACCGGGACTGAGAGATGCCGGCCTCAAAAATCCGGCAGCGTTTACTGTCTTTCTGCGGGTAATGGCGCGTCACACGACGGAGGTATTTGACAGCCAAACAATGCTTGCTGAAACCGGACTTGACTCTGATGAGCTCGGTGACCGGCTTAACCTCGCAAGCGCTCTCGGCATCCTTTACCTGCTTCCCTCTTTTTTCGGCGCCGTCGGCAAAACACTCGAACACCGGCCCAGGTAGCCGTCAGTGCAACAGAAACGCCGGACGCGCGCCTGACGGTGCCTTTCAGCGTTCTTAACGGCCTCTTGGTGAGGCGCGGCCCGGGGGCTGTTGTGTGCCTCTGTGACAAAACACAGAAGCTTTCGGACAATGTGACGGCGCTTCCCGTCTGGGATCTCTGATGATGCTGTTTTAACCGGTGCGCTCCCGGCTTTCAGACCGAGCTTTCTTTTTGAGCGCATCGTATTTCGCGGAGCTGCCCCAGCAATCTTTTACCGGATACTTGGCCGCATTCTTTGCCATCTTCGCGTTCACTGCCGCATCAAGGTCAATGCCGAGGCGGTCCGCAAGAAGCAGTGCGTAGATGACGACGTCGCTTAACTCCTCCTTCATCGCTTCTTTCTTTGCACTGACCTCAGTATCGGCTCCAGACCACTGAAAGCATTCGAGAAGCTCCGCGGCTTCAAGGCTGATCGAAATTGCAAGGTCCTTGGGATTGTGAAACTGCTTCCAGTTGCGGTCATCGCGGAAAGCCAAAATGCGCTTCATCGTTTCGCCGCTGATAGCGGGCTTTTCGTACATGATCGTTTCGGACATTTGCGGGCTCCTGCTTCAAAAACTTGTAGTGCGGGAATCTTAACGGCACTGCCTTCTGAGAAATCAGAGACTGAAAACGTTTCCAGTGCAAAAAGGGGGTGTTGATAAAGTCGCCCCCGAGAAACTCGCCGCAACGCATTGATTATTCGTGCAGCGGCGTTTTTTTTTCGCGAAAAAGCTTCCAGCGGGTGCAAGAACTCCAGAACCTATGTGTAGCAAGATGCCTATCACGACAAGCTTGGGGTTCCGGGAATTCAGAAATGTGCCAGACGTACCCCAAAACTTCGCTCGTTTAGCGATACGTCGGTCGAGACTTTCTAGAAAAAACAAGGGGTGTTGTCTCATCGTCAACTGACGACTTTATCAACACCCCCTCTGATCATCGGGCACGGTAGCGGAGAACCCGCGATCGTTGCGGAAGCCTCCTCTGCCGGCTACTCTGCTCTTTTACTTGATTCCGAGCGCAGACTTCGCCGCAATACGTCCGAACGTCAGCACGTCAGCCGTGGCGTTGCCGCCCAAGCGGTTGGAACCATGGATACCGCCTGTGACTTCACCGGCAGCATAGAGCCCCGGGATGGGATTGCCGAGCACATCAACAACCTGCGCCTTGGTATTGATCTCCAGGCCGCCCATCGTGTGGTGAATCGAAGGAGCTCTGGGCGTTGCATAGAACGGGGCTTTCTCAATCTTCTGGTCGAAAAGCTTGCGCCCGAACTTCGTGTCGCTCTTTGCTTCAACCATCTTGTTGTACTCGGCTACGGTCTTTTCCAGGTTTTCCGCCGGCATTCCAAGCTGCTTTGCAAGCCCCGCAAGCGTATCGGACTTGTAGATACGCCCGAGCTTGACCAAGGTTTCCACATTTTCGTTAAAGGAATTGAATTCCTTCACGATCGACGCATCATTGATGTCGTAGCAGACTGCGCCGGGCTGCTTTTTAATAGCGGCCACGAATTCGTCACGACGGGCATCTTCCTTCACAAACCGTTCGCCGTTCTTGTTGACGTCAATCACATCGTCAAGCCCCGACATCTTGCGGGCACGTCCCTGCAGAGCACCGGTACCCGGCGTTGCAAGCGGATAAACCTGCACGTAGTTCATACCCGTGGTGTAGGCACCGATCTTGGTGGCCATCACAATGCCGTCACCGGTGGCTCCCGGCTGATTTGTTGAAACCATATCAACGGAAAGCTGCGGAGCCGAGCGATGCCGAAGCACTTTATTCTGACTGTAGCCGCCGGTTGCAAGAATCACACCGTACTTTGCGTTAAAGGCATAGTTGTTGCCGACTTTGTCACTTGCCCGGACACCGACCACACGGCCGTTTTTCACGATCAGGGACTCTGCTTTCATGCCCGTCACGATCTTGGTGCCTTCCTTGACCGCTGCCTTATAAAGCGGCTCTACAAGACCGGTACCCGCAGGAGCATCCACCTGATGCGTTCTCTGCCAGAGAGCACCTGCACCCTGACTCACGCGGTCAAGCACGGGAGTACCGAGCTTTTGCATCCAGTGCAGCGTATCAAGCGTGTTGGCGGCATAGGTCCGGATAAGCGGAATATGGCCCACTTTGTCGCCGCCGTTATAGGTCTGCAGAGCATGCCATTCCGGGCAGTCAAAGAGTGTCTTTGAGCCCGAAGCCAGATAAGCCTCGTACTTTGCCTTCACATCAGCCATGAGCTTACGATGCTCTTCACTTACGGGCTTTTCGCTGATGGCCTTAACAACAGCATCTTTCAGCGTGTCGGTCATCGGCAGGAGCTTTTGCCGTTCGGGATCGGCTGTATTGAAAGCACTGGCGCAGCGCAGCGTGTTTCCCCCGATAACCGGCATCTTTTCAAGCACGATGACGCGGTACTTTCCTGCCTGTCCGGCCGTCACGGCGGCCGACAAACCCGCGCCGCCCGCACCCACAATCACAAGGTCATAACTTTCGGAACGGGTTCCTTTGAACTTCTTGATCTTCTGAGGCACCGGTTTTTGCAGAGCCGCCAGATTCACGCCGCTTTGTGTGAGAGCCGCGCCTACTGCCTGCTTAAAGGCTGCGCTTGTGACGGTTGCTCCGGAGACGGCATCAACATTCAGTGTCTGATACCTGACGATATCGTCTGAGATGGACTTGATGGCCATACCGCCCATGAACGGTGTTTCCTGATTGGCCGGAACCTTGATGGACTTAATCTTGTCTTTTGTTACCGTGACCTCAACATTAAGGTAACCATTGTTGCCGTAAGACTGACTCTTGTAAGTACCGGGCTTAAATTTCGCTTTCAGAGACTTACCTGTCGCCTTGGCAAGCGCGACTTCCACAGCCTGTTCAATCGCCTTTGATGTCACCGATGCCCCGGTGACAGCCGCCACATCTGCCTTATTGCTTTTGACAATTGCGGCCGGGATCTTTTCCACAGCAACCGATCCGATACCGACCGTCTCGGAATGCTTCAGCACCTTGACGGTCTTCACTGCGCCCTTTTCGATCGTCACCTCTACGGTCATGGGTCCGTTATGTCCGGAAACTGTTTCCTTGTAGACCTGAGCCGTGACTGTTGTTGTCCCTAACGCTGCAACAGCGAGAGTTGCTGCTAAAACAATCGGTCGTATTGCCATGGCGGATTCTCCTCTGAAAGGCCTGTGACAATTCGAATTTATCCTGTATTAACCCAGGCATCAAGGAATTCTCTTGTTTTCCGTCAAAGGGAAGCAGCACCCGTGCGTTCCAATACTGAGAGCGTCATTTACCGTCGCTAAATATTTGGAGACACAGTCCTTCCTGCGTCATAATCAGAAAATTGCACATTTTCTTTGAGAGGACTTCTGCATGCATCAGTTTCAGTGCGACTACATTGCCGGTTGCCACCCCGCTGTTTTAAAAGCGCTGTGCGAAACAAATCTCGAAGAAGTCCCTGGGTACGGTGAGGACTTATTCTGCAAAGAAGCTTCAGACATGATCCGCGCCGCGTGCGGCGGCATTGATGCGGACGTGCATTTTCTTTCAGGCGGCACGCGGCGCTGCGCCCCCACCAGGGAGTGGTATCTGCTTCAAGCGGCCACATCGAAGCGCACGAAACTGGCGCCATCGAATCGACCGGCCACAAGGTGATGACCGTCCCTGAAGTTGACGGCAAGGTGACAGCTGAAGCACTGCGGCGCCTGTGCGCGGATTACTTCGAAAACGAAGAGAAGGTGCTCTTAGTGCAGCCGGGACTCCTCTACATCTCTTTTCCGACGGAAACCGGCACGATTTACAGCCTCGCTGAACTCGAAGAACTCGCAGCGGTCTGCCGCGAGTACGGGCTCTTCTTTTACATTGACGGCGCACGTCTCGCGTACGGCCTGGCAGCCAGTCCTGATGTGACGTTAAAAGACATTGCGCGACTGGCTGACGCGTTTTATCTCGGCGGTACCAAGTGCGGGACGCTTGCGTGTGAAGCGCTCGTGATCAAGAACCCTGCGTTAAAGCGCGACTTTCCTGCGCTGATGCGTCAGCGCGGAGCGCTGCTTGCGAAGGGCCGTTTGGGCGGAGTGCAGTTTGCCGCCTTGATGAAGGACGGCCTTTATTTTGAGATTGGAAAGCAAGCGGTTGAGGGCGCCATGCGGCTTCGCAAAGCGTTTATTGAGGCCGGGTGCGAGATGGAAGGCAGCTCCCCCACGAATCAGCAGTTTGTGCGAATCACGAAAGCACAGGCTGACGTGCTTTCGAAGAAGTATCGCTACGAGCTTTGCGGCAAAACCGGTGATGGACGTCTTATCGTGCGCTTCTGTACAGCGTGGTCGACAAAGCCGGAAGTGCTTGAAGAACTGATTGCGGATATCGGAACACTGCGACGAGCGTAACGTTCCGACTTCAGCAAAAGAAAAAACATCGGTAGGTTTCAAGCCTATCGATGTTTTTTTATTCCGTATGTGTTACCAGAGGACGGATTCAATCTTGACTTTAGGGGATTTCAGCACGTCCAGAGACGTCTTCCCGCTGAGTCTATGACTGTAAGATTTCGAGTTGGATTTTATATGAACTTTCGCAAAAATTCCATGAATTTCTGCAACTCCGTTAGTTTCGAAAGCAGGTCTACTTCCCAGGCAACAACATCATTGATTTCACAATGAAATCTGAGGCCGTTGAAATCTTACAGTAATAAACTCAGCTACTGAAACACCTCTAAATCATTCGCGCGGCACAGGGCTTCGGTGTTGAAATCTTACAGTAATAAACTCAGCTACTGAAACTCGGCGTTTCTTTCGTCATCCTTGTCTCCAATAAGTTGAAATCTTACAGTAATAAACTCAGCTACTGAAACCGAGAGCGCCCGGGCTTGCGCCTCCGCATCGTCCGGGTTGAAATCTTACAGTAATAAACTCAGCTACTGAAACGGCAACACGCAAGGGCAGTGTCCCGCTGGACCGTGATGTTGAAATCTTACAGTAATAAACTCAGCTACTGAAACCTCATTAAAAATAAGCTGATAAGCGCGGAACGGAAGTTGAAATCTTACAGTAATAAACTCAGCTACTGAAACTGTACTTGCTCATTTAGGCGAACAGGCTATTTTGGTTGAAATCTTACAGTAATAAACTCAGCTACTGAAACAAAAACTTAGCTTTTATTCGTCCTAATGCTGTTTTGTTGAAATCTTACAGTAATAAACTCAGCTACTGAAACCATGAATCCGCGAGATCAACGCGCCGCGATGGACCGAAGTTGAAATCTCACAGTAATAAACTCAGCTACTGAAACTCCCGCTACCCGCAAAGAAAACTTTGAGGGAAAAATTTTTAAATATTAGCCCCACCCAGATCAACACGATGCTCATTTGCCCGAATAAAGCTCAATGCTTTTGCAAAAAACACCGCCTGACTTTTAATGTTTTTTATTCTAAATTCAATCATTTTCAGGTGTCACTTGTTTAACTTTTATAGTTTAACGAAAACCAAAAACCAACTTTTGATGCACTCTTCACACAAAAATTCCATCACAACCTGTCATTGCAAAAATTCAAATACTCACATTGACTGCACTGCTTATCAGATGCAGCAGTAGACGGCATTAAAGCCTCCTCACAGTCCGTCAAAATTTTCTGAGTAATAACTCTCACCTTCTCTCTGATCTCTTCAGAAAATTCGATTCGCAAAGTCTTGCCCTTACTTCCGAAAAGAAGAAAGCCAAAAGGTACGGGTTGACCTCTCAGCTCTTCCAAGAGCATGGCATAAGCCGTCAATTGCAAGTCTGATCCATAGAACAGATTGCAGTTTTCCTTCATTTTGAATTCCAACGGAACCATCTGGCCGGATGCCAGCGTAAGAACTGCATCGCAAATTCCATGCAAGTGCAGCGTCTCACTCGTTAAAGCAACATCTGCTTCGAGGGTAAATTCTCCTGTCAGTCCAAAGCGACTCAAATTTCTGCGCTTGGCCAGCATTTGGGTTTTCTCATGAAACCCCAACCCCTGCTTTACCCATGGCCGAAAAGGTGGGTGCAGGTTCCGTATCAGATAAAAAAACGGGATCCTTGGACAAAATGCATACTGCCTCAGCAGCGACACAGGCACACTAAAGGAATCCGTATCCATCAGGATCCTCATACACAAAATGTTTATAACCCACACAAGTCCGCATTCGGTCGACATCCAAACTGCAGGGAAACCAAAAGCATTTATCGGTACTGGAATCGAGCATTTCTGCGGCCCTTATGCCAAGTGATCTGGCTTCTGCCGGCTTCAGGTCACCGTAAAACACTGACTCCTGCAACGGCACCAGCCCAAGATCCTTCAGGAAGGAAAAGAACCGACGCCGCACCTTACTGTCCTGGATGTCGTAACAAACAAGATACCGTGTGTACTGAGACATCATCTCACCACTTAAAACGCAACCCCGTATACCGCTTCTCTTCCATAATCGCCCCCGCAAATCGATATACCTGGCGCTGCAGCACATTTTCCAACCGAATCTTTTTTCCACGCCAGGCAATAAGGCCGGTCATCGTTTCGTCTATGGCTGACGATATTGCCTTCTTTACTTCCGTATCAAGATGGCTCTTGCGGCTCAAAAGTGAGCGTAGCTTGATGATGTTACGGTCTACAACCCAAGCTCGATACTCTTCCATTAAGTCCGTGACCAAAGAAGCACGGCCGATGCGGTTTTTGTGAAAGATACCGGCGTAAAGCTCAAGCCCGGCATTGTCCAAAGCGGCCCAAACGTAACTCATAAGGATTGAGTAACCGTAATTCAACGCTGCATTGACAATCTCTGTGGCGCCCCGGCCGGAGCGCCCCTGAAACGATTCCGGTAAGAGTCCCGACTCGGCCAGCGCCCCCCAGTAGATATTGGCGCTCATGCCCTCGGTACCCAGCAAAGTCTCACGCCAATCTCTTTTGGTCGGCTGGCCGATCATATTGCTTTGAACAAGAAGCGCCTCAGCCGCAGTGCGCAACACATCAGCTGACTCCGGATTGGCTTTCGAAAGGTACTTACTGAAATAGAGGATCACCGCGCGCTGATTTCTGACCTTCGTCCGGATAATTTCTTCTGAAAGCAGCTTTGCCCTGTCAGACCTCACACAGTCAAACTGCGCCTGACGCAATGCAACAACACTGTGCTGATTCAAGCCGGAAACTGCGGCAACACCAACATTGCGCCAATCCGTGAAAAACAGTCTGATACCTCTGCAGGCACACGCCTGAATCAGATCCGACGACAGGGAAATCCCGGTCTTGGCAATACGGATTGTCCGCAGGCGCGACAAGGGAGTCTCCCACTGAGTGCCGTCGGAGTTTCTGACGACCAGGCGTTCTGATGTCACTCCCAGAAAACTTCCGAACTCACAAATGGTCAGATGCCGCATCTACTTCGTCCCGTTTTCAAGAGACTTTCCGGCATCAAAAGCGCGCTGCATCGCCTTCGTGCTGCTTTCCTGTTTATATGAAATCGTGATCTTTGCGCTTCCCATGCGGGCAATTGAAAAGACACCATCTCGCGGCTTTCCGCAAATTGTTCTGATTGCTTTCCTCTCTTCGTCCGCTAACGGAAACTCCTGCAGAAGTTCTTCCCACTGTCCTTTTTCCAGCTTGACTTTGTCCACGAAATGCAGCCAGCAAAGATCACCGTCTTTATCAACGGCACCACGGTATAAAACCTTGGCAAACGGCTCAAACGGCATTGTCCAAAAAATTGTACGTCTGCTGTCTGAACCAAGAACCATTTCAACAGTGTGATCTTCATTGGAGAAAACCACTCTTTTCTCACTCATCGGCATCACGTGTTCATAGGGCAAATACCTGGCACCACAAGTAATTACCGTGCTGTTTAAGAAAGCCCTGAAAGTTACCGGTGCATCCCATTCCGGATTCCCTGCGCCCGTCTCTTTCTTATAACCGACGTAACGTGTCGGAACACACAAAACCTGCACAGGGTTACTTCCGTCAACACTCTTGCGGTAGACCCTGACCCAGCTGCCGGCAGGCTTAGCTTTAACCGGTAAACTTTTTTCTCTTCTCACCCTGTGGTGCTGAAGCTTCCGCGCTCTTTCCTGCTGAGTCTCATGTGAGCCGTCCTGCGCTGACATTGCACCGGCAACCCGACACGCACAGACCAAATCGTGATACGACGGAAGCAACAGACTGCCTGCAATCGACCAATCAGCTTCTTTCGGAGTGAGCTTGACGGCGATTTTGAAATTATCCGGCTTCTCTGCAGCTTTGTTTTTCATCAACTGACTCAGCGGCTCTCTGACCGTGACATACGCCAAGGCATCAACAACATCCGCTGCCGCCAGCTCATCCTTGTTTCCGGAGCAGTCATTTAAAGCGACTTTCCGGAGTAATGCATACGCCTTCGCCTTATTAATCCTGAAAATACGGGAGCCGCCCGCTGCCTCAGTGACCTTGTCCTCGAAATAAGGCGTCAGAAGCTGCAGTAACGCCATTCCGTCTCCCGTAACCTTCACTGCTCCCGCCGTATTGGTCGCAGCGCCATCCACGACTTTTTTCGACGGTATTTCAAAACCGGCAAATACATCATTACCGCACTGAATCAAGGGAATGAAGTTTTCGGCGTAGATCGTCTCGTTAAACACGTTCTTTTCAAAGGTCTGTGTTTTATCAAAAACTGACCTGGACGTGACACGGAGAAGATCACATGCTTTCGGATATAAGGTGACCAGTCCCTCAGATTCATCAGCATCAATTTTCATGCTGGGTTCGTGGGAATATTCAATACCGCCGACAACCTGACGAATGCGTTCAATCGCACAAGCTGCGCCGTACACGCACATAGCATCGACGGAGTGAGAAGCCACAGGCTGCGGGTTCTTTTCCTTTCGATAGACCTCCGGAAGATTCCGTCTTTCAGCGCCCGTTTGGTCATTCGGAATGTTGAACGCATTGAAGATCAGCCGCACATGATTCTCTTGACAGAACGCTTTCAGCTCTTCCTCAGTTTTCGCAATGATGTTTTTAATGAGCCATGCCTGAGTTCCGTTGACCTTGGTTTTGTTCATCGACCCCAAGGTCTCCAGCACGCTGCGTCTAGCAGGAGAACCCTCCGGAAGAAAAAGCGCGTGGCGCACGCAGTCCTGTTCTTCCCGGCGAAGTCCGGTGAAAAACCGTAAAGCACCGCTTTTTGCGAGTTTTGCAACTGTCTCCTCGATCTGAGCCTCAATGACCGTGACGTCTGCCGTCCCGAATACCTTTTGCAGATAGACAGGGCTTAAATCCGACAGCTCATACAGCGTCGTTTTCTTGTTTTGGTTTCCATCGAGCGATACGCAGATGAGGTTTGCCTCTGAATTAAATATGGTGCCCGCGTGAAGCGTCGCCGAACGAGGGATGATATGGTCAATTTCCACCTGTCCGGTGAGCGGCTTACCGCTGTAAGCACAAATGTTACGGCTTGCCTCCTTGAGCCGCTCTTCCTGAGTCTGAACACGTCCGGCGGACTTCTTCGTCTTCAGCTTTTTCAGGTCACGAAGGCTTTCTGTAAACGCAAACTTATTCTGTTCTATCAAAAGAGTGATATCAGCCTGTTTATCCGTCGAGGGATCCTGCGCTTTCAGGCCGGTCTTGACTGTCTGCACAATCAGTTTTGTCAACTCCCATGCCTGACGGTCAAGCGCCCTTCTTAAGACACCGTCAAACGGGCGTGCCGCATCAGCCGGCAGACGGGAGCACTGAGCACCTTTTTCAGACTCCGCTCCGCTCATACGCCAAAGATTTTCTTTGTGCGCAGCCAGTGTTGTTGCCGTAAAGCCGTCAACTTCCGTCTCAATTAAGTTGTAGAGCTGAGCAAGCGAAAAAGGATTACGGATACGCTGTGCCTGTGCATCCGTCAGACCGATGTTGCGCTGCAGATAATCGACAACGGCAACGGTGTTCTGCACATACCGCCAATATTCCTTTTCCTCTTTTTCTTTGGGCTTACAGTGCCTGGATGCCTCAGCGAGCGTCTCCCACATACCGCCGGATCCGCCTGAGCCTTCCAGCTGTCCGTAGATGTTATAAAACCCGCTCTTAAACCCGTTGCCCTGCTCCTTTCGGGCTTCCTCCAGCATCTGACACAAAGACCGAAGTGTGCTGTTGCCCTTCACCTTCTCATACTTTTTCCAACAGGCAAGGAGTTTTTCACCGAGCGAGCCGTCTCCACCCACAAGATTACCCAGCAATGTGGAAAGCACGTTCTTCTTCATCGGCGGATGAATATCGGAACGCTCCAGCAGATTGCCTTTACGCGGGATCCAAATGCCCTGTTTGGCCTCGCTGACCTCGTTGTAGTAACGCGTCAGGAACTCGACAAATGCCGCTTTGTGCTGGGAACCGATCACCCCCGCAAACTTAACTTCAAGTGCCGGAGGCACTGCGCGTCTGGCCGCGATTTGGCGAAGACGCAGATCGTCTCTTGATTTGGAGCGGTCCAATGCACGCTGCAGGATATAACTCCACCGGTATCCGGTTTTGTCAGTCGGATGTTCTCCTCCCAAAGCAGGAACACGGGAACGGCGATCCGCAAGCTGAAGGATTTCATCCAATCCCTCAGACAAAACCGGGTCATGCTCGTGAAGCTTCCTAGCCCACTGAGTCCAGTCGTCTCCAAACTGATCTGTCAAAGCGACAGGACTCAACCACAGCGTCTGATCGACGGGCGGCCGCCGGTTGTTTTGGTCTTCATAAACCGGAATCGTTTTTTCCGGGCTGGTACTGCAAAGCCACTCAATGACGTCGGGTGCCTTTTCAACTTCCTCTATCAACGCCGGCAAATTTTTGCTTGGATCATTTTTGGCATGAAAATACCTGAACGCTCTGGCCAGTGTTTTCTGCAAACGTTTTGGGTCGAACAGATCAGCATTCACCATGTCAGGATTATTGAAGTACCAGCGCTCTGCCCTCAGCTGCAGGTTCGAAATATTCCCTACTAGACGCCAAAGGTTGTCCGCACCGCCAAATACACCGATTAATTTTTTAAGCCTGCTGTCGTATTCGATGTCATGCCGGATTTCCTTCAGATACTCTGACCTTGACCGCTGACCAAATTTTTTCGCCTGAATCAGGTTTGCCACTGCCTCAGACAACGTGTTAAACGCATCTCCGTAGGACTTAACAAACCCCTGCGCTTCCGGATCCAAAACCTGTTTGACGGCTTTTTTAAACTGAGTTGCATCTCCGTAAGTCTCAAGCGCAGCTTTCAGCTCCGAGACTTTGTCGAAGTGTTCACTGATGTTTTCCCACTGTGTCGCAAGATCCGTTGTGCCGCTAAGCAAGTCTTGAAAAGGTTCAAGCTGAGCCACAGGGAACGGATCTACCTTTTCCAGCGCGGACAGGTCGACTTCCGCGTCGAGCCTCGAGTAACCTCGGCGTTTCAGCAAACCGCGCAAGGCCTGTGTCTGACGTCTTTTTTCATCTTCAGCAAACGAAACACCCGCGGTCTGGATCTTCTGTTCCACGGCAAGCGCCAGAAGACGCCGGGCAAGCTTAAAACGCTTATAACCGCGCATGCGGTGTCGGGCAGCCCTTCGTGCCGTCATGGAGTACGTCATATCAGTCGTATCCTGCGGCATCACCAGTGTCATCGCCTTGGCATCAGCTGCTGTCGGAACCCGGTCTGCCGGGTGGCTGACGAGAAAGAGCCCCGTATACCGAGCCCCGAGGTCGATCGCTAAAGTAACTTTCTGATGACTGCCTGACATACGCACTCCGCACGTAAAAATGGCTAACCAGCGGCTTTTTGAGCCGATTTCGAACTATTTTGCCTGACGAAAAATCGGCGTGCATGGTTTGAGCCGGGGCCATTTCAAAATGTCCCGGCTGATAAATGAAACTGCATCAAAAATGCAACAGCCGCCCCGGTGACGAAGCGGCCTGAGGACTTCAGAAGCCCTTTTCCGTCACTCAGAAACCTTGAGGTTCTGTGCTTTTGCGAGCTCTGCTTTCAGGTACGCCGCAAGGTTGGGATCACAGCAGTAAACCCGTGCACCCCTCACACCGCGTGAAAGAAGCACCCGGTAGCAGCGGCAAACATACGGCAGGAGGTTCTTTGCACGCTCCGCAAGCGTTTTCCCCAAGCCGTTTTTACCGCCCGTATCGAAGTAATTTTTAAGATCGGCGTAAAGGATCTTTTTCTCCGGATCGTACCGGAGATCTTTGCCGATAAAAACACCCACCCAGTCAAACTCAAGGCCTTGACTTGTGTGCACACAGCCCACTTCGTTGCGTTCCTTCGTATCCGGATCCACGGCCCACTTGTAGCTTGACGCACGGTTATTCCAAGGCAGTTTCACGCTGCCCAAATCCACGTCCGCTACTTCTCCGTGAGAATTTTCCTCTTTAGTCCAGGGCCAGGCGTAACCGGCCAGAAGTCTTGCACCGGAAATAATGCTCTGGCCCGCGATCGGCGCCTCATCATCCGCTGCTTTGTTCTTGGCGTTTACAAACGCAATAACTTCTTCCGGCGTATCAACCACGTCAAAGTCAAAGCTCTCCTTATCCCACCCTTGCGCATTCCCGGCAGTGTCGGCGTCCGCAAGTCCCAGCACCACGGCAAGCCAATTAAGAAACCCCTCAGCGCCGCGGCAGCGAAACTGCGCCGCAAGATCCACGCGAGAAATTTTGGCGCTGTACTTTTGCGCGGCCTTTTCAATCGACGCTACGGATCCTATATCGTTGGGCCTTAAAGCCTGATTGTCGTCAACGAAAAAGACTGAAACACAGGCAGCCTGAATGATGTCCTCGATCTGATTGGTCCCGCGGTACATGTTCTGATACGAGTGCAGGCGGTGCGATTCATCACAAAGCAGGCAGTGGTAATAATTTTCGGTAAAGCCGTTTACCTTCGGATCTGCGGGGGAAGGTGTGAAAAAGCCCATGCTGCCGCAAAAGAGGTTCTTTGCGAGCGCATTGCGCCTCGCCTTCTCCTTTTTATTGGTGCATCCGCTGGTCAGCATTTCAACCATGGCAATACGAAAGGATGAGGTCGGCGACACAAAACGTACATTGCGGCGCTTTTCGTTGTTGCGGAACTCTCTCAATATCGCAACGAGCGCACTCATCGCCACAACGCTTTTGCCGGTTCCAGGGCCGCCCGCAATAATGACGCAGTGCTTGTCGTTGACGGGCGTTGTACGCACCGCGTCCATCACGGTTTCGTAAGCGAGTTTCTGCTCATCAATAAGCGTAAAGGAGCGGGGACTCACCTCATCAAACATGCCGCTTACCGCGTCCACAAGGCCCTTACCCGGGACGATTTTGCCGTCGGCCAGAAGCTCCATGATCGCTTCGCCGTCACCGCGCCCCACGTACTGCGAAACAAAGTCGCCGAGCTCCCTGCGGTCATACTGGCCGAAAAGCGGTGTGTCACGCACAAGTTCATGATTGGGGTCGGCCGCCAAGGGATCAACCTCAAAGCCTTTGTACGGGTAATTGTGCATGTATGCGCAGGCATGCGCCTGCAGGTGGTGTTCCTCGACCGTATTGAGCATATTTTCGAGAAAAACCTTGTAAGACCACGCCTGATAACACGGATGGTTCGTTTCTTCGTTGCGGCTGCCCGCGACGTTGGCAACCACAATGCCCGGTTTTTCCCGCACCACATCCGCCCACGACCACTGTTTGAGTTCAATGATGACGAAGTTGGGATCGCCCTTCACATCGTGTCCTGTCACGATGAAGTCCACCCGCCGGCTTGTCGAAGGCAACCGGTATTCAATAAGCACGCCGCAGTCACCCGAGACCTTGGCGCCTTTAAGCATGCTTTCCATGAAAACCAGCGAGTTTTCCCAGGCACGGTACTGTGCCGAACCGCGCGAGGAGGACTCATGACCGGCGCCTGCGAGCATGTCGGCGACAATGCCTGCGGCCTGATCTTCATAAAATTCAGCGAGAGTTTTCTGATAAACGATCGTCATGAGCGAACGGCCTTTTTGAGTTCGTTGTATTTGGCGGAAGACCCGTAGCTTTCTTTGACGGGATACTTTGCATCGTTGACGGCAATCTTTTCCCGTACGGCGGCATCAATGTCGATACCGAGACGGTCCGCAAGGAGCAGTGCGTAGATGACAACGTCGCTTAACTCCTCCTTCATCGCTTCTTTCTTTGCACTGACCTCAGTATCGG
>OHGG01000881.1_pt1 | contig 14191 bp, 8 predicted proteins | sample 1567641 | NCBI WGS metagenome assembly OHGG01 (sample SAMEA3879561, study PRJEB24766) | human gut metagenome | biome: human-associated habitat; feature: feces | place: USA | collected 1985/1987
ATCGCAAACATCATCGTTCAGGTTGAGTCCGTTACGATATCCAATGTACTGACCATTTGCATCTTTACGTTCTTTTTTCTCAGCAAACGCCTTGTTGCTGAGGGTACTGTTATAGCCGGTAATGGTGAGATTGCCAAAGGTGTGTACATACAGTGACTGATATTCCTTGGCTTTATCACGGTCACCGCCAGCAATCATATCTACCCATTCATCTGGGATATTGGAGCCCTGTGGGAAGATATGCTCAATAGACCAGACGTACTGGTTGCTGTTGGTCTTGCGCCACAGGTCTTTTTCGTTTTCTACAGTCATACTGCGTTTGGCCATCATGCAAAGGATGAAGCGAGTAGCGCCGCTGTTGTCGTCGTAAACAGGGCCACGGAGCTTCTCTTCGAACACTTCATCGGAAGCGGAACTACGAATCAGCATATTGCGCAGATTGGCATAGATAGCAGCACCAGTATATCCGTTCTGTTCAATTTCTTCGATGTAGGACATGAACATACGAGCAAGGTCACGGGTCGGAGGAGTGTCGGTCAAATTACGGCGGACAAAGAAGTTCATCAGTAATTTGCAAACCTTCACAATATCCGGTTCGCCAATTCCGAGAGAATCGCTGTTCTTAATCAGATACATCAAAAGCAGGTAGGATGGAGCCCCCTGAACACGCTGCAGGTCTTGATAGCTGTCACGCTGTGCCGGAGTAAGACCATCGGTCTTATTCAGGATGATGCCAGCATAAATTGCAGCATTTTCGGAAAGCTCGTCCAGCGCGCCGACAGGGTCCTTTGTGATCAGCTTCTCATAAATGTCCAGCATAGTGGAGCGGGTAGCAATTGTACCAAGAGGATACTGACGGTCGCCCTTTACAAAGGGTGTATTCAGGCTCTTGCGGAAAGCATTATAATTCTGACGGAAGAAACGCTCCTGTTCAGAATACTCCTCGCCGAGATTGCCAAGAATCTCAGTCCAGCGTGTAAAGTAGTAGTCGAGATTTTCCTCGCCGCTAACATCCAGTCGGGCCAACAGCAGGTTTTTTATAAGGTCTACGGAGGTCAGAGGTGTACCTCTGTTATTCAAGGACTCAAATAAAGTGTAAGCGTCCGCATGGTTGGAAACTTCAATCATAACCATGATGGCTGCGTTCACCTTATCCAGAATCCTGAACATACCAGCGACCTTGTCGTCGGTCTCTTCCAGAGTAGCGTTGATGCGCTTCAGGAAGTAATTGTAGGCCTTTACGATACGACGGAGGCCTGCGAAGTTTGGCATCGGACGCTTTGGAATAATACCGATTTTTGCTAAGAGGCCAAGATAATCATCACGGTTGCTGCCTTGCACCTGCGGTACAACACGAATATCGGACTGCGTCTTTTTCAGAACAATTTTCCTTTTGAGCTGAAGAATATCCGCTTGCTGGTCCTCGTCCAGCAAGTCCTTGTTGCTGTTCAGCATGGTATAGAGTGCAGAAAGGAAGAGACTCAGTGTTGTAAGTCTTTGCTGACCATCAACAACTTCAAATTTCGGTGCATTGATGGAATCTGTAGCGGAATTGATACAGATAATAGAGCCAAGGAAGTAACCGTCATCATTTTCGATGAGGTCATCGAACAGGGCTTCCCATTCTCTGGTGCCCCAAGTATATTCACGCTGATATTTAGGGATTTCAAAAATCACCTTGGAATCCGGGTCAAAGACCTGTGATACCGGATATTTGTTGACATTGATGTTGTTGATATTCATACGTCACGGTCATCCTTTCGTTTGGTATTTTCTATGTTCAGCCTCATCAGATTTATGGCTAATAATTTTGATTTATCGCTCTGACGGACAAAGGCCGCAAACTGCTCTTGCTGATCGATTGTGGGAACTATTACCGGCAGCCTTTTTACGATCTCGCTGTTAAGGTTGTTAACCACTCCGCCGGCCGCCATCGTTTCAAAGATCGCGTAGACTACTGGGAGTCCAAGATACATTTGGAGATACAGAGCATCAAATACAGTCTTGTCAAAATGAAGAACGAGCCATCCGTCGTGAATGCATCCGTCGATCTTTAGTATATACGGATGGCCAAAACTCATTGAATTTGACAGGATCAGATCGCCTGCATGCACCATTCGCGACTTTTTTACGCCTTCTGGAATAATCTTCTCAGCAGTCTCGCTAATGTATCTTGTACCATCCGCATCTCCGATTTTGATCCAGTTGATTCCATCCTCGGAATCGGTAACATAATCCGCGATTGGGCGTGGTGAACCACCACGTTCTACCATGCAGACTTCACCAAGCGGTTTCACAGGCAGTTGCTTAGGGTTTGCTCGCGGATCTCCGAACTGCTCCATAAATTGAGATTTGAACTTCTCAGAGCAGCAAATTTTGATTTATCGCTCTGACGGACAAAGGATGCAAACTGTTTTTGCTGGTCCATAGGCGGCAAGATCATAGGTAGTGTTTTCATTTTGGCCTGCGTCAGCTTTAGGCGAGTGGTACCTGTAACGAATTCCGTCATATCCAAAATTCTGAAATAGACATTGGCGAACTCAATGTCGCAGCAGTCTTTCGGAATTAGTACATGCGCATGATTATTTACCCAACACTTGCCAGAAACAATGTAGGAAGTGGCCTCTCCAGCACCATAAGCACCGCAATCCTCTGCGAGACAGATTGCATCACAATCCATCAAATACTCATTGATACGGTCTACCTGTCCGTTAGCTCCGTAGTAAGGGTACAGTTCGCCGGTATGCATCTCAGAACGAACAGCATCGTTTATCGGTTTGCGTAAATCGTCACGAATGGTAAAAGCGGTTTCAAAGCCTACAGCATTCGGATTTTTTTTCGGCTCTCCGAACATAACGATAAATTGAGATTTCACCAGTTCATCCGTAGCTGCAATCAGCTTCTGGTAGGATTTTTTCGTGTCATCCATAGCCCAGAGCAGAGCGGCCAGTTCTTTTTGTTTATCCATATCCGGGAGTTCGAACTCAAAATTCTTCAGATGTTCCCATTTCACACGAGGAGAGAGGGAGCCAGCTGACTTACCAACAGCAAAGTCAAACAGCGCATCGTTCTGAATAATAAACGGTAACAACTCCGGTAGAATACGGTCCGGTTTCGCCTCGATAACAGTAATGTCACCGGAGCAGATCCCGTCAAAAGGAGCAACAGCAGCCTTTTTCAGGTAAGCACGACGACGGCCAAAGAGGACGTTGCCTTTACGGAACATTTTAGTGAAGGTATTTTCACTGCCTTCATCCCATGCGGTCAGAGTGATTTCTTCCGGGACCAGATGTTCCAGACCGACGATAGGATAGCCATCCTTGCTCCCTTTGCAGGTTTCTTTATGTTCTACAGCTACATCGCCGAGAAGAACTTTACTCATTGTCATCGGCCTCCTTTCCTAAAAGTGCGTTTAATTTCTCGTAGCTCAGCTTCATCATTTCAGAAGCAGCGAGCCACCTATCGTAATGTTCCTGAACAGTGCGTGTATCAACATCGTCTTCATTGACCTCTGGCTTCACATAAAGCGGAATGCTCAGGGAGAAGTTATTGTCTGCAATATCCTGAATCGTCGCCACCTTTGCAAAATCGCTGTCATCGGCATAGCTTTCGTATGCGGCTGCGATTCTTGCGATATGGCGGTCTTCCAGATAACTTTGTGCGTTCTTACGCTCGACTTCATTAACTGCGTTGATGAACAATACCTGTCCACGGCGTTCAGGACGCTTGGTCATGCGGCAAATCATAATGCAGGCTTCCATCGGAGAGTTGTAGAAAAGGTTGGCACCAAGGCCAATGACGCATTCCACTTTGTCGCTGCGAATCAGTTTTTCACGCATAGCGCTTTCTTCGTTACGGAAGAGAACACCATGAGGGAAAAGGATAGCGCATCGACCGGTATCTTCCTTCAAGCTGGCAATAATGTGCTGGAGGAAAGCATAGTCTGCACGGCCCTGTGGCGGCACACCTAAGAAGTTACGACCATACTTATCGCTTTCAAATGCCGCACGGTCCCACTGGCTAATGGAGTAAGGCGGATTTGCGAGGCACAAATCAAACTGCTGCAGTCTGCCATTCTCAACGAAAGCAGGAGCCTTGAGGGTGTCGCCGTTGACAATACTGAAATCCTTAACACCGTGAAGAAACAGATTCATCTTGCCAATAGCAGAGGTCAGAGCATTGATTTCTTGACCGTAAACAGCCACGTTACGCCATTCCTTATTCTTTTCCTTGAGATATGCGATAGCCGAAATAAGCATACCGGCGCTTCCGCATGTCGGATCGTAGATTGATTCGCCGGATTCAGGTTTCAGCATCTCAGTCATCAGGTGCACAACGGTACGATTGGTATAGAACTCCTGTGCAGTGTGGCCGCTGTCGTCCGCAAACTTTTTGATGAGGTATTCGTAGCCTTGGCCGAGCTCATCTTCCGGGCAATTAGCGATGGAGAGAGTCTTAGTGCTGAAATGCTCCAGCAGGTCCTTCAGAAGGCGGTCAGGCAAACGATTTTTATTGGTCCATGCACCGTCGCCAAAGATGCCCTGCAATTTATCAACGTTAGCGTTTTCTACCTTGCGGAATGCTTCAACGATGGCAACACCGACATTTTCGGATACTGCACGGACGTCGTTCCAATGATAGCCTTCTGGCACCACGAAGGTGTGAATTTCGTCTGCATCAAATTCAGAGGCATCTTCACCATATTCTTCGATTGCAAGTGCGGTTTCTTCATCATACACATCGCAGATGCGCTTGAAGAACAACAGCGGAAAAATATACTGTTTGTAGGCACCGGCATCAATGTTTGTTCTCAGCAGAACTGCCGAGTTCCAGAGATAGGATTGCAGTTCTTCGATGGTTATTCTTTTACTCACTGATGTAGCCTCCTTCCAGTAAGAGTTGGCGCATTTTCTCTTCGGCAGCAATCATTTCTTCGAATGCCTCAAAATACTGTCTACGAATTTCTGCCGGAGGAACAGTTTCCTGCTCTTTCTTTTCGATATAGTTATTAATTGCAAGAGAGTAGTCTTTCTCTTGGATTTCCGGGATGGTCACGACCTTAACCTTTTCAATAACGTCCTCGTAGGCGGTATAAAGGCTATAAACGGTCTGAATGTCATCCTCAGTCATGATGTTCTGTGCACGTTGAGGGGTATAGATACCGGAGCCATCAATCATACAGATGCGGCCTCTGTGCTCAGGTGCTTTATTATTGTTTAGGAACAAGATGCAAGCAGAAACACCAGTGGAGTAGAAAACACCACTTGCCATCGTAATGATGGCTTCCAGTTTGTCGGATTCTACGAGGTGCTTTCTGATTTCGCCTTCCTTGCCGCTTCTAAACAGAACGCCTTGCGGGAGTACGACGGCACAGCGACCTGTCTTCGGATTCATGGATTTAATCATGTGCTGCAGCCATGCGAAGTCGCCGTTGGAGTCTGTCGGGCAGCCCCAGATGTTTCTTCCATAAATGTCGCTGCTGAATTGTTCCGAGCCCCAGTTCTTGAGTGAGAACGGAGGATTTGCGACCACACAGTCAAAGGTCTGCAAAGAGCCACGCTCCAGATAGTTAGGAGAACGAAGCGTGTCGCCCTGAGTCACTTTGAAATCACGTGCGCCATGTAGGAACAGATTCATGCGGGCAATTGCAGAAGTTGCAAGGTTTTTCTCTTGGCCGTAAATCTTACCATAGGTCAACTTGTCATCGTGCATGTATCGAATAGCCTCGATGAGCATGCCTCCCGTGCCACAGGCTGGATCATAGACGGTTTCTCCGGCTTTCGGGGCCATCAGCATAATCAGCAGTTTTACAATGGAGCGAGGCGTGTAGAACTCGCCCGCATTCTTCTTTGAAAGGTCCGCAAACTTCTTAATCAGGAACTCATAGCTATCGCCCATAACGTCGGCAGAGTAGTTTCCGTTGCCGACCTTGATTTTGGACATGTGCTCAATCAGGTCCTTCAAGCGTTCATCGGAGAGCTTGGTTTTATCAGTCCAGTTGGCATCGTCGAAGCTGCTGAATACACCACTAAGGGTATCAGGGTTAGCACGTTCAATACCGTTCATGGCATTGATGATGGCAACACCGACATTCTCGCTGGCCTCACGGACATCTTGCCAGTGGCAGCCTTCAGGAATTACAAAACGGTGGTTTTCTGGGAAGCTGGCGTATTCTTCATCGCCACCGGATTCTTCGAGCGCTGCTTGGGTTTCCTCATCGTAAACGTCGGACAGGCGCTTGAAGAAGAGGATAGGCGTTACGTAGCTCTTGTACTCGTCCTGATTGATAGGGCCACGCAAAATGTTGCAGGCTTCGAACAGGTGCGAGAACAGCTTCTGACTTGTTGTTTCTTCGGGATGCGCAACACTGGCTTCCAGTTCCATGTCCGCAACATCCATAGCAGATTGCATCATTTCTGCACGACCTCCTGTCTTTACTTTTTTGCCGGTGGAGGGATTTACGCCAACACTACCGGTTTCCTGAACTTTCTCGAATTTGGCTGGGTATTTATTTTCAAACTCCAGCAGAATTTTCAGGAGGCGCTCATCCAAGAAGGTGAGAGCGTGTTTTCTTATATTTGTAGGTACACCATAGTAGGCTTCCGCAATGGCTCCAGTGATAGCTGCAAGAGTATCGCTGTCGCCGCCGATGGAGATAGCATTACGTATGGCATCTTCGAAACTGGTGGATTCGAAGAATGCTTCGAAGGCCTGCGGTACTGTATCTTGGCAGGTTTCATTGAACTGGTAAGTGTCACGGATGGAATCCAGAGTAAAATCAATCGGATAGTAATGCTTCACGATATAATCCTGAATTTCCATCAGGCTGCTGCCAGTCTTTGCCATATATACTGCAACAGCAGTAGCCTCAGCGCCTTTGATGCCTTCCGGGTGATTGTGGGTTACTTCGGTAACAGCTTTTGAGAGCTGAATGGCCTCCTCGATGGAGTTGGCCGCATAGCCACAGCCACTGACACGCATTGCTGCGCCGTTACCATAGCTGTTGTACGGCTGCGGATTATCCGAATACATCCAATGGTGGAAGGACCCGCCATACCCGCAGTGCGGATATGGGCGTCCAATGCGTTGCATGGATTCAACAGCCATTTTGTTTAAGTCACTGTAGTCTGGCTTGGCATGAAGCAGTGCATCGCACACGGCCAGAGACATGACAGAATCGTCGGTAAAGAAACATTTATGCGTCAGAAAATCAAAATCCTTTGATCTGTGATTATCCCACTCGAATCTGGAACCGACGATGTCGCCAATAATAGCTCCAATCATCTAATTTCCTCGCTTTCTGTTGAGCCGGTATTAATAATACTGCTCGATGTAGTTATAGGCCTTATCAAAGACATCCTTGTCCTTGATTTTATATTTAATCCAAACAACGCTGCGGAGGGCTTTCTTGACTTCCTGCTTACCAGCTGTAGTGCTCTGCCAGCCATCAAAGCGGACGATCTTTACGATGCTGTCAATGTCGGCCACGATACGCTCTACGATAACAGGAGTGCTGCGGCTCTTCAAACCGTTAAAAAGTTCAGTGAGAGCAGCAATACCTCTATCAACTTCTTCTTCAGGTACAACTTCTTTTTCGGCCTGAGCAGCTTCCTTAGCAAGTTCGAGAAGGAGCTTCAGGAATTCAATACTTGTCAGAAGTCCCTGTTCGTGTTTTTCACGGAGTGTTTCCAGCTTTTCGCCGAGCTTGATGAATTTCGGGTCCTTAGTGTGCTTCATGATTTTAGCGACAAGGTTGATTTCGACCTTCTTCGTGGTCTTTTTCAAATCCTTCTGCTTTTCCAAGAACTCATCAATCAGGTCAGCATCCATAGCGAGAATGTCCATATCCTCATCAGCTTCGCCAACGGTCAAATTCTGGTGAACGAGCTCAATGGTTTTAGCGCCAAGGGAGGCCCAAATCAAACCGCCGCGTCCGTCGGTAGGTTTTACGGACTCGTACACACGAGACAGCCACTGATAATCAGTCTTGTAGGCATTCAGGAATCCGTCAGGAGATAAGGCATCCCAAGCACGATTCAAAACACGGTAGTCTGCAGCAAATGCGTCCTTTTCTTTATTTGTAGGCAAACATTCCTGCGCCGCCATGAGGCCTTCCCAGCCTTCGATTGTTCTGTCTACGCCCATAAAGTAGCTGAGACATTTTCTCAAAAGGGCCGGAAGCTGCTTTTTGATTTCCTCGATGTTAGTGATGATTTTACGCATGCTGTTTTCATCGAAATCCAGCGCACGTGCGACATCATCGAAAATACCAATATAGTCAACGATTAATCCGTGAGTCTTGCCCTGATCATAAGTACGGTTTGTACGGCAAATCGCCTGCAGCAGAGTATGGTCCTTCATAGGTTTATCCAAATACATAGCCTGAAGGATAGGCGCATCGAAGCCAGTCAGCAGCTTAGCAGTAACGATAACGAGTTTCAGCGGGCTGGCCGGGTCACGGAAGGTGTCCAAAACTTTACCTTCTGCATCACGGTCTCTGCGGTATTTCTTGTAACGATCTTCTTTATCGTTGTTGGTATCCATAACAATAGTGCTGGCTTCTTCGCCGAGAAGTTCATCGAGAACTTCCTTATACATCAGACAGCACTCACGGTCGTAAACTACAACTTGTCCTTTGTAGCCATTGGGCTCAATCTTTTCCTTGAAGTGCTTAGCGATGTGTTCACACACCTTGCGAATACGAGCAGGGTTGTACATAATCGCCTTCATATTTACTCTGCGAGATAGCTCGTTCTTTTCTTCCTTACTGAGTCCGGCTTCGTCGGTCATGGATTCAAATTCACGATCCAGTTTATCCTTATCGACATGAAGTTCTACAGGAACGGGCTCAAAGTGCAGAGGCAGCGTAGCACCGTCTCTGATGGAATCGGAGAAGGAGTAGCGGCTCATGTAGCCAGTACGGTCTTCCTCAGCACCAAAGGTAGCAAAGGTATTCTTGTCAATGCGATTGATTGGTGTACCGGTAAGACCGAAGAAGAATGCATTCGGCAATGCAATTCTCATCTTTTCGCCAAGATCACCTTCCTGAGTTCTGTGGGCCTCGTCAACCATTACGATAATGTTATCACGAGGATTCAACTCGCCACTTACCTCACCGAATTTGAAGATGGTGGTAATCAGGATTTTGCGCATATCGCCACGGAAGAAGGAGAGCAGCTCCTCTTTGGTGGAAGCACTGGTCAAATTCGGGATATCAGAAGCGTTAAAGGTTGCCGTAATCTGAGTCTCCAAATCAATACGGTCGTCAACGATAACAACGGTCGGATTTTTAAGTTCAGGAATCATACGCAGTTTTTGTGCTGCGAATACCATGAGCAGAGATTTACCGGAGCCTTGGAAATGCCAGATAAGACCTTTCTTCGGATAACCGGCCACAACACGGCTCACGATCATGTTGGCACCTTCGAACTGCTGGTATCGACAGATGATTTTGTACTTTCGATACTTCTTGTCGGTAGCAAACATGGTGAAGAACTGGAAGATATCCATAACGTTCTCAGGCGTAATCATATCTTCGACACTGATTTTTACGTCAGCCAGTCCGCCTTCAACCTTGTGAGTGGCTGTGTGCCAAGGGCCCCACATGTTGATAGGCATATTGATAGAGCCGTAGCGATAGCATTTACCTTCGGTAGCAAAATTGAAAACGTTGGTCACGAACATAGCGGGGATGCTTTTTTCGTATGCAGAAATGTCACCGGCAGCATCAAGCCATGTAATTGCGCTTCGTACAGGAGTTTTCAGCTCACCAATTGCAATCGGGAAGCCGTTAATCAAAAGAACGATATCCAGTCGTTTGCCGCCTTCGGCCTGCGGATATACCCACTGATTAGTAACGACATATTCGTTCAGAGCGAGATCTTCCTTTCGCATGGTGCCAAAGAAACGGATAGGAATCATGCGCCCATCCTTGCCGAAAGGATAGGAGTTTTCCTCAAAGACCATCTTCTTGAAAACCTCGTTCTGGGTAACAAGATTGTGCGGCTGAACAGAAAGGATGACTGTTCTCAGCTTGTAAATTACTTCATCTGCACGAGAAGGGTCCTCAGCGATTTCAGGGTTAAGGCGGATTAACGCCTCTTTTACCATTGGCTCAACGAGTACGTCAGAATGCATACGAGGAAGTTCTTCGGCAGGGATGTATTTCCAGCCGTTGCCCTGAAGTGTTGACAGAATCATCTGTTCAATGGTGTTATCTTCATTAAAAATAGTAGCCATTTTATTCCTCCATATCTTATGATATCAAAGTGTGTGTCCTAAAAATTGGACTTAATAGAGCTTCGATTGAATTTCTGCCTGAACGCCACGCCAGCCTTCTTCGGCGGCAGCAATGGTTTCTTTATACAAGCTCAATCCAGAGTTGTATTCTCGAACAAGAACTTCCTGCGTTTCTAAAGGAAGGACAGGAACTTCCAATTCACTCATGTCCTTAAAGTTAATGTTTACGACGCCGGTTCCTCGCTGAAGACTTTTTAACATCTTTACACCAACAGGGGATTCAAGGAACAGCTTCAAGTAAGTTCCGTTCAGCGCTTCCTTCGGTCTAATGACGTTGATGTTAGCGGAAGGAATGCAGATTATTGGCTGGGCCTCGAATACCGCAATTTTAACAGTTGTCCCTCTGGCAGTAACGAGGACGTCGCCATCTTGCAAAACATAGCGGGAAACCTTTCTTTCTTCATCGACGATATAATCAAGGCCGGAATAATCAATTCCCGTATCGGTGATGTTGGAGATATTTATTACACCGATATTTCCACTTTCCGTTTTTGTGTTAATTGCCTTTCCTCTGAATACAGTGGCAGCTTCTTTTAAGTGGAGTTTTTTAACCGGCGAAGAAGCAAATGCTTTGATATCATCGTCTTCTTCTGAAAAAGCCATGTCGATATTCCATCCGTTCAGCTCGGAGAATTCATCGTTGAAAAGGAGCTGTTCATTTGCCACAATAAGTTTTTTGCACGTGCTTGTTCTTCTGATAGGCTTATCAGACGCATACCGCTTCAAGACTACATCATCTGTAGTGCCCGTGGAGAATACGAAAAGATACGTCCTAATGGCAGTGTATGGAGCGAATAATCCGGCGGGTAGTGAGCTGATTTCTTTGATTTTGTAGTTGCTTTCGATATAGCTTCTGAGTGATGCTGTGCTGCCGCCACCAAAGGTTATCTTGGCTGGTAAGACAATCACAAGCTCTCCATCTATATTGATGTGGTAGAGGAGATTTTGAACTGCAATCAAGTCCGGCTCACGGCTAATGAAATCTTCATCATTTACAAGCATGCGCCCCCCAAAGACGGGGATGGCGATAATAAGATCGAACTTCTCGGAGGTAAAACCGTAGCTGTAGATGTCAGCCATTTGAACTTTTGCGTTGTTGTACGCTGCATATACCGAGGAGAGTAGTTCGTATCTTAGTTCTTGTTTACAAGTCAGTGTAAACATGACTTCAGGGTGCGTTTCGATAATCTCTAACAGTTCCGGCCCGTACTGCTCACATTCTGGAACGAGGACGCTTTTGACGGTGTCGGTGATGTATTCTTCAAATTTATTAACCAACACTTCTGGTGCTGCTAATTCTCGACCTTCACCGGACGCATTTAAATAGGAAAGAACAGCATGCCCATCAAAGGAAGCGAGAGTGTTATATAATTTGAAAAACAGGTCGGCGTCTCCGGGGAAGCGGGCCATTGAAGAAGTTACTTCCTGCATAGTGTGATACACAGTGTCGGTATCTGCTTCTGTACTTGCGAGGGCTTTCTTGGTCCTTGTGACTCTGCACAGAACGTCGATCAGTTCCTGCTGACCGTTGAATCCGTAACTTCTCAAAATATCAATAGCATTAAAAATGTCTTTATCATACGATGCACGATTGCTCATACAGATACCTCCTTTAGCTTATGTAAGTATTATAGCGCATTAAATTTAGTATGTCAATACTAAATTTATGTACAAAGTGCAATTTTGTTTTAAGAGGGTCCGTTTGTACCTTTTAATTATGACATACTTTTTAATTTTACCTTTACCGAGCTGGTTGGCATGCTTTTTTGAATGCGTTCCAATATTCCGAAACATACATTATTATATAGAAGAAAGGCCTCCAAAGTCGTGAATTGACCTTGGAAGACCTTGTTTTACGCCCTTTTTGGCTCGTTTTGGACCAGAGAGGGCTTTTTTTTCTTTTGTATCAAAGATAAGGTCTTGATAGATCCGGCTTGCGGTTCTGGTTCATTGCTTCTGAAGGCTGAGAAAATTCTTGGAAAGGATGCTATCCGTAACGGTTTTTATGGACAGGAGATCAATATCACAACATACAACCTGTGTCGTATTAATATGTTTCTGCATGATGTGGGATTTGATAAATTTGATATAGCCTGTGAAGATACATTGCTCAGTCCGCAGCACTGGGATGATGAGCCATTTGAACTGATCGTGTCTAATCCACCATATTCTATTAAGTGGGCAGGAGATGAAAATCCATTGCTCATCAATGACCCTCGTTTTGCTCCAGCTGGAGTTCTGGCACCTAAGAGCAAAGCGGATATGGCATTTATTATGCACAGCTTGTCATGGCTTGCATCTAACGGAACTGCTGCTATTGTATGTTTTCCGGGAATTATGTATCGTGGCGGTGCAGAGCAGAAAATCCGTAAGTATCTGGTAGATAACAATTATGTGGACTGCATCATTCAGCTACCGAGTAATCTGTTCTTTGGTACATCAATTGCAACCTGTATCATGGTAATGAAAAAGAACAAGACAGACAACAAGACATTGTTTATTGATGCCACAGGCGAATGTGTGAAGGTGACCAACAATAATAAGCTGACATCAGAGAATATTGACCGTATCGTGGACGTGTTTGCTAAGCGTGAAGAAGCGGCGCATTTTGCACACCTGGCAAGCTATGAGGAAGTTGCTGGTAATGATTACAATTTTTCTGTGTCTACTTACGTTGAAGCAGAAGATACCAGAGAGAAAATTGATATTGTGAAGCTGAATGCGGAGATTAAGGAGATTGTTGTGCGTGAGCAGGTGCTACGTGATGAGATTGATAAGATTATTGCGGAAATCGAAATGGGGTAAATGTTTGTATGGATGAACTTAAAAATTTAAATGAGATTGGTAAAGGGATTGATAAACAGTGGGTGTGGGGAAACAAAGATAGTTATTATAGAAGTTGTGATTATCTTCAAAAAATTAATTATTGTATACAGGATTTAAACAGAGAGTTTCATAACTTATCAGATAAAACTATGAAAGAGCTAGTGTTTATAATTGTGTTAGTTGATTGGATATGTGAAGCATGTACTGAACTTCCAAAGATTTTAAGGAAGGATATTGTTGATAAAGATAATTACCTTGAGAAGGCAGAAGTTGTAGAATCATTGAAATTTTTTAAGGCATTACGGTCTTTTGTGGTGGCACATCCACTAGGTACAAATAGACATGGAAAATTTGGGCTTGATGGTGATATTATTTGTGTAGATATTATGAGCAAAACTTCAATGATTACAAAACAACTTTCAAGGGACAGCGATTGGTATCATTTAGATTTTAATGGACTGAGGGAAAGTACAAAGAATCAAAAAGCTGATTACATTTTAAATGTGTATTCGCAAAAGGCTGACGGAATGCATTTTTTTAAATATATAGGAATTGAGTTAGAAGACTTATATCATGTGGCAGAATTGCAAATAAAACAATTATATGACCTTGATTTATATCTTAGTAAATTAAAGAAGAAAGATTTTGAGGTGACGATGTGAGTAAATTAGATAAATTAATTGCGGAGTTTTGCCCAAACGGTGTGGAATATAAAACGATTGATGAAATAGCAGTGGACATATACAGAGGTTCTGGTATTAAAAGAGATCAGGTAACTGAGGAAGGAATACCATGTGTGCGCTATGGAGAAATTTACACAACGTATGGTGTCTGGTTTGAAAAATGCAAGTCTCATACAAAATTGGAGTATGTAAAATCGCCAAAGTATTTTGAATATGGAGATATTTTATTTGCAATAACTGGAGAAAATGTTGAAGATATTGCAAAGTGTTGTGCGTATATAGGAAATGAGAAATGTTTAGCGGGTGGAGATATTGTTGTACTGAAACATAAAGAAGATCCCAAATATATAAGTTACGCTTTATCCACAGTAGATGCACAAAGA
>OHGG01000906.1_pt1 | contig 13880 bp, 17 predicted proteins | sample 1567641 | NCBI WGS metagenome assembly OHGG01 (sample SAMEA3879561, study PRJEB24766) | human gut metagenome | biome: human-associated habitat; feature: feces | place: USA | collected 1985/1987
CGGCAGCGCATCCAGCTCGTCCGCGTCCGCCGTGTTGATATTCACCTTATCCGTTTTCGGTTTCTCCGACGGCGCCTGCGCCTCCACCGTGTAGTCGCCCTGCGTGGTGCGGGGCGTCAGCAGGTATACCGTTCCCACAGACAGCAAAAAAAGAGCCGTCAGCACCAGCAGGAACACCCCTGTTTTTGACAGTTTTATCCGCCCGTCCACAGTTGACTCCCCCCGTGTTTTCGCGTATAATAAAAGTCACGCAGTTTGATGGGCGCGGCTCGTCCGCCGCGACCCAATGGTATTATAACATAGATGGAGAAGAAATCCTATGAAAATCCGCCGTTTTTTATCTGTTTTTTTATTGACCTGCCTGCTGTGCGCCCTTTTCACCCCACAGGCGCTGGCGCTGGAGGACCCGGACATCCATGCCAAGGCCGCCATTCTGGTGGACGGCGAGACAGGCACGGTGCTGTACGATAAGAATATGCACGAGGAGCTGCCCATGGCCAGCATCACCAAGGTCAAGAGCGCCCTGCTGGTGCTGGAGGCCGTGGATCGCGGCCAACTCCGCATGGATCAGAATGTCACCGCCACCGAGTCCTCCATGAAGGGCATGGTGGAGGACGGTAGCACCGCCGACATCAAGGTGGGCGAAACGCTGACGGTGGAGCAGCTTCTCTACTGTATGCTGGTGATCTCCGCCAACGAGACGTGCAACATTCTGGGCGAGGCCGTGTCCGGCTCCGTGGACGCCTTCGTGGAGAAGATGAACCAACGGGCGCAGGAGCTGGGCTGCCAGAACACCCATTTTGCCAACACCACCGGCCTGACCCAGTCCGGCCACTACTCCTCCGCGTGGGATATCTATCTCATCACCCGGGAGGCCATGAAGCACGACGATTTCATGACCATCGTCAACACCAAGGCCTACACCGTACCCGCCACCAATATGACGGAAAAGGAGCGGGAGCTGCACAGCACCAACGCCCTGATCTCCAACTGGCGCATGACCGGCTATCTCTACTCCGGCGCACAGGGCATCAAGACCGGCACCGCCGTACTCCTTGGGGTAGGGAATGCCCATCCAGCCCAGCTTACCCAGCTTCTTGACAGCCTCCTCGGGAAACTCATTGTTCTGATCCATTAAAAATGCGAGGGGCTTGATCTCCTCCTCCGCAAAACTCCGGATCTTCGCGCGCAGCTCTTCGTGCGCCGACGTGGTTTGAAACAGCATACGGGTACCTCCTTTTAAAATTTTACAGCTTGCTTGTATCTTGGGGATCGGATCCGCCGGTCAGCAGCCTGCGCAGGCTCACGGCACGGAACGCCTCGTCCTGCTTTTGCTGCAAGGCCGCCAGCTGACAGTGGATGGCGCACCGCCCATGCTTGTCATGCCAGCGGCATTCATATCCCGGCTCCATGCAGGCGCACAGGATGCCCCGCTCCCCCACGACCCCCATGAGATCGTAGAGGGAGGTCGCGTCCAGATCGCAGGACAGCTCGCAGCCGCCGAGAGCGCCGCGGCTCACCCGCACCAAATTGCCGGCGGAGAGCTTGCGCAGGATCTGGTAGGCAAACTGATTGGGGATCAATTCCGTTTCCGACATCTCGGCCACCGAATGCTTCTCCCCGTCCAGCAGCACCCGCAAAATGCGCAGCGCGTAGTCCGTCTCTTTGGTGATGATCATGCTCCACATCCTCTTTTCGCTTGCTTGTTAATACTATCATATCAATCTTGATAAATTTTGTCAAGATTATTTCAAAAAAAATATTGCTTTCATACAGACCGCCCCAGCCCGGGTCAGCTTCGCTTTCCATTCAGCGAAAAGCCATGTTCCTTACAATTATAGAAGCCGAAAAAGCTGTGCCGTGGCAGTCCGCCGAAAGCAGAAAAGACTATGACTGAAAACCAGAAAGCGGAGAAATTGGTTGGGGCTCGCAGGGGTCGCCCACCCAAGGCGGATGAGGCGATCCCTGACAAGCCTAAGCCATCCAACCGAAACAAGCAATAAAGTGCGTGCTTTTCATTTTATTCATGCCGATCATTCTTGGGAGACAGTAGAAAAATTTCCATTGTTATTGACATGATGTGCGTTACAGAGTAAAGTATTCATCAAGACTGATTCGCAATAAAGAATATCATGGTCGTTCCGTGATCGAGGTCGTTATGATAAAAGGAAATGTAAAAATAGATCGCAAAAATCTCATCAGCATCCTGCAAAGCTGCCTTGTGCTGATTTTGGTGATCCTTGTCGCTCTGATGATGGTCGAGATCGGCAACCTGAAGGGCACGGCCCGCGTCATCAATTATGCCGGGCTGGTGCGCGGAGACACGCAGCGGGCGGTAAAGCTGGAGATCACAGGCACCCGAAACGATGAGTTGATCGCGTATTTAGACGATATTTTAAGCGATCTGACATCCGGGGATGGGCACTACGAATTGGTAAAGCTCAAGGACGCGGCCTATCAGGAAAGGCTGGACAGCCAGCGTGCCTACTGGGAGCGGCTCAAGGCGGAGGTCGCGGCGGCCAGACAGCGTGGATATGAGAACACCCAAATCGTTGCCATGAGCGAGACCTATTTTGAAATGGCGGACGAAACGGTGTCTGCCGCGGAACACTATTCAGAAAAGATCGCCATGAAGATCCGCACTATTGAGATCCTCTCGGCACTGGATATGCTGTGCCTGGTGATCCTGATCATGCTCCAGACCGCCATGGCACTGAAAATGGCCCGGAAAAACCAACTGCTGGAGCAGAAGGCATACATCGACATCCATACCGGCCTGCCCAACAAAGGCTCCTGCGAGGAGCTTCTCAACAACAGGGAAATTCTCCGGGAGCCTACGGCCTGCGTCATATTTGACCTGAACAATCTGAAAACCGTCAACGATACGAGGGGTCATTCGGCGGGTGATCAACTGATCCTGAGCTTTGCCCGGCTTTTACGCCGGGTGATCCCGGAAAAGCATTTCGTGGGCAGATACGGCGGCGACGAATTTATGGCGGTCATTTACCATACGGACCGGCAGGAGGTGGAGGGCATACTGGACAGTCTGCGCAGGGAAGCCGACGCTGCAAACCGTGACGGCAATCAGCTTCCTCTCAGCTACGCCTACGGTTGGGCGATCTCCGCCGATTATGAAGGCTGCATCATGCAAACGCTGCTGGACAAGGCCGACTATTGCATGTACGAAAATAAGCGAGCCTACTACGCCACCCACGACCGGAGAGTGCCCAGGTCATAAGGCTCTTTTCAAACGAAAAACAGCAAGAACGAATTCGTCGCCACTATTGCGAAAAAAGCCTGGCCTGACGAAGAAAGGACAGGGAGGCGGCACTGAACGTCCACGTCGCAGTTGTGATGGAGGTACTGAAGGCTGGTGGCAGCGTGCAGTTCATTAGCTTCGTTAGCTTTGAGGTGAAGGGGTGCGCTGCCCGATCTGCCGGTTCGATGGTTTGCTGTACAGGAAACTCACCAGCAGGTACTTTACGATGAACGCTGGGGCGAGGGGCGGACGACTATCTTCTTTGCTGCACAACTGCACCATTTTCTCATACACGGACGATAGATCCAGCACTGCCTCACATTTCCGGAGGATGGTCTCCTGCTGCATTAGATACTCGATTAATCCGCCAAGCTGATCTGGCCATTGCTGTAACGATACATAGTTGCCCTCCAGGTACAAGGTTTTTGCTGGATTTTTGCCAGTTCTCTTGCTCCAATTATACCACAGATTGGCCTCTATGGATTGAAATATAAGGCTTTTTCTTTTATTCAGTGCATATTAAGTTAGGATGTGCAGTAGATGCTCCATTTTACCATCCCACTCTCTGCTGGAATCGGCGCACTCTTTCAATTCAGTTTCGACTTCAGCATTTATCGGCAAGTTTTTCTTGTAGCGGATGGTATGCTCAAGGCTTGCCCAGAAGTCCATAGCGATTGTACGGAGTTGTATCTCCACCGGCACATGGATCTCTTTTTCCGCAAAGAATACCGGCAGCCGGATCGTCAGGTGCAGACTGCGATAGCCATTTGGCTTAGGGTGTGAAATATAATCTTTCTCTGTGATGATTTCAATGTCAGACTGATCTTTTAAGCACTTTGCCAAAAAGAACACATCCTCCTCGAAAGAGCAGATCACACGCACACCGGCAACATCCATGATATTTGCCTGCATGGTCGGAAAATCCAGAGAAAGTCCGCGCTTCTGCATCTTATTCATAATGCTGGACGGCGACTTCAAGCGGCTTTTCATACTTTCTATCGGATTGCGGTCATGCTGCAATGAAAATTCCTCATTCAAAATTTCCAACCGGCTTTCAAGTGCTTTCAGTGCGCAGCGGTATTGCAGCATGACTTCCTGATACCTGCGATTTTCACTTAAAAGGCGCTGGCATTGCAGATCATCCAAGCCTTTATCTGCCGCAACCGTCAAGCCAAATAGATTTTCACTCATAGTTTCTCCATTCCGCAAGGATAGGCGCTCCGCGCTGTCTGCTGCTCTTTTGTTACGACCCGATAAAAGCTGTATCCGCCGGAGAGATGGGCACAGGTAAAACCATACTGCGTCAAAAGCCGGCAGGCCAGATAACTGCGAAGCCCTGTCTGGCAATTCACATAAACAGGCTTACCACGGTCTAACTCGTCCAAGTGCTCCCGCAGATCGTCCAAGGGAATATTCCGAAAGCCATCCAGATGGCCCCGCTGATACTCCCACGCCGTGCGGACGTCCAGCAGCGTCGCACTGCCATCGCAAGGCAAGTCCTCAACCTCATTCCAATGGAACTGCCGCACTTTCTCGCTCTCCAAATCCTCGATCATAAAACCGGCCATATTGACCGGGTCTTTGGCAGAGGAATAGGGCGGCGCATAGGAAAGGTCAAGCTCCGTCAGTTCCAAAGCTGTCATTTTTGCGCGAATGGCCGTTGCCAGTACATCAATGCGCTTGTCCACACCGTCGCCGCCAACGATCTGCGCACCGAGCAGCCGCAGGCTTTCTTTTTCATACAGTACCTTCATTGCCATTGACCGTGCGCCGGGATAATAGGCAGCGTGGGATGCTGGGAAAAGTACGACTTTGTCGTAAGCGATTCCTGCTGCCTGCGCTGCCTTTTCATTGATACCTGTGGAGGCCGCTGTCAAGCCAAACAGTTTCAGAACAGACGAACCCTGAGAGCCGGTAAAGTGGCTGTTGCCGCCGCAGATATTGTCAGCGGCAATGCGTCCCTGCTTGTTGGCGGGTCCCGCCAGCGAAATCAACGCTTTCTGCCCGGTTACAAAATGGGTGACCTCTACGGCATCGCCCACAGCATAGATGTCCGGCACGGAGGTTTCCATCCGCTCGTTGACAGCGATGCTGCCACGAATACCAAGCCTGAGTCCGGCTTCTTTTGCCAAATGCGTATCCGGGGTAACACCGATGGCCAGCAGCACCATATCCGAATGTAGCGGCTCACTACCCTCCAACAGGGTCAGCACGGAATCTCCGTCCTGTCGGAATCCGGTGACGGTTTCACCCAACCGCAGAGCCACGCCGTGTCTGCGCATTTCCGCATGGACAAAGCTCGCCATATCCGCATCCAGCGGCGCTAATAGCTGCTTCGGACGCTGAACGATGGTAACCGAAACGCCCATCTCCACAAGGTTTTCCGCCATTTCCAGACCGATAAAGCCGCCGCCAGCCAAAACAGCGGTTTTCGGCTTCTGATCCTCTACAAAGCGCCGAATGCGGAGGGTGTCTTCCACGGTGCGCAGCGTGAAAACACGCTCGCTGCTGACGCCGGAAAGCGCAGGAACCGTCGGCTTTGCGCCGGGTGCGAGGAGCAGTTTGTCATAGGTTTCCGTGTAGACCTTTCCACTATCCAATGCGTGAACGGTGACGGTTTTCTCTGTGGGATTGATCGCAGTTACTTCCTGCCGTACCCGCACATCAATGCGAAAGCGGTCCCAGAAGCTCTCCGGAGTTTGCAGCGTCAGTTCTTCCTGCTCCTTGATCACACCGCCCACATAATACGGCAGGCCGCAGTTGGCATAGGACACATAGCCGCTGCGCTCGATCATGATGATCTGCGCGTGTTCATCCAAACGGCGGATGCGGGCGGCGGCAGACGCGCCGCCGGCCACGCCGCCTACGATCACAACTTTCATCTTGCGCCCTCCACCATGGCGGCGATCTCCGCCTTGGGCTGGTAGCCCACCGACTTCGCCACGGCCTTGCCGTCCTTAAAGGCCACCAGCATCGGGATGCTGGATACCTGAAAACGCATCGCCAGTTCCATCTGCTCGTCCACATTGACCTTGCCCACCTTGAGCGTACCGCTTTTTTCTTCGGCAAGCTCATGCAGTATGGGAGAGAGCATTTTGCACGGTCCGCACCAGTCCGCGTAGAAATCCAGCAGGACGGGCTTGTCGGAATGCAGTACCTCATTTTCAAAATTCGCAGCAGTAATTTTCAGTTCAGCCATGAGAAAGGCTCCGTTCTGTTATCTTTGTTTATTCTTTGTTTTTCAGCTTGCAAATGCCCTGCGTCATGGTTCCCATCGGACAAAACGCACACCATGTGCGGGGCTTGTAGAGCACCATAACGATCAGACCCAGCAGCAGAGAGGTCAGCATGAGGCTATAAAAGCCGAAGCTGAACTGCGCCACCCAATCAGCGACTGTACCGGCTGTATAAGTCCAGCCCCACGGCACACGGAATGTCCAGAACAGCTTAATGGCCTCCCGCAGGGACGCAGCACCAGCAGCGACCAGATAGGTCTGGAACACCATGTTGCCGAACATCGTCAGGAAAAAGAGCAAAAAGGCATAACGGAACCACTTGGAGGACATCCAGCGGGGCGTGGGCTTGCAGCGGGAGCATTTAAGGTCTGTCCCCAGCTTGCTGAACAGTTGACCCCGTCCGCAGAGGTGGTTGCAAAAGAATTTGTTCCCGCCAAAGATGGCTAAAAGCAGCGGCAGAAGAAAATCGATCATACCCAGCCACGCGAACAGGATATTGAAAAAGCCCAGTGCAAAATAGATGATGGCATATACCCACAGGTAATCGTACCAATGCTTTGCTTTCATGCGTCAGCCCTCACTTTCACCTCAATGCAGCCGACGGGACAGAGCTTTGCGCACTTGCCGCAGCCTACGCAGCGTTCCGCCTCCACGGCGGCGTAGCAGCCACGGCGCACCTTGACGGCCCCCAGTGGACAGGTATTTTCACACACGCCGCAGGCGACGCACCGCGTCTTATCTATGGCGGCCAGTTTCTTTGACAGCATAGCGTTCCTCCCTTAATCCTGCAAGGATTTGTAATAGAGCATACAGTGGCAGAATCCCTCGAAGCCCGGATCTGCAATTTGATCCTTAAACTCCTGGCACATACATTTGGTTGCCTCTGTGCGCTCCCTGCGGCAGGGACAGTATCCGCCGGTGCGCTTGAGTCCTTCCCGGATGGTATTGACAATCTCCTGATCGGGATTGAGCTTGATTTTCATGTTCGCCACCTCTTTCTTGATTGTGGCTTTATCATACCGCAGGACAAAGTCTTTTTCTGTGACGAGGTTACATTGATAAAAAAAATCCGGTGCTTTTTGAGCACCGGATTTTAAGAAGGTGAATTACGCTTTCCACAGACTGTGGAGGTTGCAGTAGGCGTAGACCGCCTCGACCTCATCGCCCTCGCAGAGAGCGAAGCAGACCTCCGGCTTTTCGCCGGGATGCAGTTCCTTACGCTGATTGCCCTGCTTGGTCTGGAGAGATACCCATTCGATGTAGTGCTCCGGCAGCATGGGGTGCTCCACGGAGCCGACCTTGACATGGACGATGCCGTTTTCCACCGTCCAGACAGGGACGTGCTTCTCCACGGCGGCGTCGGTGGTGCCGGGGATGATCTCGCTCATCGGCTCACCGCAACAGATGACGGGAACGCCCGTGTCCTTGACCTTGGCAATGATGTTGCCGCAATGCTTGCAAATGTAAAACTTCTGCTCCATGATGATTCTCCTTTTCTTTCTTTAATAATTCTCCGCGTGAATTTCAAAGTAGCTCTGGGGATGGTTGCAGGTCGGGCAGACCTCCGGTGCTTTCTCACCGATCACGATATGCCCGCAGTTGCGGCACTCCCACACCTTGACCTCGCTCTTGGCGAAGACCTCCGCCATCTCCACATTGTGCAGCAGGGCACGGTAGCGCTCCTCATGGTGCTTTTCAATGGCGGCTACCAGGCGGAAACGCTGGGCCAGCTCATGGAAACCTTCCTCATCGGCAGTTTTGGCAAAGCCGTCGTACATATCCGTCCACTCGTAGTTCTCGCCCTCAGCGGCGGAGAGAAGGTTTTCGGCGGTGTCACCAATGCCGTTCAGCTCTTTGAACCACAGCTTGGCGTGTTCCTTCTCATTATCAGCGGTTTTGAGGAACAGTGCCGCGATCTGCTCAAAGCCTTCCTTCTTGGCCTTGGATGCAAAATAGGTGTACTTGTTGCGTGCCTCGGACTCACCGGCAAAGGCAGCCATCAGATTTTTTTCGGTTTGAGTACCTGCGTATTTCGTTTCTTTCATGGTCGATGCTCCTTTCAGCTTTTTCTGCTCATATTATAACACGGATTCGTGTTATAAACAATATTTTCATTTTAAGTGATTCAATCCGCCTGTATCCCGCAGCGTGATCGCACCGCGCTTCAGCTCCACCAGCCCGTCCTCCGAGAAGTTCTTGAGCATCCGTGCCACCGCCTCCCGCGCCGAGCTGATGTGCTGGGCGATCTGCTCATGGGTCATGCGTATCGTGTCGGAGCCGGTACGCTCCGCTTCGGCAAGGAGAAATTCTGCCAGCCGCCGATCCAGCCCCTTGAACATGATCTGCTGCATCGCCCACATCACATCAGAAAACCGTTTCGTTGCCAACTCATAGAGGAAGCAGCGGACATATAGATTTTTCTCCTTGAGTGCAGCAATGATATTTGCGGGGATAATCAGAACGTCCGTATCCATTCCTGCGGTCATTTGCGTATCAAAGGTGATCTGACTGATCACACAGGAGGCAGAAAGCACGCATAATTCGCCCGGATACAGGCGGAACAGCGTTACCTCCCGCCCCTCCTCGGAGAGAAGATAGGTGCGGATCTCGCCGGAAAGAACAAACAGCATTCCAAGACATTCGTTGTCGCTGCTGTGTATGAACGCGCCCTTTTCATAATGACGGACAAAGGCACTTCGGCGCAGCGTTTCTTGCTCCTGTTCGGTCAAGGATGACCAGAACGGAAGTTGTGTCAGTGTGCGTTCCATATCAATGGCAGCTATGCTTGCCGCAGCCGTGGTCACCGCAGGTGTGACCAGCCTCGCCGTGCTCATGGTCATGGTGGTCACAGTGAACATTGGGATCGTAGCCCAGATTTCCGCTGAGCAATGCGCTCACCGCCGCGTCAGCGTCCCCGCTGACACCGCCGTAGAGCTTGATGCCCGCTTCGGCGAGTGCTGCCTGCGCACCGCCGCCGATGCCTCCGCAAATCAAAGTGTCCACGCCGTGCTGCATCAGGAAGCCTGCCAGTGCGCCGTGACCGCTGCCATTGGTGTCAACGACTTCCGCATGAGTGATTTTACCGTCCGCAGCTTCATAAAGCTTGAACTGTTCGGTATGGCCGAAATGCTGAAAAATTTGACCGTTTTCATAGGTAACTGCAATTTTCATAATGGAATCTCCTTTGCATTTTTTGTTGGATTTTTCTGTGTTGGCTCTCTGCATCCGGCAGCAGCGGCCGCAGTGGGCTGCCTCCTGTCCTCCGCAGATGCGGTAGTTTCCCCCGGTGATGTGCAGCGGTTTCCCGTGGACAAGACACGCTGCGATCTTGCGCCGTGCGCTTTCGTAAATCTCCTGCACGGTAGAGCGGGAAATGTCCATTTGAGCGGCACACTGCTCGTGGGTTTGCTGCTCCAAGTCAACCAGCCGAATGACCTCGTATTCGTCCAGCGTCAGCAGGATCGGCTCGGTATTCTCGCACCCGTTGGGACAGAATGTATCGACCTGTGGTACGCCACAAATTTGACGGCACCGTGGCGGTCTTGGCATGGGAGCTTTCCTCCCTTTGTATTCGGTATATTCCGATTGTAGCACTTTGAGCAGAAAAAAGCAATTTTTTTCAAAAGCTGCTACATTTTCCGTCCTCATATGTGTGCCGGCTGATATTCGGAGTCGAATGCTACATGTGAGCCTTGTTCGTAATGCCCACCGATCATGACCGCAGCGGCAGTCACAGCATCCACATGAAAGCGTTCCCGGTAATGCTTGCATTTTCGTAAAAAAACGTTATAATTGAATCAGTTAAATCAAAGGAGGTATCAAATCATGAAATCACATAAATACTGGTCCTTAGGCGCACTTTTCTGTATGTTGGGATGCATTTATTCTGGAATCAAAAAATCTATGACTGCGCATAAATACTTTGCCTATTCCTCATTGCTTTGTATGGGCATGTCCATTTATTCCGGTCACAAACTGGTTTCTCCAAAGAAGAAAAAAATCACTAAATCAAATAATAGTGAGAATAGTTAAACAAAAAATTTCCTTTCTTTATCTTTATTCTCCTTGCCCTGCGGGACCGGTATGATTTTGAATACGGAACCGATAAAGAGGTTGATGGTGCTGTCATCAACGACAAGTGCAAGACTCTGGCGCAAAAGGTCAAAGAGATTATCGACACCAAATCTTCGTTTGCTGACTGGCTGAACAATCAGAACGTCCGCAATCAGTTGAAGCTGGAGATCAAGATCTGCCTTGTAAAAAACGGCTATCCTCCACAGTACAGCCCCGAAGTTTTCAAAAAGGTCATGGAGCAAGTCGAGAACTTTGAGGAGAACAATTAAATCATCCATAAAGAAAAAAATACAGCTATATTCAGGCTTCACACTGAAATATAGCTGTATTTTTTTGCATCGCTAACAATTGTTGTGCTTTCTCTTGAAAACAGCGTAAAGATTTATTATAATAAGATAAATAGTTGTAACTTTTGCAAAGGAGGCCTGAAGTATGGCAGCACAGCGCACCTATCTGGCAATCGACCTGAAAAGTTTCTATGCCTCGGTGGAGTGCGTAGACCGTCATCTGGACCCCCTGACCACCAATCTGGTGGTGGCGGACGCCTCCCGCACCGAAAAGACCATCTGCCTTGCGGTGTCGCCCTCCCTGAAAGCCTACAAGATACCCGGCAGAGCACGGCTGTTTGAAGCCGTTCAGCGGGTGAAAGAGGTCAACGCCCAGCGGCTGCAGACCGCCATCCGGCAGAAAAAGGCAGTCCGGGGAGAGGATGGCAAATACCACTTTGCCAGCACCTCTTTTGATGCCAATGCCCTGAACGCAGACCCGGCGCTGGGGCTGAGCTACATCGTTGCGCCGCCCCGGATGCAGCGGTATCTGGACGTTTCCACCCAGATCTACAAGACCTACCTCAAATATGTGTCCCCGGCAGACATTTACCCCTACTCCATCGACGAGGTTTTCATTGATGTGACGGGCTATCTGCCCTATTACCACATGAGCGCCCACGAGCTTGCCATGACCATGGTGCGGGAGGTGCTGTACAACACCGGCATCACCGCAACGGCAGGCATCGGCACCAACCTCTACCTTGCAAAGCTGGCCATGGACATTGTGGCAAAGCACATCCCGGCAGACAAAGATGGTGTCCGCATTGCGGAACTGGATGAGCAGTCCTATCGGTATCTGCTGTGGAACCACAGACCCCTGACGGATTTCTGGATGACCGGTCCCGGAACCGTCAAGCGGCTGGAAGCTCATGGCATCTACACCATGGGGGACTTGGCACGGTTCTCCATCCATGGAGAAGATCGTCTGTATGAGATTTTCGGCGTGGATGCAGAAATTCTCATCGACCACGCATGGGGCTGCGAACCCTGCGGCATGGAGCAGATCAAAAGCTACAAGCCCAGCACCAACAGCATCAGCGAGGGGCAGGTGCTATCCACTCCTTACCCGTATGATAAAGCAAAACTCATTGTCCGGGAGATGGCGGAGATTCTGATGTTCCGGCTCACGGAAAAGAAGCTGGTGGCGGAATCCATCACCTTGGAGGTGGGCTACGACCGGGAGAATGTGGACAAGGGCGGCTACCGTGGTCTGACCCAGACCGACCGCTACGGCAGAATCATCCCCAAGGCGGCACACGGCACCGTCCGGTTTGATGCCCCTACCAATCTGGGCAGCACCCTCATCAACGAAAGCGCAAAGCTGTTTGAGCGCATTACTAACCCTGCGCTGACGGTGCGGCGCATTACCATCAATGCCAACAAGGTCACGCCGGACGAGGGCATCTATCAGGTGGACTTTTTTACCGACACCAAGAAGCTGGAAAAGGAGAAAAAACTCCAGCAAGCCATGCTGGGCATCAAGAACAAGTACGGCAAAAATGCCGTACTGAAAGCCAGCAGCTACGAGGAAGGTGCCACCATGCGCCAGCGCAATGCGCAGATCGGCGGTCACAGCGCAGGAGGTTCGGATGAAAAACTACAAAAATAGCAAAATTGGGCGGGAGACCGCCCAAAAGTACGGGGACATCATAGAGATGGAACGCCCCCAGACCGAAGAATCCCTTCGCAAGCACCCCCGCATGACTTTACAGAACCGGGCAAAGATTTTCTCTCCCTTTGCAGCCTTGCGTGGTTATGATGAGCAGCTTGCCGCAGAAAAGCAGCGCACCGAGCGGGTGACCAAGCGCATTTTGACCGAGGAAGAAATGTCGGCTCTGTCCGATCGGCTGATGCAGGTCACCAAGGGCATGACCATCACGGTGCGGTATTTCAAAGAGGATACCGCCCACCCGGAGATTCCCGCAGTGGGCAACTACATCACCCTGACCGGAAAAGCGGACCGCATCGACCCAGTGTTCCGCACCTTGCAGGTGGGCGAAACCGTAGTGCCCTTTGAAGATCTGGTTGAGATCAGTGGGGAAAGCATCATGGAGATTGACCAATATCTCGGCATTACAGAGGATTAAGCACAAAAAAGGCCACCAGTCGAAAAAACGGCTGGTGGTCTTGCCTACTTATGATGTATCGTCGGTAACTGCTTGACTTTGTTTCTGACTTTTTTGCGTTCCAGTGAGAACACCATATCTGGAGTACGTTCAAAAAATCCTATATCACGCTGCCAGCTTGTGCCGCATTTGCAGTGGAACAGACCAATGAACTGCTGCTTCATTTTACGTCCGCAGTTCGGACAGCTTCGCTTGCTGGCTCTCATAAAAGTTTACTGGAGCTTGGCAACAATTTCATCGGCGGACATACCGCTGGCAAGCAGCTTTTTCAATACGGATTCTGCTTCAGCCTTTTTGGATTCTTCTGCGGCCTTTTTTTCGGCAGCAACCTTTTTTGCCTCTGCTTTAGAAAGTTCCTTTGCTGCAACCTTCAAAGCGGATTTTTTGCTTTTCAACTGTTCTTTCAGTACGCTGATGTTATCAGACAGTGCGGCGATCTCGGTTTCAATTTGTTCCTTGGCTGCGGTCTTTTCAGCAACAATAGCCGCATGCGATTCTGAAAAAAGGGAGCGTCCAGCATTTGAAGGTCGGACGCTCCTACCGCATCCCCAAGGCACATCTTTTGACCTATCTCATCGGATTCGCACCCGGTCACACCATCCGGGCGTGACATCCTTGCATTCTCTCCTGCCGTTGGGTACACTGATGGTGTCAGCGGCAGAAGTTACATATTCAAGTGGATGCAAAGACAGGAGGTAACACTATGGTAGCAGGGCATCTGCAAGAAAAAAATGACTTCTATTACATCGTTCTGAGTTACAAGGACGCAGCTGGAAAGCGAAAGACCAAGTGGGAAGCCACCGGTCTGTCCGTCAAGAGGAACAAGAAGAAAGCCGAGGCTCTTTTGCTGGAACGT
>OHGG01000912.1_pt1 | contig 13810 bp, 7 predicted proteins | sample 1567641 | NCBI WGS metagenome assembly OHGG01 (sample SAMEA3879561, study PRJEB24766) | human gut metagenome | biome: human-associated habitat; feature: feces | place: USA | collected 1985/1987
GTCAAAGACCACGGACAGAAGATTCTGCGTCAGTTCTTTTCCAAGCGCGGCTTCGGCGGCAGCCTTGATATCAATGTCCAGCACCTTTTCAAATTCCGGCAGAACATTGCCGTTTTCATCCGTTGCGCGGAGCATCAGCACATGGTTGTTGCTCGTGGGGCAGACGATGCGGTTGGATTCGTCAAGGAAGGTATAGGAGCTCTGGATAACGTAACCGCCGCCGTCATGCTTCTTTGGCGAGAAATAGCCGAGCGTTTTTGTTTCTTCGGCGTTCAGGTCGCGGATGGCGATGCCGCCCAGCAGCGGCACAACGGCATGGCCGTAGCTGTCAAAATAGATAGCGGGAGAAGCATTTGCATTCGTTGTCTCATAGGAAACGTTGATCTCGGGATAGATCGCAAGCGGCAGGATCTCATCCGTCGAGTCGGTGTTGTAGCCATCGTGATGAATGTTTGCATCGCTCTTGGCCATGTAGGGGTTTTCCTCCACCTGCTTGGGGTTCAAGGCCTTCACAGGCAGTGCCGCAGAGGTCGTCTCCGCAGCAGAGGGCTGCACCACGGCGGACGGTGCAGAGGGCTGAGAAGCGGCGACACTGTCTGCGGGCGTCTGTGTACCGCCGCAGGCAGCCATGGAAAGGCACAATGCTGCGGTCAGCGACAAGCTCAACGCAGAGTGGATGATCTTTCTCTTTTTCATAAGTCGTTCTCCTTGTTGTGTTCGTTGCGGTCAGGTCGGCGCTGCTCTGCCGGATTTTTTTGATCCAGCCAGATGCAAAAACCCTGCCGCAAAGCGGCTTCGGTCACTGGCTCCAGCAGAAAGTAGTCTGCACGCAGCCGGAAGGCATGGAGCGAAAAATTCAGATCGCTGCACCAGATAACGCGTGTTTGGGGACAAAGCGCGCGCAGATGCTCTACTGCATTCAATCCGTCGACCCCCGGCAGGGCGATCACGGCATTTGTCAGCGGCTCGCAGCGCGCGGCTTCAAAAAAGCTTTCCTGATCGTGGTAACAGTCCATTTGGGGAAATAAACAATGCTCGGCGCAGAACTGCAAGATCTGCTCTGCCCAAAAAGCTTCCTGCGCCCTGCTGTTTGTCAGCACGGCGATTCGATACACAGCGACCCTCCTTCCTTCTGCCGTTGTTGAGGTTCTCTGTCTCTAGTATACGGGCGGATACGGCTGTTTCAAGCTGTTTGGCACGAAAGCCCGGTTTCCGTCACGAAATCCCGTTTTCTGCTGCGACAGAACCGGGCAACTGTGCTATAATCAGGATGAAAGAGTTTATAAAGGAGGTTGGAAGCTATAACAATAGCTTCTTGGTACAGCATGAGATTTGCGATCGTCGATGACCTTGGTACGGAGCGCACGCTGCTGAAGGAGCGCTTGGCACGGCAGCTGCGCCAGCGCGGTACAGAAGCAGAGCTTTTAGAATTTGACAGCGGAGAAGCTTTTCTGGCGGCAGAAAAAGAGCAGCGCTTTACCGCCGCATTTTTGGATATTTACATGGATGGTTTAAGCGGCATGGACGCGGCAAAGGAACTTCGGAAAACAGACGCAGACTGTCTTCTGGTTTTTACCACCACCTCGACAGACCATGCACTCGAGGGGTTTCAAGTACGGGCATTTCATTATTTGGTCAAACCCTTTTCAGAGGCCGAGTTGTCCGGTCTGTTGGATGAAATGCTCGCAAAACTCCCCCGCCCGGAGCCGGTTTTGACGGTGAAGGTGGATGGCAGCGACATCCATTTGCGCTATCGTGATATCATATCCGCCGAGCATTTCGCCCACATCATCAATATCCGCACCACTGCCGGCAAAACGCTTGCCATGCGCCAGAGTTTCAAGGCGTTCACAGAGCCGCTCAAAAAGGACCCGCGCTTTTTTGTTTGTGGCCGCGGTACGATCATCAATATGGAGAATGCTGCCGATTTTCAGGATGCCGCCTTCTGTATGACGGACGGCAGCCAGGTCTATGTCAGTCAGGAGCTTTTGAAAGCCGCCCGACAGGCGTTTATGGAATTTCTGCTGCAAAGGGGGCGTGTGGGTTGAAGGATGTTTTGCGCCCGATCCTGGAGCTTACCGTTGTGTTTCCCGGCCTGCTGCTCGCGTATTTTCCGGTGCACTCCTATCTGAAGCAGTCTTCCGCAAAGCTTGCGGTATGGGAGGTGCCGCTGCTGTTCGGGCTTTGCCTTGGCGGCGGGCTGTTTTGCTATCATTTCGGTCTCTCGACCGCGTTCCCCTTGCTGCTCATAACGATTGTGACAATTTTCCTGTATCTCAAAACGCTGCGGCTCTCTCTCTGGAAATCCGGGACCATCGCGCTGGCGGTCTGCGCGGTATTTGCGTGCCTGAACAGCCTGTCCCGGGCCGTCGGCACGGCAATCGTGATCCGGCTGCAGCTGCCGCCGGACAAGCCGTGGTTCTGTTTTAGCGCCTGCATTTTTTATAACGTGATCTGCTGGCTGACCGCTGCTGCAGCCTATTATCCCGCCACCCACGCAGTGCGCGCAATGGTGGAGGATGACAATTTTGCGCAGACGTGGTATGTGTTCTGGGTGCTTCCGATGGTGTTCATCCTGCTGAATCTTTTTATAACCCCGCGCTACCAGATAACACTTCAGACAGGCCGGGTCTTGCAGGTCTACATCGTTATGAGCATCGCGCTTTTGTTTTTGATGTTCATGTTCAATGCAATCTTTCTGCTGATGGCAAACAGCCTTAACCGGAATGCAAGGTTGCAGCAGGAAAACCAGTTTCTTTCCATGCAGCAGCAGCGCTATGAAAGCCTGAAAGCCGCCATTGAAGAAGCCCGGCAGGCGCGGCACGATATGCGCCACCAGCTGAATCAGATCTCCGCACTGGCCGAGGCAGGAGATCTGGATAACCTGAAGGCTTACCTTGCAAAAACGGTCTCCCGGATCCCGGATCTGGATATGAATTTCTGCGAAAACCGTGCAGCGGACAGTGTTGTCGGCCATTATTGCGCCCTTGCAAAGCGTGAGGGTGTTCCCTTTTGTGCCAAACTCGACTTACCACAGGTGCTTCCTGTGGACGAGATCGATCTGTGTCTGGTGCTGTCTAATCTTCTGGAAAGCGCATTCGAAGCCAGCCTGCGCACCGCACCCGCCCGGCGCAAGATCGCGGTCACCGCGTATGTCCATGCCGAGCGGCTTCTTTTGGTCGAAGTGGAAAACGCATTTGACGGTGAAGTCAACGAAAAAAGCGGGCTCTTCCGCTCGTCCAAGCGAAAGGAAAACGGGATCGGCATCCAGTCTGTCCAGCATATTGCAGAAAAGACCGGCGGTGCAAGCACATTTACCCATCAGAATGGCGTTTTCTCTGCCAAGGTCATGCTTTGTGGAGAAAAGCAGCCGCCAGAGACCGCAGACAGCACCACGGAGTTGTACGGAAAATGTGAAAAGCAATGCGGAAAGCGCAGAAACTTGCCATATAAAAAGTGGAAACTTCATTCCCCAAATGGCAACCTCCATGCTAAAAGTGGCAAGTGACATATACAAAATGCCATTATACAGAATGCCCACTCCCCTGAGAACTCCTCAGACGAGTGGGCATTCTTCTTTCCGTGTATCAAATTTACCTTTGTGGTCACTCAAATCGCCACCAAGTCATGGATCAAAAATCATCATTTTTCATTTGTCCCAGAGTAAGTGCACGGTTTCTGCACTGTTTTTGCACTGTTTCAAGGGATGCAATGGGCACTCTGACTTGCAAAATACGGCAAAGGGTGCAGAAACTACCGGGCAGAAAATCACGATGCTCTGCACAAAAATAACGTAAACTCGAAACTTTCAAAATCAGAGTAACTTGCCCGGTGGGCTCTTTTAATCAGAGGGCCAGGGATTCGAGTTCCCTCGAGCGCACCAAAAAGCCGCGAAGATTCGTTAGAATCTTCGCGGCTTTTTCTTTTCCCGAATCATTGCACACCACCGGAGCTGACATTGAAAATGCAATCGTACACTGCTATAATAAAATTGTGATATTATCACCAAAAATTCAAGATGCAAAGCGTTTGCGATTGGCAAACATTCAGGAGGAACGCATGGTAACAGGAGCCATTAAAAATAAGGTAGACAAGATCTGGACGGACATCTGGGCAGGCGGCATCACCAATCCACTGACTGTCATTGAACAGCTGACCTATCTCATGTTCATCCGGTCACTGGACGAGAAAGAGCTTGCCACCGAAGATTTTGAGAACATGGCGGGCGAAAAGATGGAGCACATCTTCCCGGCCAGCGCGGCAGGGCAGTCTATGCGGTGGAGCCGCTTCAAGGATAAAGATTCCCGCGAAATTTTCCTGACCATGCAGCAGCGGGTGTTCCCTGCCATCAAAAAGATGAAGTATGGCCGTCTGCCGGACTTTGACGCAAACGGCGAGCTGGTGGAGATCGAGGACGACCCCACCCGCCCGGACGAGGGCAACACCGCCTTTGCGCGGTATATGGACGATGCCATGTTCCTGATCCCCACGCCGCAAGTGCTGCAAAAGATCATCACCGGGCTGGAGGATCTTTACACCCACGACATTGCCGACCTTGATATGCAGGGCGACCTGTACGAGTATATGCTGGGCAAGCTGGCAACCGCAGGGCAGAACGGCCAGTTCCGCACGCCCAAACATATCCGTGACATGATGGTGGAGCTGGTGCAGCCCACGCCGGACGACTTCATCTGCGACCCCGCCTGCGGCACGGCGGGCTTTCTGGTGTCCAGTGCACAGTACCTCCGCGCCCACTACGAGGACAGCATGACCCCGGAGCAGTGGCAGCATTTTGCCGGCCCGATGTTCACCGGCTTTGACATGGACCGCACCATGCTGCGCATTTCGGCCATGAACCTGATGCTCCACTCCATCACGAACCCGGAGATCGACTACAAGGACAGCGTGTCGAAGCAAAACTCCATTTGCAGCAAGTACACCGTTTGCCTTGCGAACCCGCCGTTCAAGGGCACTGTGGATGCCGAGAGCATCAACGACGACCTGAAAGCCGTCACCAACACCAAAAAGACAGAATTGCTGTTCCTTGCGCTCTTCCTGCGGATGCTCAAAACCGGCGGACGCTGCGCCTGCATCGTGCCGGACGGCGTGCTGTTCGGCTCCAGCAAGGCGCACCAGAGCATCCGAAAAGAACTGATTGAAAATCATCAGCTGCGGGCGGTCATTTCCATGCCCTCCGGCGTGTTCAAGCCCTACGCAGGCGTGTCTACGGCGGTGCTGGTGTTTACCAAGACCGGCGCGGGCGGCACCGATAAGGTGTGGTTCTACGATATGAAAGCCGATGGCTTCTCGCTGGACGACAAGCGCACCGAGGTGAAGGAAAACGACATCCCGGACATCATCGCCCGGTTTCAGAACCTCGACGCCGAAACTGACCGCAAGCGCACCGAGCAGAGCTTCTTTGTGCCCAAAGCGGAAATTGCCGCCAATGGGTACGATTTGTCCATCAATAAGTACAAAGAGACCGAGTATGTGCCGGTGGAGTACCCCTCGACCACGGAGATCCTTGCTGACCTGCATGAGCTGGAAATGGAGATCACTAAGGGTTTGGCAGAGTTGGAGGAGATGGTGTGATGGCGAGACTTGAAGAGATTTGCTCTTTGATTACAGACGGTTCTCATTTTAGCCCAGAGGATGAGGGTGTAGGGTATCCTATGTTCTCTGTAAAAGATATGACCCCGAATGGATTTAATATCTCGGGATGTAAAAAAATAGGAGAAGAAGCATATAAAAAATTAGTTGCAAATGGCTGTAAGCCTTTGAACGATGATGTGGTTGTGGCAAAGGATGGAAGTTATTTAAAAACGGCATTTGTAATTAAAGGTAATCCGGAGATTGCATTGCTGTCCTCCATTGCTATTCTTCGTCCCAAAATAGATTTGGTTGTCCCTGAGTATTTAAGCTATTTTTTAAAGTCCGACGCTGTTTATAGAACAGTTAGTTTGAATTACATTACAGGAACTGCTTTAAAAAGAATTATTTTGAAAGGCATTCGGAAAATTGAAGTAGACCTGCCAGATATAGGAGAACAGGAGCAACGAGCACAACGTCTTAGCAAAGTGGACTATCTTTGCCAGCTACGCAAACAACAACTTGATAAACTGGACGAACTGGTAAAGGCACGATTTGTGGAGATGTTTGGAAATAAAGACTACCCACGAATGAAGTGGAATAATGTATTCAACACAACGACGGGAAAGCTTGATTCTAATGCAGCTGTAGATAACGGAAAGTATCCCTTTTTTACGTGTTCAAAAGAACCATTGAAAATTGATAGTTATGCATTTGACCAAACCGCATTGCTTTTGGCGGGAAACAACGCAGCTGGAAAATATGATGTGAAATATTATCAAGGAAAGTTTAATGCGTACCAAAGAACATATGTTTTGTCATTGAAACATAATTGGTCATATAAATTATTTCAGTATCAATTAGAAGACAAACTACTATATTTACAGACTAAATCATTGGGTGGATTAACCAAATATCTTACACTAAAGATTCTTGGAGAACTTGACTTTATCGTTCCGCCGCTTGCCTTGCAGAATGAGTTTGCTGCCTTTGTAGAGCATGTAGACGAGCAGAAGCAGACCGTACAGCAGAGCCTTGAAAAGCTGGAACTGATGAAAAAGGCGCTGATGCAGGAATATTTTGGGTAACTCCCCCAGTCGCCTGACGGCGACAGCCCCCTCAAGGAGGGAGCCTTTGACGTGGCGGTGCCGAAAAGCCTCCCTCCTTGAGGGAGGTGGATGCGAACGAAGTGAGCAGACGGAGGGAGTTTGTTCAGCAGGCGTCCCAATAACAAGGAGATGATTTTATGTCTTTACCTTATCAGAACAAGCTGATCCCGCGTGCAAAAGAACTGCGCAAGGGCGCAACCAAACAGGAAAATCATCTCTGGTACGATTTTCTGCGCAGCTATCCCGTGCGGTTTCAGCGGCAAAAGGCCATCGACCACTTTATTGCGGATTTCTACTGTCATGCTGCAAAACTTATCATCGAACTGGACGGCGCACAACATTACGACGAGCAAGGATTGGCTCGTGATAAGGAGCGCACTGCCATTTTGTCGGAATATGGCGTAGAGGTACTGCGCTTTTCTAATACTGAGGTGGAAAATGATTTCCGCCGCGTCTGCACTGTGATTGATTCAGTGGTGAACAAACGGATGCGAGCGTTTGCAGAGGCACTCCCCCAGTCGCCTACGGCGACAGCCCACTCAAAGAGGGAGCCTTAACGTGACCGCAAGGCAAAAGCCTCCCTCTTTGAGGGAGGTGGCACGGCGCAGCCGTGACGGAAGGAGTAAGCCGCAGGGCCTTGAAAAATTGGAATTGATGAAAAAGGCACTGATGCAGGAATATTTTGGGTGAAGTGTTATACTATTGAAAGATTGTGCGGTATAATGATAGAAAAACACTGGAGGTTTACATGAGCGATTTGAATGGAATTAACATTTCTGATCTTTTGGGATTATCTGAACCACTACAAAAACTTGTAGAAACTGTCTCCTGTGGTATAGGGAAATTGTATGAACCTATACATGTAAGACGTATGGCTAATGCGAAAGCGGCTGAAATCAAAGCTATAGGCGACCAAATTTCGGATATTTCAGAAATTCCCATTAAGTATGACAATGGAAAAGTTCTTGTGGACGGAACAGACTACACAGAGTTGGTGAAGCGTACACAAAGCCGCATAGCATTTCAGGAGCTAAAAAAGCAACAGAACATAGATTATGCTGTTGCTTTTGCGGCGCAAGAACTTGCAGGTGAGCTTAAGGTAAGCAAGGAACCGGTAGATGAGGATTGGGTTTCCCGATTTTTTGATTCTGTTTCGTGTGTAAGCGAAAAAGAAATGCAACTGATTTGGGGGAAAATTCTGGCAGGTGAAATTAAGGAACCGGGTAGTTTTTCGATGAGAACGCTCGATGTAGTTAGAAACTTGAGTAAGAAAGAGGCAGAGTGTTTCTTGAAAATCTTACCATGCGTAATGAGTGCTGACAGGGATTATTTTATTTCATCAGATGAGAAGATAATAAATGTGGCTAATATCACATTCTATGATATCTTAACATTAGACGACTGCGGATTACTTTATGCAGATGGAACGATGCGGATGAGCTTTACCGTAGCAAAAAATGATCCTGCTATAATGTATAGTGATGATTATGCAATTAATATGACCAGAAGAAAAGATGAGCCTTATAACGGCTCAGTGGGTGTATATAAATTAAAGACGGCTGCACAGGAACTGTATCCTTTACTAAGGAAACAAACCAATGAAGAGTATGTAATGCTTTGGGCCAGTGAACTTTATAATAAGAACTTCAATAGGTGCAGTGTTGATGTATATAAAGTAGATGGAATTGATAATGGTACGCCCAATTGTCAACCTGTGCCACTAAAAAGCTGGAAAGAAAATTAAGCCCTAATCCTAATATTGAAAGGAGCCCTCCTTATGTCCAACTTCTCCTATCTCTCCACCCGCCCCGAATATTCCCTCTTTGCCAATTCCGCCATCGAGGCCGAGAAAGTGTTCTCCACCTCCCCGGCGATGTGCGCGGTGGGGTGTCGGAAGGCGTTGGAGCTGGCGGTGAAGTGGGTGTATGCTGCAGATAAAACCATCACCATGCCCTACAAGGACAACCTGCAATCTCTGCTGCATGAGCCGAGTTTCCGGTTCGCGGTGGACCGGGACGTGTGGAGCGTGCTGCCCAGCATCGTGAAGGCGGGCAATCTGGCGGTACATACAGGGCATAGCGTGTCGGCGGCGGATGCAGTGTTCAGCCTGCGGGGGCTGTACGACTTCATCCAGTGGGTGGATTACTGCTACGGCACGGACTATGTGGAGCGCTCCTTTGATGAAACAGCCATCCCCGGCGAAAAGGTAGCGCTGGACGAAAAGAAGATCCGGGAACAGGAAAGTTTACTGTCCCAGAAAGATGCCGAGCTGGAAGCCTTGCGCAAGCAGGTGGAGAGCCTTTCGGCGGCGTACACGGCCAGCAAACAGCAGAACCAGCAGAGCCGCAGTTTTACCGCCGCAGACCTGACCGAGGCCGAAACGCGGCAGAAGATTATCGATATCGACCTCAAGGCCATGGGCTGGAAATTCACCGGGCCGGACGCCGATGTGCGCACCGAGTACGAAGTGGACAACATGAACGGCGTGCTGGGGCAGAAGGGCTATGCGGACTATGTGCTGATGGGCAAGGACGGCTTGCCGCTGGCGGTCATTGAAGCCAAGCGCAGCACCAAAGACCCCAACATCGGGCGCAAGCAGGCTCAGCTTTATGCAGACTGTCTGGAGCAGAAGTTTGGCCGCCGTCCGATGCTGTTTACCACCAACGGCTACACCACCTATTTCTGGGATGAGCAGAGCGGCCCGCAGCGTGCCGTGAGCGGGGTGTTCTGCAAGGACGATTTACAGAAGCTGATGAACCGCCGCACCGAGAAAAAGCCGCTGGACACCATCGAAATTGACGATAAAATCACTGACCGCTACTATCAGAAAAACGCCATCCGGGCAGTCTGCGCCCACATCGCGCAGGGCTTCCGGCGCAATCTGCTGGTCATGGCTACTGGCACAGGCAAGACCCGCACCGCATCCAGCCTGACCGATGTGCTGAGCCGGGGCGGCCATGTGACCAACGTGCTCTTTCTGGCGGATCGCACCGCGTTGGTCAAGCAGGCAAAGGACGACTTCAAAAAGTATCTGCCGGACCAGTCGCTGTGCAATCTGTGCTCCTCTAAGGACGATAAGGCCGCGCGCATCGTGTTTTCCACCTATCCCACCATGCTCAACGCCATCGACAACGCCAAGACCAAGGACGGCGTGCCGCTGTTTTCGCCCGCCCACTTTGACCTCATCATCGTGGACGAGAGCCACCGCAGCATTTTCAAGAAATACCGCACCATTTTTGATTATTTCGATGCGATTCTGGTGGGTCTGACCGCCACCCCAAAAACCGATGTAGACCGCAACACCTACGACTTTTTCGAGATGGAGCACGGCATCCCCACCTACGCCTACGATTACGACACAGCGGTCTACACCGACCATGTGCTGGTGCCTTACTACAACTACGAGGTCAAGACGAAATTCACAGAAGAGGGCATCCACTACGACCAGCTTTCACCGGAGGATAAGGCCCGCTACGAGGACGATTTTGCCGAGGACGACACCCTGCCCACCTTTATCCCATCCGAAAAGCTGAATAAGTTTATCTTCAACGCCAACACCGTGGACATGGTGCTGCAAGACCTGATGGAACGGGGCATCCAGACGGCGGGCGGCGACCGCATCGGCAAGACCATCATCTTTGCCCAGAACAAGCGCCACGCGGAGTTTATCCGGGAACGTTTTGGCAAGCTCTACCCGCAGCTGGAGACCCAGTACCCGGGGTTCATCCAGCGGGTGGTCTGCGACGACGCCTATGCGCAGTCCATCATTGACGACTTCAAGCAGCCGGACAAGCCGCCGTTTATTGCGGTCTCGGTGGATATGATGGACACGGGCATTGATGTGCCGGAGTGTGTGAATCTGGTGCTCTTCAAAAAAGTACGCAGCAAAACGAAGTTCTGGCAGATGATCGGCCGTGGTACGCGGCTCTGCCCATCCCTTGCCTGCGTGGATGCCATCGACGGCGAGTATACGGGCAAACGGCGGTTTCTGATCTTCGACTACTGCGGCAACTTTGAATTTTTCCGTCAGAAACCCAACGGCTACGAGAGCGCGGATACCAAAAGCCTGTCCGAGAGCATTTTCTGCAAGCAGGTGCGGATCGCCGCCGCGCTGCAGGATGGAGCCTATGGGGACGAAAAACACCAGAACTGGCGCAAGATCTTAACGGAGACCTGTCGTGCCAAAGTGGGAGCGCTGAACCCGGAGCTGGTATCCGTGCGGCTGCACCGACAGGCCGTGGAACACTATCAAAAGCCGGAAGCCTTTGTCAGCCTGACCGAAACGGACAAGGGCACTCTGATAAAAGAGGTTGCACCGCTCATCTCGCTGGACGACAAGGACGAGGCCGCCAAGCGGTTCGATAACTTTGTGTATGGTCTGCTGCTCTGTGAGCTGGAGGGTCTGCCGGGGTTGGGCCGCGCCCAGAAACAGCTGCGCAATACAGCGGCAATGCTGGAAGGGAAGGCTACCATCCCGCAGGTGCAGGCAAAGCTGCCCCTCATCCGGGAGGTGCAGACAGACGAATTTTTGACCTCGCATGATCTGCTCCGCTTTGAGGAAATGCGGCAGGAGCTGCGGGAACTTATCAGGTTTCTGGTGGAGGGCGGCGAGGGGCAAAAGCCTGTCTACACGGCCCTTGCCGACCCGGTACTGGAACAGACCGAGGGCAAAACGCTGGATTCCGGCTACGATTTCGGCGAGTACCGGGAACGTGTGAACCGCTACATCATGGAGCACCGCAGCGATACGCTGGCCATCCACAAGCTGACCCAGAACATTCCGCTTTCCCGGGGTGACTATACCGAGCTGGAACATATCTTCACCTGTGAGCTGGGCAGCAAAGAGGACTATGCACGGGAGTTTCGGGATACGCCCTTTGGTCTGCTGGTGCGTAAAGTGGCAAAGCTGGACCACGATGCTGCCATGCAGGCATTTTCAAAATTTATCAATGACGAATCGCTGAATGCAAAGCAGATCGCGTTCGTGCAGAAGGTCATTCATTACATCGAGCAGAACGGTTATGTGGAAAGCAAAGCGGTGCTGATGAAACCACCCTTTGACCAGCCCATTCTGTTTACCCGCCTGTTTGATGGCAAAACAGGGAGTGAACTGATGGATACAATCCATTCGGTGAAAGAGAATGCCACCCATGTGACCGCATAAAGTGGTAGAATGTACTAATAAAAACGGTATAATGGACAAGGAGCGGATAGACGGAACGCCCGCTCACCGTGGAGATTTGGACACGGTGGGCGGGCGTTTTATGTTTATTTTCCGAGTACAACGGAGAGCCTGATCTCCTTTTCCGTCTCGCTCAGGTCAAGAGCGCCGCCATCGGCGACGGTCACGCGCAGCTCATAGAGCGTACCGGCGGTAAGTTCCGTTACAGCCTTGCCGTCCTCGTCTGTGATCGACCACAGTGCAGGATCGACCTTTGCCAGCTTGCCGTCCACGCCATAGGCGTAGAGGGTCAGACCGGAGGTGCTGCCGGACAGGTTATTCATGCGGAAAGCTACCGTGGTGTTGGGATGTACGTTGCGGACGGTCACAGTGTTGCGCCAGCTTGCAACGGTGCCTTCGCCGCCGTCCTGCGCAAACTGTTCCTGCGAGAGGACATTTCTTGCTGCCTGATCAAGATCGACCTTGCGGTAGGGCATTTCGGGCAGATAAACGAAACGGTCCTGCAAACGAAGCAGTTCCAGATAGCCTGTCGGGCAGTAGAGCGCATTGCCGCTGTTGCCGGCATACATTCCAATGGCCATGTTGTTATAGCCGTACTTGTTGGAAACATCCATCGTGAAAACAGTCTCGCCAGTTTCAAAATCCAGAATGATGTACTGCCACATCCCGGTGGTCACATCCTGCACATAGCCGTAGATATAGCCCGTTGCGGTGGAAAGCTTCAGGATGGAAGTGTCGCTCAGGTCGTTCCGGCTCCAGATGCTCTTCATCTCGTAGCCGTTTGCGGTCTTTACGGTGTCCATGCGCTCGATGCCGGGGGCGATCATAACGTTGCCCTTCATGAGCCAGTTCTGGTCGTAAATATTGGCGTAGCTCTGGATGGAGGAGTCGTTGTTGGGGTCCGCCAGACCTGCATTGCCCGCGCCAAACCAGTTGCAGACGATGGTGCTGACGGTGCCATTGCCGTCGTCATAGACGATGGCAGAGTTCTCAACGGCTACCTGATAGCCCTCGGGCAGGTCATCCAGCACCGGGGCGTTTGCCACGACCTCGCCGGTCTTCATATCGAGCGCAAGAAGGTTTACGATATCCTGATTGTCGGTGAACAGCACAAGGTTCGGTGTCAGTGTGGGAGAGCAGCCGCCGCCCCATGCAAGACCGCCGCCGGTGGTCTTATCGCCTTCGCCGCTCACCTTTGCACCCGCGCTCTCATAGGGCGTGCACCACACAACGTCTACGCCTTCTTCTGCACGCAGAAGATAGCAGTTCTGGTTGGTGAGGATCACCGCACCGTCCTTGGAGGCGGCGATGCCGTTTTCAGCGCCCTCGCCGGGGGTCAGTTCGTGGACAAAAACAGCCTTTGAAAGGTCTGTCTGCTCGCCGTTCAGGATCGCATCAATGGCAGAACGGGCAATATAGCCGATGACGCCCTGCTGCTGGCGCTGCGGATAAATGCGGAAGCCGCCCGTTGCAAACCAGAGGTTTCCGTCGTAGTCAAAGACCACGGACAGAAGATTCTGTGTCAGCTCTTTGCCGAGCGCGGTCTCAGCAGCTGCCTTGATATCGATATCCAGAACCTTTTCAAATTCCGGAATGACGCTGCCATCTTCCTCTGTCGTACGCAGTATCAGTACATGGTTGTTGCTCGTCGGGCAGACGACACGGTTTTTAGAGTCAAGGAATGTGTAGGAACTCTGGATGACGTAACCGCCGCCATCATGCTGCATCGGTGAAAAATAGCCGAGCGTCTTCGTCTCTGTTGCATTCAGATCACGGATGGCGATGCCGCCGAGCAGTGGCACGACCGCGTGACCGTAGTTGTCAAAGTAAATCGCGGGTGAGGCGTTCGGGTTCGTTGTCTCAAAGGAAACATTGATTTCCGGATAGATGCCGAGCGGCAGAATTTCATCCGTTGAGTCGGTGTTGTAGC
>OHGG01000916.1_pt1 | contig 13741 bp, 13 predicted proteins | sample 1567641 | NCBI WGS metagenome assembly OHGG01 (sample SAMEA3879561, study PRJEB24766) | human gut metagenome | biome: human-associated habitat; feature: feces | place: USA | collected 1985/1987
GGCGAGCACCGCGATAACTCGAGAAACTCGCAAAGCGTGTTTCTCGTAGTTTATGGTAAAATTAAGGATGAAATAATATTGAAAAAGATAAACAGGGGCTGTTGCGGTTGCAACAGTCCTTTTTTTACTTTACAGGAAATTGCTTTCCTGTAAAGTAAAAAACGTTCCGCGAGGATGCACACTGCAGGTAGACATTTGGAAAAAAGCAGATATAAAAATTTGATACGTTATTAAAAAATATTCTATTTTTATCTGGAAAAACTGCAATTATAATAAAATCAGCCAATAAAGTGGCGGAGGCGCATTATTATAGAATGAAAGGAAAGGCAGGTTACCACAGATGGAATATACAGCATCAGAACAAAGATATGAAACCATGAAATACAGAAGAGTAGGAAAGAGCGGATTGTTGTTTCCAATATTGTCCCTTGGCTTCTGGCATAATTTTGGAACCAATGATAATTATGAGAACATGAAGGCGATGTGTTTTACGGCATTTGACCATGGAATCACACAGTTTGACCTGGCAAATAATTATGGCCCGGAATATGGCAGTGCAGAGAGTAATCTTGGCAGGATCATGCGGGAAGAACTGCATGCCTACCGCGATGAATTGTTAATTACAACGAAAGCAGGTTTTGATATGTGGCCGGGACCTTATGGGGATCATGGCAGCAGGAAGTATCTGATTGCGAGCTTAGACCAGAGCTTAAAACGTATGGGACTTGAATATGTGGACATTTTTTATCATCACAGAATGGATCCGGATACGCCATTGGAAGAAACCATGCTGGCATTAGACCAGATTGTAAGAAGCGGAAAAGCACTATATGTAGGAATCTCTAATTACGATGGAGAACATATGAAACAGGCGGCTGAAATCTTAGAAGATTTAAAGTGCCCTTTTGTGATAAACCAGAACCGCTATAATATCTTTGACCGTACGGTAGAGAATAATGGCTTACTGGAAGCTGCAAAAGAGAAGGGGAAAGGTGTGATTGCATTTTCTCCACTTGCACAGGGAATGCTGACGGATAAATATCTCAATGGAATCCCTGAGGACAGCCGGATTAAAAGAGATGGCAGATTCCTTCATGCATCCGACCTTACGGAAACAAGAATGCAGCAGATTAAGAGCCTGAATGAAATTGCAAAGCGCCGTGGACAGACACTGGCACAGATGGCATTAAACTGGATATTAAGGGATGAGACGGTAGCAAGTGTTCTGATTGGCGCATCCCGTCCACAGCAGATATTAGATAATTTAAAGATTGTAGATGCACCGGCATTTACCACGGAAGAGTTAGAAGAAATCGAAGCTGTCTGCAGAGCCTGAATCCTGGACGCAGATGCAGTTTTAGAAAAAAGAATAGAAGGAATTGTTCATACAATTTTCTAATCAAAATAGTTATGTGAACGAATATGATATTATGTAAATATACATATGGGGAAGAGGGACTATTTTGAAAAGTGGAAAAGAAATTCATTTGACGGAAAAGAAGTGTAAATTGCAATCAGACAATTTTACACTTCTTTTTTGAAAATATACAATATGCACAAAAAAGAAAAGAACGTCGAAAAAAAGTGCTGGAAATTATAAAAAAGTCCCAAAAGTTATCCACATCGAAAAATGTGGAAATATCGAAAAAAAGGAGTTATACACCAAGTTATACACATTATCCACAGAAAAAAGGAGAAAAATATAGGTTTACATAGCAAAAAATAAGAACAGATGTTTTGTGAACAAATGATAAAGTTGATAACTTTTCAAAAAAATATACAAAATCTATTGACATTGCAATATTGAAAAAATCATATAAAATTGTCTGAAAATGTCAGTTTATTTACAAAGATGTAAAAAGGCAATCGGAGAAAATAATTACAGAAAATTTGCACAATGGTTGAAAAAAACAGGAGCTTTTGCTATACTACTTGCATAAAAGCGCATGGAAATGCACAGAATAAGACAGGTGTAAGATGTTAAAGAAAATCGATATACTGGGAATAGAAGTAGATAATTATACAGTCCGTGAAGCAATGATGCAGGTAGAAAATTATCTGGATAACACGGTAATGAATACCATAGAGACCATAGATATGAAGATGCTAGAACTGGCAGGACGGGATGAAACAGTACGGGCGTGCATGGAACAGCTGGATCTTGCGGTAATCGGAGAGAAGGAGATTCTGATTGCGGCAGATGTTCATTCCAGCCAGCGGATCAGTGAGACAATCAATCATGATTTTTTCAGGGAATTCATCAAGCGGATTATCCGTAACCATAAGAGAGTATTTTTGTTGGCAGAAACCATTGCTCAGGAAGAACAGCTGGAGCATTTCCTTGTAGGAAAATACGAACAGATTGAGGTGGCAGGTCATTGTGCGATAGAGGAAAAGTCCAATGACTTTGAAAGTGTGGTAAATGAGATTAACAGTGCCAGTGCAGATGTTATTTTTTCCATTCTGCCGTCTCCGTTACAGGAACAGTTTTTGACAGAAAATAAAAGCAAACTGGATGCTAAAATATGGTATGGGTTGAGCAGTGATTATGCACCGCGTTCCCGTATCAGCAGAATATCCCAGATAGCGGGCAGATTGATTCATAAGAAGAAACTGCAGAGCAAATTACACAAATATAATAAAGATTAAAGGAAACGGATGGTTATGGGTCTGGGATATAAAAGACCGGCCATAGTGGATTATTTGTGTATGACAGCAGGAACCTGCCTTATGGGTATAGCAATTCAGTCCATCTATGACCCGGTAGGAATGGTTGTTGGTGGATTTACCGGAGTTGCAATTCTCATCAGACAACTGACAGTAAAATGGATTCCCGGAGGAATTCCGTTATGGTTTACGAACCTGGCGTTGAATCTTCCGGTTTTTTTATGCGCATGGAGAAGAAAGGGAAAGAAATTTTTGTGGCGGGCATTATATGGAATGGTAATGCTGTCTTTCTGGCTTCTGGTACTGCCTCACTGGAATATAGCCCAGGATGATTATATGCTGGCAGCTATTTATGGCGGATGCATCTCCGGAGCGGGAATCGGTCTGGTTCTGGTGACGAAGTCCTCTACTGGAGGGACAGATATGGTAGCCACTTTATTACAGCGTTTTCTTAAACAATATACCATTGCACAGATTATGCTGGTGTTAGATGGTATCATTGTGTTAAGCGGAATGTTTTTCTTTGGAGTAAAGCCGGCGTTATATGCTGTGGTGGCAATTTTTATAACAACGGAAGTATCGGATGCAATTATGGAAGGTATCAAATATTCCAAGGCGGCGTATATCATTACGGAAGATGCCGCTGAAGTGGCAGATGCACTGATGCACCGGATGAACCGCGGTGTTACGGCGATTCATGCAAAGGGAATGTATTCCGGAAATGAGAAGGACATACTCTTTTGTGCAGTGCCGAAAAAGGAAATTGTAGAGTTAAAAGAGATAGTAATGGAACTTGACGCGAAAGCTTTTGTAATTGTGACGGATGCCCGGGAAGTGCTGGGAGAAGGTTTTTTGGAATATTAGCATAAAAATATTCACATTTCCTCTTTATTTTTTTGACGTTTTGCATTAAAATAGGATTCAAAGAGTTTTATCTTTCACAAAAGGATGCGAATTTTTTGTGAAAGTTGTCCAGTAACTGGGGCGATATTGATAAGAGAAGGAGAAAAAAGTATGATTTCAAATCAGATACTTCAAAACACAATTGACGGTTTGAAAGGGATTACAAGAGTGGATATGTGCATTATCGATACTGAGGGGAAAGTATTGGCAACCACATTTCCCGATGCAGATAATTATATCAATCCTGCATTGGCATTTGTAGAATCTCCGGCAGACAGTCAGGTGATTCAGGGATGCCAGTTCTTTAAAGTTTTTGATGATCATCAGATAGAATATGTTTTACTGGCAAATGGTGACAGTGATGATGTGTATATGGTGGGAAAAATTGCTGGTTTCCAGATTCAGAATCTTCTGGTAGCATATAAGGAACGGTTTGATAAGGACAACTTTATTAAGAATCTTTTATTGGATAATCTTCTTTTAGTAGATATTTATAACCGTGCGAAGAAGCTTCATATTGAGACGGAAGTACGCCGCGTGGTATATGTTGTAGAAACCAACCGGGAAAAGGACGGAAATGAACTGGAAAAAGTACGCAGTATCTTTGGCGGCAAGTCCAAGGATTTTGTGACAGCGGTAGATGAGAAAAATATCATTGTGGTAAAAGAACTTGCAGAAAATGAGACCTATGAGGATTTGGAGAAAACGGCAGAAGTCATCTTAAATCTATTCAAGGCAGATGAAGACTGCGAGGCTTATATCGCATATGGTACCGTAGTAAATGAGATTAAGGAAGTATCCCGTTCTTATAAAGAAGCCCGCATGGCATTGGATGTAGGAAAGATATTCTTTGAAGAGAAGAATATTATTGCGTATTCTGCACTGGGAATTGGACGTCTGATTTATCAGCTCCCGATTCCACTTTGCAAAATGTTTATCAAAGAGATTTTCGATGGAAAATCTCCGGATGATTTTGATGAAGAAACACTTACTACCATCAATAAATTCTTTGAAAACAGCCTGAACGTTTCAGAAACATCCAGACAGTTATACATACACAGAAATACACTGGTATACCGTCTGGATAAACTGCAGAAAAGCACAGGCTTAGACCTTCGGGTATTTGAAGATGCCATTACATTTAAAATTGCATTAATGGTAGTAAAATACATGAAATATATGGAGACATTGGATTACTAAGCAGTAGTTTTAGGAGGAACACATGATTAAGCTTGAACATGTAAGCAAGTCATATTCGGCAGGAATACCGGCATTAAATGATATCAGTCTTAATATAGAAGAAGGGGAATTTGTTTTTATCGTTGGAAACAGCGGCTCCGGAAAGTCAACACTGATTAAATTATTGTTAAAAGAATTAGAGCCGACCAAAGGGGTTATTACGATTAACAACCGTAATTTAAATGCAATCCGGAGAAAACAGATACCGAAATATCGGCGTAATGTAGGTGTTGTGTTCCAGGATTTCCGCCTTTTAAAAGACAGAAATGTATATGAGAATGTAGCATTTGCCCAGAAGGTAATAGGTACTCCGGCAAGGCTCATAAGAAGCAGTGTACCGACCATGTTATCTATGGTAGGGCTGGCTGCCAAATATAAATCTTATCCAAAACAGTTGTCCGGTGGAGAACAGCAGAGGGTTGCCATTGCAAGAGCACTGGTAAATCAGCCGAAGATTCTTCTGGCAGATGAGCCGACCGGTAATCTTGATAACCATAATGCATGGGAAATCATGAAGCTCTTAGAGGAGATTAACCAGAAGGGAACGACAGTAGTCGTTGTTACACATAATCTTGAGATTGTCAAGGCAATGAAGAAACGTGTAATCACAATGAAGAAAGGCGTCATTATCAGTGACGAGAAAGGTGATTGCAGCGATGAGGATTAGTTCGTTTTTCTATTCAATAAAACAGGGTATCAAGAATATCTGGCGTAACAAAATGTTTTCAGTAGCATCTATTGCGACCATGTGTGCCTGTATCTTTTTGTTTGGACTTTTCTATTCGATTGTAGAAAACTTCCAGTCAATGGTAAAAGAGGCAGAGGAAGGCGTTGCAGTATCTGTTTTCTTTAATGAGGGAATCTCGCAGGAACAGATAGATGAGATTGGTAATAAAATTAGTAAGCGTGTGGAAGTTGCCAGCTATGAATTTATTTCCGCAGATGAAGCGTGGGAAAGGTGTAAAGAGACATATTTTGGTGGCTCAGAAGAAGCAGCAGAGGGATTTGCGGAGAATCCACTTGCTAATTCTGCCAGTTATGAAATTTATATGAAAGATGTTTCCATGCAGGATGCACTGGTTACATATTTAGAGTCCTTAGATGGCGTAAGGGAAGTGCATCATTCTGCAGTGGTGGCAAATACATTGTCTGATTTTAATAAACTGATTGCGTATGTTTCCGGAGGCATTATCTTAATCCTGCTTGCGGTTGCTATCTTCTTAATCAGTAATACCGTTACAGTTGGCATCTCGGTACGAAGAGAAGAGATTGCGATTATGAAGCTGATTGGAGCTACGGATTCTTTTGTGCGGGCACCATTTGTAGTAGAGGGTGTGCTGATTGGACTTCTGGGTTCTGCATTGCCACTGATTCTGCTTTACTTCATGTATGGCAAGATTATAGTATATGTAGCGGACAAATTCAGCTTTTTAGATAATATTATGAATTTTATTCCGGTTGCAGAACTGTTTCACAGTCTGGTTCCAATTTCACTGCTGTTGGGAGTGGGAATTGGATTTGTTGGCAGCCGGCTGACTATTAAGAAGCATTTGAAAGTATAAGGACAAAGGGTATCGCCTGTGTACTGGGGCAGTCACAGGGATACCCTGTTTTGAATATATAAAAGGTGATGAGAATAAGATGAAGATACGAAGAAAAGTAACAACCGCAATACTGACAGCTGTGATGTTACTTTCTCCGGTGATGGAGATATCTGCCAGCAGCCTGTCTGATGCACAGAAGGAAAAAGAAAATTTAGAGAAGCAGTTAGAGGAGGCCCAAGGTGTCATTGATGGGCTGAAAGATTCCAAGGCTGATATTCAGACGAAGGTAAAGGAATTAGATCAGCAGCTTACAAGCATTTCTCTTGAAATTACCAATACACAGGCACAGTTAGAGGAAAAGAGTGCCGAGATTACAGACACCCAGAGCGAATTAGAGGATGCCCAGGCGGATGTGGCAAGCCAGGCAGAAGCTATGAGCAAAAGGATTCAGTTCATGTATGAAAATAGTGGAAAAATGTCATATCTGGAAGCTTTTTTTCGATCCGGCAGTATGACAGAATTTTTGAATCAGGCAGAATATATCCGGCAGATTTCAGAATATGATAGAGATATGCTGCAGCAGTACAATGACAGTGTACAGACCGTGGCAGATGCCAAGGAACAGTTAGAACAGCAATATACAGAGCTGGAAGAATTGAAGGCACAGGTAGAATCCCAGCAGCAGACCGTGCAGGCTCTGATGGATGCCAAGGAAGACGAACTGGATAAGGTAAAGAGTGACATTACGGTGGCACAGTCGGATGCAGATGCAGTACAGGCAGAGATTGATGCACAGAATGAAATTATTGCGCAGATTCAGGCAGAGGAAGCCAGAAAAAAAGCGGAAGAAGAGAAACGAAGACAGGAAGCAGAGGAAAATGGAACTACTCCGGATACGACTCCCGGAGATGTATACGGTGGCGGGGCTTTTGTATGGCCGTGTCCGAGCAGTACCAGGGTAACCAGTGATTACGGAACGCGATTATCTCCGACCCAGGGAGCATCCTCTAATCATAAGGGACTGGATATTGGGGCAAGCTATGGTGCGAGTATTGTGGCGGCGGCAGATGGAACGGTTTCCTATGCAGGCTATAATAATGGAATGGGCAACTATGTAATGATCAGCCACGGTAGCGGGCTATATACAGTATATGGGCATGCTTCGGCACTTTTGGTATCCACCGGTGATAAAGTCACGGCGGGACAGACGATAGCCCAGGTAGGAAGTACCGGTATATCTACTGGAAATCATTTACATTTTGGCGTATCCTTAAATGGAAGCTATGTAAGCCCATGGAATTATCTGAGTAAATAGTAAAAGAGGAAGAAAGATGGACGAAATAAGGGAAGAGACAAATTCAGCAGAAGCAATCAGGCAGGAAATAAAGGAAAAGAGAAGAACTTACTGGCGTGGTGCGATTACCGGTGCTGCTTCGGTCATGGCGGTATTGCTGATTGTATTATTGATTGGTATTTACAGTGGTGCTGTGGTAATTGGTGGAAAAGGCGTAACAGGAGGCAGCCAGACGGTAGCAGCATCAGATGGTGATCTGCTTTCAAAGGATGTCATCAATAAGCTTGATAATCTGGCAGACCAGATTAATGCAGATTATTATGAAGATGTGGATCAGGAAGACTTGATTAACGGAATGTATAAAGGCTTGTTTGAGGGGATCGGAGACCCATATAGTGAGTATTATACCCCGGAAGAATATGAAGATATCATGATATCTACCCATGCAAATTATTATGGAATCGGAGCAGGACTTACTCAGGATAAGAATACCATGGAAGTATCCGTTACCCATATTTATGATAATTCTCCGGCACAGGAAGCAGGATTAAAAGAAGGCGATAAGATAGTCAAGGTAGATGATATTGAAGCCACTTCTATGGAATTGTCGGAACTGGTAACCAACATCCGCGGCGAAGAGGGAACCACCGTTCATCTGGTAATTGAAAGAGAAGGGGAATCAGAAAATCTGGAATTTGATGTGTCCCGTGCCAAAGTAGATATTCCAACAGTAGCTTATAAAATGTTAGAAAACAATATCGGATATATACAGGTATCTGAATTTGCAGAGAATACACCAACCCAGTTTTCGGATGCAATTACAGATTTACAGGGTCAGGGTATGGAGAAGCTGGTTATTGATTTGCGTGATAATGGTGGCGGAATGGTAGTATCCTGTCAGCAGATGCTGGATATGATTCTTCCGGAAGGAACTGTTGTTTATACGGAAGATAAATATGGCAACCGTCAGGATTATACTTCTGATGCAGAGCATTATCTTGATATGCCGATTGCAGTATTAGTCAATGGCAATTCCGCCAGTGCATCCGAGATATTTGCAGGAGCCATCCGGGATTTTGATTATGGAACACTGATTGGAACCACAACCTTTGGAAAAGGCATTGTGCAGAATATCATGCAGTTAAAGGACGGCAGTGCCATTAAGCTTACGGTAGCAAAATATTATACACCAAACGGTGATAACATCCATGGAACCGGAATTACACCGGATGTTGAAATTGAATATGAGTACACCGGAGATACCGAGGGTACTTATGATGAGATGCAGGATAATCAGATATTAAAAGCCATTGAAGTATTGAACGGAGAAGAATAATGAAGATGAATAACGAAGAGAAGAAAAAACTTATCATTCGCTATGTGGTGGCAGTAATTCTTTTGGTAGTTACCATTCTCGTACTTAAGGGGATGTATCAGGATGCGGAAGAGCATGACAATGCACAGAATACAGAAATTACAACAGAGATAAATCATGAGTGAATTAAATGAAAAGATTCGCCAGCAGTTAATGGAATGGGCAGAACCGGATTTTGGCACCTTTTCCGCCGAATTGATTCCGGGGGAAAAACATGTGCTTGGAGTAAGGCTGCCATTACTTCGTTCTTATGCAAAAGAATTAGCAAAAGGAGACTGGCAGACTTACCTTTCACAGGCATCGGATGATTCCATGGAAGAGACCATGTTACAGGGCATGACCTTAGGCTATGTGAAAAGTGATTTCGCAGGAATCCGTCCGTATCTTGATGCCTTTCTTCCAAAGATTAAGAACTGGTCGGTATGTGACAGCACCTGTGCAAGTTTAAAAATTGCCAGAAAAGAGCCGGAGGCAGTTTTAGAATATTTACTGCCTTATCTTCGCAGTGACGAAGAATTTTTCATCCGGTTTGGCGTTGTGATGTTATTAGATCATTTTATTACGGAAGACTATATCGACCTTGTCTTAGAAGAGGTGGATAAGATTCATCAGGAAGCCTATTATGTGAAAATGGCAGTAGCCTGGAATTTGTCTGTGTGTTTTGTGAAGTTCCGGGATAAAACACTTTCCTATCTCAGGACAAATCATCTGGATGACTGGACTTACAATAAGACGATACAGAAAATCAGGGAATCCTATCGCGTGACCAAAGAGGATAAGGAAATGCTCTTAAAAATGAAACGGAAAGCAGAAAAATAGACTTTTCAACCAATATTAAGGAAAATATAATTGATTCGAAGCCGGGAAACCACTATAATGTTTATAGTGGTTTTTCTTACTTTACAGGAAATTGCTTTCCTGTAAAGCGAAAAAACGCTCCGCGGGGATGCGCACTGCGGCGTATAAGGTAAATGTCGCAAGCGACCGCGCAGGCGCGAGAATGTGCCAAGGCACATTCTTTGTTATACAGAAAATCATAAGAATATAAGAAAGTTGGTGATACTGTGGTTGAATTGGACGCATACCGATACAAATTGGGAACCTATAAGGCTCCACTGCAGGAAGTGAGGGATTCACTTTGACTTAGCAGATAAGTCAAAAAAAATCGAAGAATTGGAACGGGAGATGGAAGCACCAGATTTCTGGAATGATGCAGAAGTGTCCCAGCAGAAGATGAAGGAGTTAAAAAGCTATAAGGATGACGTGGCAGTCTGTGCACAGCTGGAAGAGAAACTTTCCGACATTGAAACACTGATTGCGATGGGAGATGAAGAGAATGATGTTTCCCTGATTCCGGAAATCGAAGAAGAGATAAAGGAATACGAAGAAGCGTTTGAAAAGATTCGGATCAAAACCCTGTTATCCGGAGAATATGATCTGGATAAGGTGGCACTGATCATTACCCAGACCGGTGGCGGATGCCGGGCAACCAATTATATTGGTTTCATCAGACGGGCTCTGGAAAAGGCAGGCATGGGACAGATCCCGGTTATTTCCATGAGTGCCGGTATCGAGAAAAACCCCGGCTTAAAGATTAATCTGAAGATGGCACACCGTGCCATTCAGGCATTGATCTACGGCGACGTATTCATGCGTGTTCTCTATAAGACAAGACCTTATGAAGCGGTTCCGGGCTCTGCCAATGCTCTTCACGAAAAATGGAGAGCTATTGCCCAGAGAGCTGTCCGTAACGGAAATAAATCAGAATTTAAGAAGAATATACGTCAGATCATTAAAGAATTTGATGAGCTTCCACTGAAAGATATCCAAAAGCCTCGCGTTGGTATTGTAGGAGAGATTCTCGTAAAATTCCTTCCACTGGCAAATAATTATCTGGTAGAGCTTCTGGAAGCAGAGGGAGCAGAAGCCGTTTGTCCTGACCTTTTGGACTTCTTTATGTACAGCCTGTATAATGCCAACTTTAAGGCAGAATACCTGGGCAAAAAGAAATCCTCTGCACATATTAACAACTTCCTGATCTCCTATCTGGAACATTACCGTAAGGTTGCCAATGACGCGCTGGCTGCCAGCAATCGTTTTGAGCCAACCACACGGATCAATAAGCTGGCAAAATATGCAGAACCGATCGTCAGCGGCGGAAACCAGACTGGTGAGGGCTGGTTCCTGACCGGCGAGATGCTGGAGCTGATCCATTCCGGCGTGCCAAATATCGTATGTACCCAGCCGTTTGGCTGTCTGCCAAACCATGTGGTAGGTAAAGGCGTTATCAAAGAGCTGCGCCGCCAGTATCCGGAATCCAATATCGTAGCCGTTGACTATGATCCGGGTGCCAGCGAGGTAAATCAGTTGAACCGTATCAAGTTGATGCTTTCCACTGCCGTCAAAAACCTGTGCGAAGTCAAAAGTGAGCATGACGCATAGACAGATGTTATCATAACAAAACAGGGATATCGATGTTATCATCGGTATCCCTTTATTATTCCAAATTATGATATGGATGTTAAAAGATATTTCCCCCATCTGATGCAACGGATATGACGTTTTACTCCTCATCCTTTTCCTTGAAATAGTCTGCATTAAACACAGTATTTCTTGGATGGGTTATCGTTTCTTCGGATGGCTCTTTCCCAATCCCAGCTTCCCGTTTCTGTATTTCAATACGATTTAACGTATCCAGATTCAGAGGCATTGACGTGTAATTGTCCTCTTCCTTCGGATAACCCTGCTGACTGGAAATATTTTCTGTCTCCTCCGGCTGCTTTGGTTCCACTGCTGCCACCGTCTGATCCGGATTTCCATACTCCTCCGGTTCCACCAGCATCCCTTTTCTGTCCATACGGCGATACGTGATATAAATGCCAAGAGCAAGTACCACGGTTACCGCAATACCGCCTTCGATTCCAAAAGCTCCGCCATTGATCAGACTTCTTCCATCTACAAAGGTTGTCGTAAAGACCGAGTTTCCCTGTGCCATTCCACTGACCGGTATTCCAAAGAGATTATTCTGCAGGAAATTCCATCCGGCATGAAGAGCTGCCACCATCCAGATATTCCCACGCTCTACAAAGATCAGACCAAACAGCAGTCCACACAGGAAAATATTAATAAAGGAAAGCAGTGTCACATGATCGTTGCTCATATGCATTGCCATAAAAACGCCACTGCTGATGATCACAGAATACCATACGGAGTGATTCCGCGAAAGAGACACCAGCAGATATCCCCTGCAAACCACTTCCTCTGCCATCCCCTGTATCATATATCCTACAAAGTAAAGCACGATATAGCCAGGGATCATGCCGGCTGACACCCCTTCAAAGTGCACTGCCCCGGCTCCTGCGCAGAGCAGATACGCCCCGCCAAGAAGAACCACTGCCCACAAAAGCTCTTTTCTCAATCAGGCGGCAGTATCCGGCATACAGTGCGATCAGCAGAATCTCCGCAAACAGGGTATAGATCATCAGCCATTCCGGCTGTGCCTGCAGCAATGCACTGTATTTATCCATATCTATGCTGCCGCTCCATAAACTCTCTGCCGACCCTGAGCTGCCAGCCTGTCCAAACCAGGATGCCGCATCCGGTCTACTGACTATATATACGAGAAGCCCTGGCACCATGGCCATGGCTTCTACGAAAATAGATATCACATACAACAGGATAAAGATTACCATCTCTCCCCACATACTATGTGCTTTTGTATTCCCGGCATTCTTCATAAACACCGGCATTTTTATCTCTCTCATAAATTATTTCAATTCCTTCAGGAAAGTCTCGATACGATCCAGTCCCTTCTCAATCTGCTCCAGTGAGATTGCATATGACAGACGGATATGATCTGCAAATCCAAAATCAGCACATGGAACTACTGCTACATTATACTCCTCGATCAGAATCTCTGCCATCTTGGAAGTATCCTCGATCTTTGTTCCCTTATAATCCTTCCCAAGAACATCACTGACATCCACGAAGACATAGAATGCACCCATCGGCTCAATAGTGCTTACATGAGGCATTTCACAGATTCTCTTGTACATATACTGACGACGTTTGTCAAATTCTGCATGCATCTTTGCCACAGAATCCTGTGGACCGTTCAGAGCCTCTACGGCTGCTCTCTGTGCGATAGAGTTTGGATTAGAGGTCTGATGACTCTGTACACTGCTCATCATCTTTGCGATCTCCTTGGATGATCCTGTGTAACCAATTCTCCATCCTGTCATGGCATAGCTCTTTGCCAGACCGCTGCAGGTAATGGTTCTGTCATAAATTTCCTTACCAAAGGAGGCAATGCTGATATGCTTCTGATCGCCATAAACAAGATTTTCATACATCTCATCGGCAACTACATAAATGTCGCTCTCAATAACTACATCAGCGATAGCACGAAGCTCTGCTTCCGTATAAAGCATTCCGGTAGGATTGTTTGGTGTGTTCAGTACAACAGCCTTTGTCTTATCGGTAATGGCTTTCTTCAGATCCTCTGCCTGAAGCTTGTAGCTCTGCTCCTTGGTGGTCTTTACGATCACCGGTACACCGCCGGCCAACTTAACGATCTCCGGATAACTGAGCCAGAATGGTGCAGGAATGATCACTTCATCTCCCGGATTGATCAGTGCTGTAAAAATATTGGTCAGAGAATGCTTTCCACCATTGCTGATCACAATCTGATCCGGTGCATAATCAAGGCCATTGAATGAC
>OHGG01000937.1_pt1 | contig 13496 bp, 18 predicted proteins | sample 1567641 | NCBI WGS metagenome assembly OHGG01 (sample SAMEA3879561, study PRJEB24766) | human gut metagenome | biome: human-associated habitat; feature: feces | place: USA | collected 1985/1987
CAGTGGGAACTTCCTGACGGACGATCTGGGTGTGGGCTACGATCTTATTCTCGCGGTATCCGTGATGCTGTTTGCAAAGAGGCGGATGGACGCGCTGCTCAAAAAGTGCTATGATGCGCTCAATCCAGGCGGCGTGATGCTGGTGATCTCTGAGGGAATCGCCCCCGACCACACCGGCCCGTGGGACATGACGCTGGGGTATCTGCCCTACTATATGCAGGGCATTGATATGGGCGTACTCAAAAACGAAATTTCCGACGCCGCCGCACAGGTGGGCTTCCGTTGTGAGAAGCGCACGGAGCTGCTCTGCTCCGGCTGGCAGGACATCGACATTCTGAGAAAAATCGAGAAATAAGAGCAGAAAAGGCAAACCGGAAACGAGAACAAGACGTAGCCATAACGGATTCGGGATAACCGCTAACGCGCTCCCCCGGAAACCCCACGAAAAAACGGAGGCGGTGTCATCTGCTTGGCTCGTTTTCCCCTCTTTTCCGTAGGATTATTCTGTGGTATAATTTGAAATATCGTGCCGTGAGAAAAACACTTGTGTAAGTGCGTTTTTCTGCCCGATAAAGATAGGCTACAACGAATTACCCACGAGGAACCTATTATGATGATACTCCTATTTGGCGTTTTGAATGATGAACAGCGGGCGCTGGTAGAGCGGATATTCCATGAGCATCGTGTCCACTTCCAGCGCATTTCTTTCAAAATCGTAAAATCAGAAGAAGCCGCAGAAGATGTTGTGTCCACCGCATTTGTAAAGATTATGGACAACATCGAAAAAATTTCTGAATTACCCTGTCCCCAAATGACCGCTTTCTGCGTTACCATAGTGAAAAACGCTTCTATTGATGTGCTGCGTCATTCCCAGCAGAGCGTTCACCTTGACCGCTGGGACTGCGTTTCGGATGAAAACTCCGATGACCTCGCAGACGAGTGTATTCACAATGCCGATGTGCATAAGCTGACCGAGTTGATAGACCGGCTCGACCCTGATGATCGGCGCTTTGTCTATCTTCGGTACGCCGAGGAAATGGGATACAAAGAGATCGGAGAGCTACTGAACATTTCAGAGGATGCCGCTAAAAAACGCGGACAGCGGCTCGTCAAGAAGCTCAGAAAACTGTATGAGGGAGGGTAAAACTATGGATATGAGTTGGCAGGCTTTGCTTCAAGAAGCGGCGGCGACCAGCTTTGAAAAGACCGCAGACACCCTCGCGGCTGCTGAGAATGACAACTGCGCTTGTATTGATTTGCACCAACAACAGATCCATGAGTTGAGCAAGAAAATCTTGTTGCTGCCCCATCAGGGGCGCGTCCTGCTGTTGAGCAGATATTGTTTCCGCTTATCCCCGGAGGAGACAGAAATGTTTTTCCATCTGGAAAATGCCAAGGGGCACTTTCGCTTCTACAAAGAACTGCTATCTTCAAGTATGGGCGTTGAGGCAGGCTGTATGATTTCCGATGATACTTTCGTGAAAGCCTGTCATATTGCCTTAAAGGGCTATTTGCACAACGAACTTGAAGCAGATGCGGATGATGAGGCGGCAGGAAACAACCGGACACATATTGCGATCAGAAAGGTTTGGAAAACCGTTGCGGTTGCGGCCATCACTTTGACCTTGCTATTCTCGACCTGCATGGTGGCAAATGCCCAATTCCGGGAAAGAGTCATTTCGTGGGTAATCGAAACCTTTGAAAAATACAGCATTTTTGAATTGCACGGTGACGAGCTGGACGAGCCGCAGGACTTGACCGAGTATCAGGCTGGCTATCTCCCGGACGGAGCAATTCTGCAAGATACGACTAAGCAGCCGAATACGGAACCGGGGATTGTTCTCTATGAATATGCCATCAACGAAGCCGAGAGCTTTGAAATTATGATTACCCAGTCAGACAATCGGGTTTATTTCGATACCGAAAATACAAAGATAGAGCCGTTTGATAAAGGCGGGGTGACGGGCTACTTCTTCCAGAAAGATGGTATGAGCTATATCTGCTTTGAGCGGGACAGCTGCTTCTTCTCGGTTTACGGCTCTATTGATACGGACGAGTTGGTAAAGATCGCCGCAAGCATTACGAAAAAATAATTCAAAAAATATTGTCCCCTTTTTCCTCCTTGTGCGTTATATGGGTGATGCAACCCATGATAATGAGCAAGGAGGATTTCGTTTAATCGAGATTATAGCTCCTAAATACAGCGGAACGAAAAGGGTGTGACGATTGCATGAAGTATTTTTGGATAGATGTAAAAAAGTTATATCGAAGTAGGCTTGTCCTGCTGGCCTTGATAATATTGCTTGTCATTGCTGTGATAGATCCCATTACTATGCAATCACATTTTGCATATCAGAGTAACCCGTTCATGTGGTGGCTGTTTATGAATAGGACTACTGGCAGCACAATTTTTAACACGCTCTACTGGCTTTTCCCTGTCTTGCTAACAGGATTGGTGTTTTTTGATGAAAGCAAAACCGCCATTTATGGAATTATCATCACAAAGAAAAAGCGTTGGGTTTATTTCTGCTCCAAAGCTCTATCTGTGTTTTTTGTTTCTTTCGTTAGTACGCTATTCCTATTTCTGCTTAATCTTTTTTTGGTGTATGTGACTTGCCCATCGAGTATGGAGCTAAGCGAAACTATGATCCCGCACATGGGAACATTTTCGGCATTACTTTTTCAAAAAAGCCCGCTTTATGAGGCAGTTACTTATGTTATTCTTCATGCGTTTGCATTATCCCTGCTAACTGTTTTATATCTCGCCATCCAAATGATTGTAAAGGCTAAAAATAAATACATGGCGTTTATTTTGCCGCCGATAATTATGTATGTGCTTGATTACTTAACACAGACGGCGGCTCAAACATATAGTGTCACAATGGCACTACAACCGATGGTAGCACGAGCAACATCGTTTGTAATTACCATAGAGAATATTGCAATTATTTTCGGTGCGCTACTCGCTATTGATATTGTTTGCCTTTTCATTGGGAACAGAAGGAACAGGGATGTTATATGATTTTATTCCGAAAAAGAACGATTCGGCTTGTACCATTTTATTTGTTGTATATGGCCGCAGTGTTAGCCGCTTCTTCGCTTTATGAACTGTATGCAGCAGAAAGTGGAGAAATAGTCGCACAGGTATTCGGTGACAGAGTATATTGCTATCTGCTCGTCCCTCCGTTTATCTGGACAATATCAACGATTGACGGGAGCACAAAGAAGCCTTCTTTTATCCGTATGAAGAGCAGAAATCAATATCTCCTGTTCCTGCTTCTTCAACAATACCTGTTCGCAGTTATATATCTAACTACATGGTTTTCCATGATCTATATTTTAGCAATTTGGCATGGTGAAAGATATTTATTTGTGGATATGTTTTCCTCATACATACGGTATCTACTCAGTTTCTTTCTATTAGCAAACATTTCAGAAATGCTAAAGCGAACGAAAAATAAGATGCTATCGACAATGCCCTTCATATCTGCCTATTTGCTTTTGCTCATAGACGAACAGGTAATTCAGTCGGTTACGAACCGAAACGGGATAACAATACGGCTGATTTTCTCATGGACTTTCCAACCTCTTGGACTTGTGCTACTGCCGGTCTTCCTTGCAATAACGACTTTATTACTTTTGCGACTAAACCGTACATACGATATTTTTTGAAGGAGCTGTGAGGTGAAAAAATGGAGATTATTCTAAAAGCGGTATCTAAGAAAATAGGCTATACACAGGTTTTAGATAATATCAACTGCCTGTTTTTGGATGGAAAAATATATGGGATCGTTGGATACAACGGCAGTGGAAAAACTATGCTACTCCGCACGCTTGCTGGGTTAGTTATCCCTACAAGTGGAACGATTGATTTTGACGGAAAGAGATTGCATCGGGACATATCCATTCCGCCCTCACTCGGCCTTATTATTGAAAAGCCGGAATTTCTCAGCTATATGACGGGCCTTGAAAATCTGAAACAACTTGCAGCAATCAATAAGAAAGTCTCCGATGATACGATCAAAGAGTATATGCGGCTTTTTGAGCTTGACCCGGAGTCAAAACAAACTATGCGCCGGTATTCTCTCGGCATGAAGCAGAAAATTGGGATTATTCAAGCACTCATGGAAAACCCGGATACTCTCATTTTAGACGAGCCGTTTAATGCGTTGGACGAAAAGTCCGTCCTGCTTCTTCGGAAATTGCTGTGTCAGCGCCGCGATGAAGGAAAGCTGATAATTGTGACTTCCCATCACAAAGATGACATCGAGGCAATTTGCGATGAAGTGATTATTATGCAGGACGGAACACTAAAAAAGCCTAACGACGAAGGTAAACAATGAGGAATAGGGCGGATTTAATTTATGAAAAAGAAAGTGACTATCACCGCAGTAGTTATCATTTGCATCTTGTTGGGGGTTGCAGTAGCCTTATCTGCAAATCGTGCAGGAGGTGAGATTGGCTTTGAAGCAACGATACGGCTCTATTGATACGGACGAGCTGGCAAAGATCGCCGCAAGCATTACGAAAAAATAATTCAAAAAGTATTGTCCCCTTTTTCCTCCTTGTGCGTTATATAGGTGAGACCCCAATGACAAACAAGGAGGATTTCATTTATGACAAAACAAGAGGTCGCAGTTAGATTATTAAAAGCAATATTTCTCGAAGTCATTTCTATTGCTTTGATACTGATTGGATATGTCATTTCTGGCGGCGAAAATAATGGCGTTACTACATTCCTTATCGTGCTGGGATTGATCCTATTCTTCATCGGCGGGTTTATGGGGGGCGTTCTTCGCATCGACAACGAAAGAAAATTGATTTGGAGTCTGATTGCTCAATGAAAGAGTTTATGAAGTGTCCTTATTGTGAAAAAGAAATGACATTGGGCTATATCCAATGCCGGGATGGCGTGTATTGGACATTGAAGAAGCAGCTTGTTGCATCACTTTCTTCTTTGGGCAAGGGAAGCACGTGCCTTTCCAATGGCGCAGCGGATAATTCCAACACCGTATTTGCGTTCAAGTGCGAAGCCTGCAAGAAAATCATTATTGACTATTCGAATGAAAGGTGACTGCTAAATCATCACTAATAACCAAATACAAAAAGGAGTATATTGTTATGTACATCACATCTATTGTTTTTACGCTGATAGCATGGGGGGCTGGGCTGCTTCTGGATGCAAATATTCATTTCGGTGATCCGCAAGGCTTTTTGTGCTTGCGGGTGCTGCTGCCCGTTTTGGCTATGGGACTTTGCCTGTTGCGGGCAATTAAAGAGAATAAGCGCGACGGAGATAAGTGAAACGGAACACATGAAACCGCCATTCGATGACGATTTTGCGTGCTAAAATCAAGCGGCGGTTTTGAAATATTATATTTCAAGCCGCCGTTTTCCTTTTGAAAAAATGGATCAACGGAGGGTGTGGTAAAGTCGCCCTTTTTTAAGGATACGGCGGTATCCAAGGAGGTATCGCCGTGTCCTTTTTCTTTATTGATAGTGCATTTGATCTATACTGGCTAAAAAAAGCGCACTTCCACCGTCGGGACTATACGGCTATGGATGCGAAATCTGTCAGTATGTAAGTGAAAATGTTGTTTCGTGCGCCCGCATAGCGTCATGCTGTGCGGGCATTTTTATATGCCTGCACCTTGGGACAATTTGTCCCAAAGCAGCCAGCCCCGGCTGCCGATCCCCGCCGTTCCTCCGTTCTGTTCACCCACCCACACATGAACCGAATGGAGGAAATACAAATGACGACCATCAATCTGAAGGACTTTTACGCTTGGTACACCCATGATGAATACATCGAAGTTTCCGACGAAGTGGCCGCCGAGCTGAAGGCGGACAAGCTGTATGAGGCAGCCCATCAGCGGCGCACGACCCGCAACAAGGCGCAGTATTCCCTCGACTGTGACGATGGGATCGAATACTCGGCCTGCCTGCATGAGCCGACGCCGCAGGAGCTTCTGGATCGTATGGAGCTGTTCGTCCACCTGTGGAATGCCCTCAACTCTCTGCCAGAGGTGCAGGGCGTCCGGGTAGAGGCGCATCTGATCCTCGGCAAGAGCTACCGCCAGATTGCCCGGGAGCAGGGCGTGGACAAGAGCGCCGTTCGCCATTCCGTCAAAAGCGGTAAGGCAGCCATGAGAAAATATTTGAAAAAATTTCTCTAAGGGTATCTCCATTTGCCCTATTTTGTCCTTGGTATATGAGAGGTAGTTTTCACCTCTCCACAGCAAAGTAGTTGATGCTCCGTCACGGATCGTCGCTGTCCGCTGTGAGGGAGCGCCGCATTGAATATGAGCTGTCTTATGACAGGCCAACAGGAGCGGATGCGGCGCTCCCAACTTTCAAAAACACCTTGAGACATTTTGTCCCAAGGTCATAAGCCGCAGGCCAGCGCTTTTATGAGGCGCTGGCCTTTCCCTGTTGCCGAGAATTGAAAAGGAGGTCTTTATGCAGCAGAGAAAACAACATACCGCATTTGCTGTGGATGGCTACGCCATCACCGCCAGCTTTGCAGACTGCAAAAATGCGGCAGCGCTCCATCATGTAAAGCAGATTTTACTATCTTCCTTTGCCAACAATACGGCAAAAAATAGCTCCGGCGACATCCTTGCAATCCCTCCCGAACAGAGGGATAATAATAGTGGGGGTAGTCCCTATGTACCTTGAAAACTTCATATTCCCCGCGTATTGATTGCGTTTTTTCATTGACCCATCGACAAATGAAAGGACGGATCAATATGATGATGGAAAACAGAATGATGACAGGTAATCGAGTCGATTGCCTATACCGCGTGTCCACCGACAAGCAGGTGGACTACAATGACAAAAGCCAAGCCGACATTCCCATGCAGCGCAGGGAGTGCCATCGCTTCTGTGAAAAAATGGGCTGGACGATTGTTCACGAGGAACAGGAGGACGGTGTGTCCGGGCATAAGGTTAGAGCCGAAAACCGGGACAAGCTGCAAATCATCAAGGAACGAGCCAAGCAGGGAAAATTCGATATTCTGCTTGTGTTCATGTTTGACCGCATCGGGCGTATCGCTGACGAAACGCCCTTTGTAGTGGAATGGTTTGTCAAGAACGGCATCCGGGTCTGGAGTACGCAGGAGGGTGAGCAGCGTTTTGATAATCACACGGACAAGCTCACCAACTACATCCGCTTCTGGCAGGCTGACGGCGAAAGCGAAAAGACTTCAATCCGCACAAAAACCGCTCTCGGCCAGCTCGTCGAGGATGGCGGTTTCAAGGGCGGTCTTGCTCCTTATGGATATGACCTTGTAAAGAGTGGGCGCTTCAATAAACGCAAGCACGAGGTTTTTGAGTTGGCTGTCAACGAGGCCGAGGCCGCTGTGGTACGGATTATCTTTGACAAATATGTGCATGAGGGTTTCGGCGCTCAACGGATCGCCACTTACCTAAATAACCTTGGTTATCGGGCGAGAACGGGTAAAATGTGGCATCACGCCAGCATCCGGGGTATCATTTGCAATCTGACATATACCGGGGTGCTTCGCAGCGGCGAAAGCCGCTCCCAAACGCTGCCCCATTTGCAGATCATAGCGCCGGAGCTGTTTGAGGCCGCACAGCACATTCGTACCTCCCGCGCCAACTCCGCCGAACAGGAACGGCGTGTACCGCTGAATACCCGTGGCCAGTCCTTGCTGGCCGGGAATGTCTTTTGCGGGCATTGTGGCTCCCGGCTGGCGCTCACCACCAACGGCAAGGCTTATCCGTGCAAGGAAGATGCTCACCGCATTGTAAAGCGTGTGCGGTATATCTGCTACGGCAAGACCCGCAAACAAACCGAGTGTGACGGGCAGACTGGCTACACAGCGCATATTCTTGACGGTATCATTGACAAGGTGGTGCGGCAGATCTTTGAACGGATGAAAGCGATCCCCAAAAGTGAAATCGTCAATATCCGTTATCGTGAAAAGATGGAAGAACGGAAGGCTCTTCTCAAAAGCGCTAAATCCGATTATGCCAAGGCTGCCGCCGAGCTTGATACGCTCCGGGCGGAGGTCATTAAATCCCTCCGGGGCGAAAGCGCTTTTCCGCAGGACTTGCTTAGTTCTCTGATCTCTGACTGTGAGACAAAATGTCTCGAAGTTCAGCACACTATGGAGGCGGCGCAGGCGGCCTACGACGAGGGACAGGCTATGCTGGACGCCTTAAACGCTCAGTATGACGATATTATTTCATGGGCGGATATGTACGACAGTGCCAGCATGGAGTCAAAGAAAATGATCGTGAGCTGCCTGATCCGGCGTGTGGAGGTGTATCGGGACTATCGGCTGCATATCGACTTCAACATTGACTTTGAGCAGTTCAGCGCTGGACTGGACATTTCGGCAATCGCCGCATAAGAAAAGCCCGCTTCAAAAGAGAAGTGGGCATAAAACAAAAAACTCGCTTTTTCAAAGCAAGTCTTTATTAAGAATACTCAGCGCACCCGATTGGTGGAGATAAGCGGGATCGAACCGCTGACCTCTTGACTGCCAGTCAAGCGCTCTCCCGAGTGATCGGTTAAGCACCCCCACAGGCACCTTGAGGATATATCTCCATCAAATTCCTACAGCACACTTTCTGTGACTATTTTAGCGTGTTTCGGAATAGCTGTCAATTGGAGAGGCTGAATGAGCGCACTGTCAGGCAGTGCTTTTTTCATGAAACAATGTCCTGTGCTGCATACTCAACTTCTGTTTCCAATCCGAGTTCGAACTGTGCGAAGCTCATGTTGAACTCGATGTGCAGGCGGTAATCGGAGTACACATCCACTCTCTTGATGATGTATCCTGCGATCATCTTCTTCACATCCATGTCGCTGCCATCGAACATCTCGGACCATTCCATGATGCGGCGGTAATCCGCTTTGATGGCTTCGATGCGCTGATTGCTTTTCTCGACTTCCTCATTGAGTTCAGTCAATTGAGCATTGGCATCCAGCATCCTGGTACGGGCATTGTTGACCAGCTCCGACAGGACGTCCATTGGGAACGCACTCTCACCCTGCACAGCTTTGATGATCTCCAGCTTCAGTGATTCATATTCCTTGGCAGCCTTAGCAGACTCTGCTTTGGCGTCCGCAAGGCGCTTCTTGAGACTGACTATGGCACTGCGGTGGGTACGGGAGATGATCTCGTTCTCCTCTACAGACCGCATCCGATCAAATACCTGATGGAGAATGTCGGTGACCATCTTGTCCAGAATGTGCATGGTGTAGCCAGTCTGCCCATCGCAGTTACTGCGCTTGCGGGTCTTGTTGTAGCACACATAGCGGATGCGCTTGCGGCCAACCTTTTCACCGGCAGCGTTGATCCGAGTTGTCCCATTGGTGGTCAGCGTCAGACGCCCGCCGCAGTGTCCGCAGAACACATTGCCGGACAGTAGGGATTGCCCCCTGGTGTTGCGGGGCATGGTTCGCAGCGCATTGCACTCATTGGCTCGTTCAGCCATGAGCTTTTGCGCCAGCTCGAAGTTCTCCGGTGAGATGATCTGCAAATCAGGGAATGCTTTAGACTGTGTACTGCCGCTCCGAAGCACGCCAGTGTACATGATATTATGCAGAATGTGACCGACGGTAGCTTCATGCCAGTTCTTTCCGTCACGAGTCTTGATGCCCATCTCAGACAGGAAGTTGGCGATTTTAAATCTGCCGTAACCGGAGCCGACGCACAGGTCGAACATCATGCGCACGACCTTTGCCTCATCAGGATTGATCTCCAGTTTGAAGACCTCATGCTTGCGCTTGTTGTATGTGCCGCTGGGTACCAGGTCGTAGCCGTAAGGGGCGGAACCGCCACGGAAGCGGCCTTCCTGTACCATCTGCCCGAGGGCAGCCTTGGTACGCATGGAGGTTTTCTGACTCTCACCGTCTGCCTGCCAGAAGCGGATGTAGTTGGTGAGACGGTCGACATGCGTGTCGATTCGCTGTTCACCTTCGTTGACGCTCCAGACCTGAATGCCGTGGTTGATGAGCCATTCGACCACGAAAGGCGTTTCTTCGGCTCGTCTGCCAATACGGTCGAACATGAACACCAGCAGAATATCGAATTTGCCCTGTTCGGCATATTCCTTGATGAGTTGAATTTTATCACGGTCATTGGCGCTGACCTTGAAGCCTGACACGCCGTTTTCCTGTTCCTCGTACACGATGGTCCAGCCCATCCGCTCTGCGAACTCACGGCAGGCTTTTCTCTGCACGGGGATGTCAGCTTGATTCTGGTCATCGTGGTCGACCTGCTTGGTGGTGGAGACGCGGTACAGACAGCATACTCTGTTCTGGATGCTGAGTACATTTTGATAAGAACAACAAACTCTTTCAGCCATAATGTATCCTTCCTCTCAATGAATGATTTAGAAATGTGAGAGGTTCAGATACACCTTTTCATGTATTCACTTTTCAAAGTACACGGCATTTTGCCACCTTGATTATCTCACATTTCAGGTTGAATAGCTATCAAAACCTCGAAATATAAGCAACAAAGAAACGGCCTCCGATCCGGTAAAATCGCGCTTGAGTAAAAGACTTTTTGCCCAAGCGCCAGCTTGCCGAGAATAGAAAGCAGGCCGCAGCTTTAAACTGCAGCCTGCTCGTAATGACAAAAGAATTTTATTTTTCCTGCTCTAACCGATGGAGTTCTGCGCGGGCTTTTTCAAGTTCTTCTTCCAATTCAGCAATGCGCTTCTGATCTCGACGAAATATCTCACGATTTATTTCGTCCGATTTCTGATATATCATAACCATGAGCATCAGAGCCGGACGCACATCCTCGTCAGGGATTTTGACGACAGCTGCGCCAACAGCCTCTTGGCCGCGATTCTTTACCAACTGCTCCAAATCATCTCTTGTGACCATTTTGTTTTTCCTCCGCAGTCTCTTAATTCCACTTCTCGGTGTGCTGCTGACGCTCCAGGTATTCCTTCTCTTCTTGCTCATTGGCAGGGCGCACCCGCTTTTTGCCGCAGTCCGGGCATTGGTCGCATCCGGTCTCCGCTTCGAAGGTATAGTGGCAGGTGTCACAGGTGTAGATTTCCTTGCTCATTGCTTTTCTCCTGCATTCCTACCGGCTGCAACATACCGCTGTTCCGGGCTTGTCGGTTTATCCGGAATCGTCATCAACAACTGTCCACTCGCCAGCATAGGCTTCAAAAACTTATCGGTAAAGTGTTTTATGCTTCTGTAGCCGCAATGTTCTGCGATTTCAGCCTTGCTCCGTGCCTCCGCACAGAACTCGAGAATTTTATCTTGGGTGGTAGCTTGGGTGGTAACTTGGGTGATACCACCTAAGCTATCGTCCTCTGCTTCAATTGTACGATAGAATACGACTACGAATCCGGACTTCAAAACCTCAAATTTGTATTTGCATCCAGCAGCGTCACACGCATCAGCAATACGCTTCAGTCCAGTACCAAAGCTCTCAACATTCTTGGAGTAATAAAGTGTCTGTGCAATCAGCGGGTTCCTGCGGATAGGACGCTCCCGGCCAGAGATGAAATCCTCCGGCTCATAGCCTGCCGGGAAGGTACCGGGGTTATAAATCTCAACACGATCCTTGTATATGGAAACCTCGTTGTTCTGTCCGGTTCCGTATTCCTTGTGGCAAAACGAATTGATCAGTGCTTCACGGACGGCATCCACAGGAATTTCCGGAATTTCCTTACGCTGCAAGGAACCAAACTCCACACGCCAACGAATGTTCTTAAAGATATATTTTTCAGCGCGATCCACAAGTTCGAAAATCGTTCCATGCTCACGCTGAATATCCAAAAATGTGAGCCGCTCCGTTCCGGCGAATACCGCCATTTGCAGGTCATTGTAAGGTGTCTCACCGAACAGGACCATGCCTGCGTTCAGCAGGTAGCTTCCCGCAGTCAAACTCAACTTACCCAGCACCGTATCCCTGTCGGAATAATCAAAGCTGATTCTGCCGAACTCCTGACCGCGGTGGATATACTCTTTGAGAGAGTTCTCATCTACCGAGCTTGTCAGGCATCCGGAAACTTTGCGCTCCCATACACCTTCGTTGCTTTGCCGCTCCATAATGTAGTCGGTCAATTCCTGCTGGGACATTACCTTATCTTCATCCGCGACACGGATTCTGGCCACATTATAGGCAAAGTACGGTGTGTTGTGCCCTTCAAAGCTGACATGGATACAATCCTTATCATCAATATGGACCACTGCGATTTCCGGGTAGATTCTCGGCTCGATGTGGTTCGCAATCTCTTGGCTGATATCCCGTAGGGTCTTTTCAGAAATTTGCTGTCCAATAGGCGTCCCATCTGGTTTTATACCGAAATAGAGTTCGCCTTTTTGATGTTTGTTCAGGATGGCAGCAATTGATACGACGCCTTCCTTCAGTTCTCCAGTAGTCTTTTTAAATTCTAAGGTTTCGGTTTCGTGTCCGAGATTCAATTTTGCTCACCCCTCTCAACACTTTTCGATGTATCAAATGCAAAAGCGATATTCTTGGATTTGCAGAAGTCCCGAATCACAAACAGTGTCATTTTATTCGGCTCGGTTCTTCCGTTCTCCCAGCGATTGACGGTCGCAACACTTATATTCAGCTGTTCTGCAAGTTCCTTCTGCGAAATGCGCAGTTCACTGCGAAGCTGAATAATAGAGTCTGCAAAAGTCACTGGTCATCACGCCCCTTTTGCATAGTATAACACATGATAAGCATTTTTACAATGAAGAGAAGCATTTCCGCACAGCTCTTTTATGCGGGCTGTTCCTCGCTGCACAGCCCGTTTTTTCGGATATATGCGTCCAGCAGGGTGTTGCGTACCAAAGCAGAGAGGGTCGGATTGGCCTCCTGAGCAAAACTGACTGTTACCTTATGACCCTCAATGGTCATCTGGATCTGCCTGGTGTTTTTCTTCTCTGTGCTCTGATTTACCATAGTTGCTTCCTCGCTTTCTTTTATTGTCAAGTAGTAGATCCTTGATCCCAATGCTGATCTCCAAGGCGGTATTCACTTCCCGCATCTTGCCTTTTCCTACAGTTCCCGCATATCCAAGCAAACGCCGCTTATCTAATGTTCGGAGCTGTTCCAGCATGATCGTTGATTCGTTGTGCAATCCACATTGCCTTCCGTTCAGGTTCACATGGGTCGGCAGTCGGTGATGCTTTATGCGGCTGGTGATCGCCGCCACGATGACAGTGGGACTATGGCGATTACCTATGTCGTTCTGAATAATCAGCACCGGTCGGACGCCTCCTTGCTCGGAGCCGCGCACCGGTTCAAGATCCGCATAGAATATGTCTCCGCGGTATGCGGAGTGGATGTTGTCATTATCCATAGTAGCTTCCGTTTTTCTCCTGCTACAAACTAAGTAAAGGAATCCGCGCAGGCCATAGCGCACAGCTTTGGTCTGCGCGGTATATATTTTCCTTTGCCTGTACTTGACACTACTTCCCCAGGCGGGGCGGCAACTTGAACTGTGCTGGCGCACATCACGGGAGTTTCACCCCTCCGAGG
>OHGG01000943.1_pt1 | contig 13453 bp, 14 predicted proteins | sample 1567641 | NCBI WGS metagenome assembly OHGG01 (sample SAMEA3879561, study PRJEB24766) | human gut metagenome | biome: human-associated habitat; feature: feces | place: USA | collected 1985/1987
GCTATAGCCTTATCAAAATTTCGAAGCGCGTAATTTGCTAAAACATTAGATGGCAAAAATCCAATTGGAAGTATATTACGATTTTCAAATTCTGTAAAACACACCGAATACCTCTTTATAATTTGAAACATAAACTGATGCAACTCTATTAACACAGAATTTTCTGTATCAAATTCATCCATTACATCATTATACATTTCTTGAAAAAGAGTCTCTGTCACATCAACAGAATAATAAAATCTTTTAAAATCCAATGTAAGAATAACCACGTCTTGTCCAGCATGTAAATGCTGCATAGCCTCATTCATGGCAGTATCTCTCCACCCTTCATACTGCTGGAAATATGGTTCAAATAAATATGGTGAATATGTGGGATCCGCACTAAACTCATTATATAAATTCTTACGAATTCGATTTCCATATGAATGCTCATACATATTTTCATCTACTTTATATCCAATCAACAGTAACCATAAAACACCTAATATATGTCCACAAATATCCATATCTATAAAATACTGATTATCTACAATTCCAATATTTTTTTGTGCATAATTCTTAATCATAACTGATTGCTCAGGCAATATTTTCTTCGGAAATGCATGAAAAGAAATACTTGAAAGTATTTTCTCAAACATCTCCCCTCTAGTATCTTCAGATAAAAATATTTCTGATAATTCTTCAAGATAGTGGTCAACATTGGTACAAATTGATTCAAAATTTACTAACTTATCTCGTAATATCGTTTGCGTTTTATCATAATATAAACTCGACTTTAACTTTTTATAAGCAATCTTAAACAATTTTGCGTTTATTTCCATATGTATATTTCCTTTATATTTACAGATACTGTTTCTGTAAGGGAGGTGTTCTTATGAACAATAGATACAGACAGAATAACAATCAGAATCAGAACCAGAACAACAACCAGAACCAGAACAATAATCAAAATCAAAATAACAATCAGCAGAATCAGAACCAAAATCAGAACTGCCACAAAAATCAGTCTAACAATCGCAAGAACAATCAGAATATTTAATTTTTAGCAATATGATTTTACATTTTAGCGTGTAGAAAGTTAATTCTACACGCTTATGTGCTGAATTTACATAATTATATTTTACCTTATTTTACGGTGTAAATCAATGTTTATTTAGGTTCAACAAATGGCACATTAAAATATTCTGCAACACTCATTGCAAGTACTCTGGCAATGTTTCCAATGTTGTCCCTAATCCATTGTGCATCTTGACGGTTATCATGATAAGCAACTTCAATCAACACACTAGGGGCTTTTGTCTGTCTAACTTCTCCTAAAGATGTGGTAGGGATAATTTCTATACTTCTGGGGTAAATGGTTTTGTAGTTTTTTGCTATGATTTCAGCAAACCTTTTACCATTAACCGAAGTAGGGTAGTAGTAAATATCTGCACCTGTATTTTGTCCTTTCACACTTTCAGGAGAGGCATTACTGTGTATTGCTAGGTGTAGGTCATAGTTGCCACTGTTGCTTTGTGCAATAACCTGTCGCACATTATCGGTAGGGCTGTTGCGAACAAAATTAATTCCTGATGCATAAAGGTAAGGTTCCATTGCATCAGCAATAAGGTTCATATAGTATTCTTCATTGCCACCATCAACAAATGGATTGAATTCTTGGGTTGAGGGACTTAAAAATAAAGTAGGCATAAAAACACTCCTTTTCTGTTATCTTTAAAGTTTATGAAAAAAATTTAAAAAAATTACTAAAAAGGTCTTTACAAATCAAAAACTTTGTGCTAATATAATATCAAATCAGTAATGATTATCAATTTTACAGATAGGAGGGTGTTTATGAGAAGAAACTTTAGTGCTAAGCGTCAAGCTATTTATGATATGCTTATAAATAGAACTGACCATCCATCAGCTACTCAGATTTATGAGGACTTAAAGGAAGATTATCCTGACCTTAGCCTTGGTACTGTTTATCGCAATATCTCACTTTTTAAGGATGAGAAAATGGCAATTTCTGTTTGCTCCCTAAACGGTGAAGAAAGAATAGACGGTAACACTACACCTCATACACATCTGGTATGCACCTATTGTGGTAAGATTACTGACTTATTCACAAACGATATTGGCACAAGAAACAATGTTGTAGGGGATGGCTTTATAATAGAGAAAAGAGCTATCACTTACTACGGCAGATGCAGAGAATGTGACAATCGTTTAAAAAGTAAAAACATAGAAAATTAAAATTTATATTATCTTAGGAGGAAAATTATTATGGCAAAATGGGTTTGTGCAGTATGCGGTTATGTTCACGAAGGTCCTGAACCACCAGAAAAGTGCCCACAGTGTAACGCACCGGCATCAAAGTTTAATGAACTAAAGGAAGGTGCAGGTTTCGCTTGTGAACATCAGGTAGGTATTATTGATGGTGTTTCAGAAGATATTATTGCAGATTTAAGAGCTAACTTTAACGGTGAATGTTCTGAAGTAGGTATGTACCTAGCAATGGCAAGAGTTGCTGATAGAGAAGGCTATCCTGAAATCTCAGCAGCATTTACAAAGTATGCTTTTGAAGAAGCTGAACATGCAGCAAAGTTTGCTGAAATTCTTGGTGAAGTTGTAACAGACAGCACCAAAAAGAACCTTCAGATGAGAGTTGACGCTGAGAACGGTGCAACAGCAGGAAAAACTGATCTTGCAAAACGTGCAAAAGCTGCAAACCTTGATGCAATCCATGATACCGTTCATGAGATGGCTCGTGACGAGGCTAGACATGGAAAGGCATTCGAAGGTCTGTTAAAGAGATACTTTGGTTAATCTTAAAACCGCATAGAATAAGCATTTTAAGGATAGATGGTTAATGAACTGTCTATCCTTTTTGCATTCCATAACACGTGAATAAAAATACTTGGCTTGCTTCTCTCCGTTCCCCTATTATTATCTAAAAACTCTCTATTTCTCCGGATATTTTTTTCTACATCGACACACAATAGACTTCATTTCCATGCGCCCGGATGATACGGAGTAAATCCTCTGTCTTCATCCATATAGTAGCGGTATTCTCGTTGGGATGTACTCCAATCAATGCATCATTTTCCAGAAAATAAGCATCCACAAATACCTTCACGCTGCATGTTTCATCGTTGAGTACTCCAAGCGGCGTTACCGAACCCGCCTGCAGTCCCATTTTCTCAGTTAAATCTTCTTCCGAGGCAAAACTTAACGGACGCGTTCCATTTGCCTTTCGAAATGCCTTTAAATCTACCCTCTGGTTCCCTCGCACTGTAATCAGATAATAATTCTGCTTCTTATTATCATGTACAAAAAGATTCTTGGCATCTGCCTGTGGATAAGGAATTTCTACATCTGATAAATCTTCCATATTGTAAACAGCTTTATGCTCTGTCACTTCGTACCAGATATGCTGTTGATTCAGGTATTCATAAATTTCCTGCTTATTCATTGTATTTCCTCGCATTCTTCCCGCTTGCGTTCATTATATCATGTGCAAAACCAGCCCATGATCAATATTCGCCGTTCGCCAAAAGTAAACAGACTCATTATATCATAAACTTTTTATAAATTTTTTTCCAGTTCACTTTACATTTTTTCCTTCCGGTGCTAGTATACCATCAAAATAAATATTTCAATTTTGAACTATTCTATTTTGAAGTATTTTCATCAGGAGGACTCTTACATGAATACAGGTATTGCATTTGCAAGAAAAATGTCTGCTGCCTACACTGCAGTATGTAAGCCTTTGTGCCAGTCACTGCATCTGCCGCAGACTGCTTTTGATATTTTGATGTTTTTAGGAAATAATCCGGAATATTCAACTGCCAGAGATATTGTTGAAGTGCGCCAGATTAAGGCAAATCTGGTCTCCGTCAATGTAGACCGGCTGGTGAAAGACGGTTATCTCAGCCGCAAAGAGGTTGCCGGCGACCGCCGGAAGACACAGCTTCTATGTACGAAAAAAGCTGCCCCTGTTATAAAAAAGGGACAGGCTCTGCAGCAGGATTTTGCCGACCGGCTGATTGCCGATCTGGATGATGCCACGAAAGATGCCTTTTTTAAAGGAATGGCACAGATGGAGACAACGCTGGATATGATTTTAGAGGAGGTATCCTAAAATGGATTTATTAACTACGATTTTTGTTACATTTTTTGCGGGCATGGGTGCCGGACTTGGAACCGGTTTTGCCGGCATGAGTGCCGCTGCTGTCATCAGTCCGCTGCTTATTCATTTTCTAGGCATTGACCCATATATGGCAGTCGGCATTGCGCTTTCTTCCGATGTTTTGGCAAGTGCCATTTCTGCCTATACATATGGAAAGCATAAGAACCTCGATATTAAAAACGGTCTGATTATGATGGTCAGCGTATTGCTTTTCACCGTAGTAGGAAGCTATGTTTCAAGCCTTGTTCCTTCTGCCACAATGGGTAACTTTTCCGTTTTCATGACCTTCCTGTTAGGAATCAAATTTATCGTAAAACCGGTTATGACCACGAAAGAATCCATGTCCGCCGTTTCTGCAAAGAAACGTGCCATCCAGTCCGTAATCTGCGGTGTGCTGATTGGTTTTATCTGCGGCTTTGTTGGCGCCGGAGGCGGCATGATGATGCTTTTAATCCTGACCTCTGTACTTGGATATGAACTGAAAACTGCTGTTGGAACCAGTGTATTTATTATGACCTTTACCGCACTTACCGGTGCCTTTTCCCATTTTGCCATCGGCGGACTGCCGGATGTCACCGTCTGGGGTCTGTGCATTGTATTTACCTTAATCTGGGCAAGAATTGCCGCTGTCTTTGCCAATAAGGCCACTCCAAAGACACTGAACCGGGTTACCGGTGTCATTCTGGTAATTCTTGGAATTGTGGTAATGATTTTTTAAGCTCCCCAGACCTCTTCTGCGATTTCCTTAACAAGCTTCAGTTTCGCCCACTGTTCTTCTTCCGTAAGCTTGTTACCGATTTCGCAGGAGGCAAATCCACACTGTGGACTTAAATAGAGATTTTCCAACGGAACATATTTGGACGCTTCTTTTATTCTTGCAATGACTGACTGCTTGTCTTCAAGCTTCGGTGTCTTGGTGGTAACAAGTCCTAATACCACCTTCTTATTGCCGGTTATTTTTGCCAGCGGTGCGAAACCACCGGAACGCTCATCATCATATTCCAGATAATAAGCATTGACATTCTCCTCTCCGAATAACAAATCTGCTACTCCGTCATATGCGCCAGAGCTGAAGAAAGTAGAATGATAATTTCCACGGCATACATGGGTGTTGATGGTCAGGTCAGCCGGTGCCTCTTCTACTACCTTATTATTTAATGCAAGGATAACCTTCTTATATTCTTCCAATGCTTCGCCTCTTCTTCCGGTCAGTGCAACGGCAAGCTTCGGATTTACCAGTCCACCCCATACACAGTCATCGAACTGAAGATTTCTGCAGCCTGCTGCATAGATTTCATCGATAAATTCTCCATATGACTTGATGACATCCTCTGCAAAAGCTTCTTCTGTTCCATAAATTTCAAGGGTTGTATCTAAAAGCTCTGCGCCGGTGAAATAGGCATAGAACTGGGCTGGAGATGGAACGGTCTGCTTTGCTATGGTATTCTCATCTTCCAGTGCCTTTACAAATTTGAAATGATCAACGAATGGATGATTTTTTACGGAAATCTTTCCCACCATGAAAGTGTCATCTATCATAGCTGCTTCGCCGTCAAAGGTTGTATTTCCATCTACGGTCTTCTTATGCTCGATTCCATCGAATCCCCACATAAAGTCCAGATGCCAGGTAGCTCTGCGGAACTCCCCATCGGTAATCACATGATATCCAAGCTCCTTTATCTTTGCGACCAGTTCTAAAATACAGGCATCCTCTACCTCTTTTAACTGCTCTCTGGTAATTTCTCCTGCTTCAAAGTCCGCACGGGCTTTCTTTAATTTTTCCGGGCGTAAAAAACTTCCTACATAATCGTATCGGAACGGTGTTGTTAAATTTGCCATTTTAATTTCTCCTTCTTTCTTATTCATTTATGCCTGTTTTCTTATTTCTTTTGCTGCTTCTACCATATTTCGAAGACTTGCTTCGGTTTCCTTTGTGCCTCTTGTTTTCAGACCGCAGTCCGGGTTGACCCATAATTTGTCTTTTTCAATTTTGGTAAGCATGATATGAAGTGCATTCACAATCTCTTCCACAGACGGAACTCTTGGGGAATGAATATCATAAACACCAGGTCCAACCTCTGTTTCAAAATGGTTTTCTCTTAAGGAATCCAATATCTGCAAATCGGAACGGGATGCTTCGAAAGTAATTACATCTGCATCCATATCGTCGATTGCTGCAATAATATCGGTAAACTCGCTATAACACATATGGGTGTGAATCTGTGTTTCCGGTTTCACGCCACTGTGGGTCAGGCGGAACGCCGGAATTGCGAATTCCAGATATTCGGTATACCAGTCTGATTTACGAAGGGGAAGCTTCTCTCTTAATGCAGCTTCATCAATCTGGATGACCGAAATGCCATTTGCCTCCAGATCCAGTACCTCATCCCGGATTGCCAGAGCAATCTGTGCGATGGATTCCCGAATAGAAATATCTTCTCTTGGGAAAGACCAATTGAGTATGGTAACCGGTCCGGTAAGCATTCCCTTCATTGGCTTTTTCGTTAAGGACTGGGCATATACAGACCATGCTACGGTAATCGGATTTTTGCGATATACATCTCCCCGGATAACCGGTGGTTTTACACAACGTGTTCCATAGGACTGTACCCATGCTTTTTCGGTAAACAGAAATCCTCCCAGTGCTTCTCCAAAATACTCTACCATGTCATTTCTTTCATACTCTCCGTGTACCAGCACATCCAGTCCGATTTCTTCCTGCAATGCCACACATTCTGCAATTTTCTTTCTGTTAAAATCTATATATTCCTGTTCAGAAATTTCCCCTTTGCGATATGCCTGGCGGTTTGCCTTTACATCCTTTGTCTGTGGGAAGGAACCAATGGTAGTCGTTGGAAATTCCGGCAGTCCCAATACTTTCTTCTGTAATTTCTGTCGTGTGCTTCGCTCCGGCAGTCTGACATAGTCATTTTCCGTTACTTCAGAAAGTCTCTTCTTTACATCCGCATTTTTACAGTCTCTTTCTTCTGCAAAAAGCTTCTGATTTTCTTTATATGCAGCTTCTTTCGTATAATCCGCTGCATCTGCAAGTATGCTGAGTTCTTTCAGTTCTCCTAACTTTTCTTCCGCAAAAGCAAAATATGCCAGATATTCCTGTGAAATCTTGTGCTCATGTTTTAAGGTATAAGGTACATGAAGCAGGGAACAGGATGTTGATAATACTGCCTTTATTTTCTTATCATTCAGTGTCTGAAGCACCTTTAAGGTTTTATCAAAACAATTTTTCCAGATATTTTTTCCATTTACCAGTCCGGCAAATAACTGTTTATCCTGTGGAAATCCGTATGTATTTACAAGATTTAAGGTTTCTTTTCCCTCGATAAAATCAAGTCCGATTCCGTCAAAAGGCATCTGAATCAAATCCTGATAAATATCCCTTACATCACCAAAGTATGTCTGTAACAAAATATGACTGTGTTTTTTACAGGATAAGATTCCGTCATAAATCTTATGAAATAATGCGATGTCACTCTCTTCCATATCCCATACAAGTGCCGGCTCATCAAACTGTACCCATGCAATCTGATTCTCCTCACACTTCTTTACCAGATTCTGATACGCACTTATAATATCTTCTACATAATCCAATGCCGGCTTTTTGCCGGTAAATCTGCACAGCCTCAACATGGTATAGGCTCCAATGACAACCGGCTTTGTTTCGATTCCAAGTGCCTTTGCCTCTGCATATTCATCCACCAGTTTATTTCCGGATAACTGAATTACGGTATCATCTTCCACTTCCGGAACGATATAATGGTAATTGGTATTAAACCATTTTTTCATGGCAAGCGCTTTTACATCTCCGGAAGCTCCCTGATAGCCCCGTGCCATTGCAAAATAGGTATCCAGTCCGGACAATTCCAATTCTTTATAGCGCTTTGGAATGATATTCAATAAGACTGCTGTATCCAGAGTCATATCGTAAAAAGAGAAATCATTGCTGGAAATATAATCAATTCCTGCCTCTTTTTGTATGCTCCAATGTGTTTTTCTTAAAGTCTCTGCGATCTGCTGCAGTTCCTCTGCTTCTATTTCTTTTCTGAAATATTTTTCAGAAGCAAATTTTAATTCTCTTAATGTACCGATTCTTGGAAAACCAATTACTGATGTCTGCATCATACCCTCCAAATATATTTTTCTGATTTCCCTCATTATAATTGGAGTGCCTCATTCTGAAAAATACATAAAAATAAGGGTAGTCCATAGTTTCAAGCTATGGTCAGCCCTTATTTTTGATTGCAAAATTACTTTTCTATTCCCCGCACATGCTTTCTTACTTTCTCTTTTATCCCATAAATATCCTGTCCGTCACTGCTGCATTCATTGTAGCGGCCTCTTGATCCCAGGGTTCTCTTTGGATACTGCATTTTCTCTTCTCCCTGCAGGTTTTTCCAGACAAATCTGCCCCGGTCATAAATCATATAGCCGTGCCAGCTCTCTTCCTTGGGAATGGAAACAGAACCGGGATTCATATAGATAAAGTCTTCATGTTCCGTGCATTTTGGGACATGGGTATGTCCGCATAACAGGATATCTCCCTTATGAAGAGGCGGCAGATTCTCTTCATTATAATGGTGACCGTGGGTTGCATAAATCAGCCTTTCTTCATCCGCTACCACGCAATAATCAGAAAGTATTGGAAATTCCAATACCATCTGGTCTACCTCCGTATCGCAGTTTCCACGCACACAGAGAATATCCTGCTTATGCTTATTTAATAATGCAATTATTTTCTTCGGCGCATATTCTTTTGGCAGGTCATTTCTTGGTCCATGATATAAAATATCTCCCAGCAACAGCAGCCGGTCTGCCTTTTCCCTCTTATATGCCATAAGTAACTCGTTACAATAATATGCCGAGCCGTGAATATCCGATGCTATCATCCATTTCATACGCTTTGTTCTCCTGTAATATATTTCTTTAATGCCTCAAGGTATGTTTCCCCCAGCCGGCTTATCATTCCCTTCCGGTGGGTCACATATCCGATTCTCATGTCACCTTCATCTGCCAGCGGCACTGCAATAATATCTTCGCCATTTAATTTCTGGTCAATGATTCCGCTGCACACTGTGTAACCATTTAAACCAATCAGAAGATTAAACAAGGTCGCCCGGTCACTGACGCGGATATTTTTCTTCCGCTCAAAAGAGGAGAAAATCTCTTCCGAGAAATAAAAGGAATTGTGTTCCCCCTGCTCATAGGAAAGGTACGGATAATCTGCCAGTTCCTCATTGGTTATGATTTTCTTTTTTGCCAGCGGATGCTGCCTGCTGATAAAAACATGAGGTTCTGCAACAAATAACAGATGAAATTCCAAATCAGACGATTTCAATATTTTCCTGATTACTTTTTCATTGAAATCATTTAAGAAAAGGATTCCGATTTCACTTCTCATTTGCGCTACATCTTCAATTAACTTATAGGTCTGGGTCTCCCGCAGGCTGAAATCATATTCCTCCTGCCCGTATTTTTTCACCAGATCCACAAAGGCATTTACCGCAAAAGAGTAATGCTGGGTTGATACGCAGAACTGCTTTTTCCCACCACCGTTTTTCTTATATTTATCCTCTAAGATGGTGGTCTGCTCCAATACCTGCCTTGCATATCCTAAGAATTCTTCCCCTTCCCTGGAAATAAAGATTCCCTTATTCGTCCGGTTAAAAATGGTAAGGCCCATCTCCTTTTCCAGCTCATGGATGGCGTTGGTAAGGCTGGGCTGGGAAATGTATAATTTCTTCGCCGCCTCCGTGATGGTTCCGGTATCTGCCACGGTTGTAATATAGCGTAACTGCTGAAGTGTCATATGCTCACCTGCTTTCTAAAATGACTTTTTTTAACTGACGCGCCGCCTCATTTAAAGGATGCTGACTGTCGTATACCATACAGATATTTCTTTTTGGAATCGTCTCCGAAAGAGAAATCTGTACGATTTCATGTTTTTCGATGGCCTCTCTTGCCATCGGTTCCGGGATGAAAGCCAGACCAAGCTCACTCTTTACCAGTGGCAGTATCTGATCTGTGGTTGCTGTCTCTGTATCCGGCTCCAGTGCCAGCCCATAAGACAAAAACAGCTTATTATAAAACTGAAATGTCATGGTTTCTTTTCCCAGACAGATTAACGGATAATCCTTTAAATCCTTTAGGGAAAGCTCCTGACTGCCCAGTGCGGTAAATGTTGTTCCACCCACCAGTACCTCCCGGAATGTCCGCAGATTAACTTTTTTTAGTGGCTGCTCTACTTCTGCCGGTGCAGACACTACTGCAAAATCTATCTGTCCGCTCTTTACTGCATCAATTGCCTGAGGTGTTGAATGATTATAAATTTTCAACCGGATTCCCGGATATTTCATATGGAAATCTTTCAGCTTATCCAAAAGAAATATGTTAAGGGCAGTCTCGCTGGCTCCAATGGAAATGCTTCCATGGGCAAGACCGCTGCTGTCTGCCAGTTCCTCTTCTGCCGCCCAAAGATGCGACATGGCTGCCGACACATGGGTATACAGCTTCTCCCCTTCCGGTGTCAGCTGTACTCCGCGGTTTGTCCTGACAAAAAGCGTACAGTGAAGCTGCTGCTCCAGTCCGTTCATTGCCCTTGTGATATTAGGCTGACTGTTGCCAAGGGCATTGGCAGCCCTGGTAAAATTACTGTATTTTGCCACATAATAAAAAATCTTATAATATTCAAAATTTATATCCATACGTTTTCACCATATCAATTTATTATTTCTGCTATATCAATTATAGCTTTTACTTATTCCCAATGCAATAGTATAATCAAGCCGAAATTAAGGGAAACAACCCCTTTACATTTCTCCACCCAAACCCTACGAGGAGCTGCCACCGGCAGCTCTTTACGAATGCTATAAAGCAGAAAGGAAGTGCATATTTTCTATGAAAAATTCAACATTTTTCCCTCGTGAAGAAAGAGCAGACGTTTTATTTGAAAAGATTTTGCATGACCCTTGGGCCTGCGAAAAGCTTCAGGAAACTTTTTGCAATTATTTATTCTGTAATGATGAATTTGATTCTTCTCTTTCTTCACAGGATTTTTCAGAAGCTCTTTTTGATGCTTATCAAAATAAAGATTTATCGGCATTTCTTATGGCTATCTGCCAGAATACCCTATTCGATTTACTGAGGAATTCCTATCTGATTCCCTACCGTTTCAACGCAGATGGAAAAGAAAATCCGATAATTATGACCGATGATACCGGCAGACTTCTGCCAAAGTATTGTGGCGATATTCACAATAAGGATTATCAGCATTTTCTTGAGAGCTACCGCGATTTAGGGGAACCAATGAATATGTATTTTGCCCAGGCATACCGGTACAGCCACGCTTATACCGGTGAAGATACCATTGGACAGCTTGTCTTAGAACGCAGCCATGGGGTGCTTCTCATCCGGGAGCTTCCGGATACCATAAAACAGAAGGAGACCGAAGCGGAAGCCTACTCTGCAATCTTCGACCTTGTACTGAAATTAGAGAAAGAGCTTCCAATGGCATTTGTCTTCTACGGACAGGATTCTCTTGTGGAACATGATGAAAAATATGATGAAATCGGCATTTTCCTTCCAAATTCCATTTTTTTAAAGAATCTGGAACGGCATATTGCCAAAGCTGAGGCGATTATTTATGAATAAGAGTGCATCTTCCACTACTTCATATATTGATATTATGGAAAAAAATCATATGGAAATACCCTGGCATGATTATGCCAGTGATGACAGCAACGTACTGATTGCCCAGGCGGGACTGATTGAAAAAGCCTCGGTCATCGGACGTGTGGGATTAATCATGTTATCCTGTGGAACCGGAGCCTGGCGTGTCCGTACTTCCATGAATAAGCTGTCAAAGGAACTGGGAGTTACCTGTACGGTAGATGTAGGTCTTATGTCCATCGAATTTAACTGCTTTGATGGAAATGACTGTATCTCCCAGTCCTTAAGCATCGCCAATACCGGCGTCAACACCTCCAAACTTTACCGCATGGAACAATTCGTAGAAAGCTTTCCAAAGGAAGAAGCCCATTTAACCGGCGAGGAAATCCATAAGCGGCTGGATGAAATTGAAAAAATCCACGCCCTTTATTCTCCCGCCAAACTGGGACTTGCGGCAGCCTTAGCCTGCTGCGCATTTACTTTTCTTCTGGGCGGAGGCCCTGTGGAAATGATTCTGGCATTTATTGCAGCCGGTATTGGAAATGTTATCCGGACCAAATTAATCAAACATCATTTTACGCTGTTTTTAAATATTGCGGTCTCTATTTCCGCCGCCTGCCTTATGTATGCCATCTGCTTAAAGGCTGCCGAAATTTTTTTCCATGTTCCGGCCGTCCATGAAGCCGGATACATCTGCTCCATGTTGTTTATTATCCCGGGCTTTCCATTTATCACAAGCGGCATTGACCTTGCGAAACTGGATCTTCGTTCCGGACTGGAGCGGCTGACCTATTCCATCATCATTGTTCTTGTGGCTACCATGTTTGCCTGGATTATGGCAATGCTTCTTAGACTTCAGCCTCAGGACTTTACCTCTGTAAATCTCAGTGATGTTTCGCGGCTGGTTCTGCGGTTAATTGCAAGCTTCTGCGGCGTATTTGGATTCTCTATTATGTTTAACAGTTCCATTCCCATGGCAGCTACTGCTGCACTGATTGGCTCCGTTGCCAATACCTTACGTCTGGAACTGGTTGACTTTACCGGAATTCCAGCCGTTGCTGCTGCCTTTATCGGTGCACTGACCGCCGGTCTGCTGGCATCCTTTATTAAGAAAAACAATGGATATCCGCGAATCTCTTTAACCGTACCTTCCATTGTAATTATGGTTCCGGGACTATATCTTTACCGCGCCTTCTATAACTTTGGCATTATGTCCTTAACGGAAGCGGTTTCCTGGTTCTCCATTGCCATAATGATTATTATCGCCCTGCCGCTGGGACTTATTTTTGCAAGAATACTTACCGACCGGACTTTCCGGTACTGCACCTGATAAATTTTATACGCTTAAAATTATTTATTTTATACATGATTACAGAAAGGAAGAATCGATATGCTTACAGCCGTAACAGGAATTAACTGGGGAGACGAAGGAAAAGGACGTGTCATTGATCTGCTTGCAGAACATGCAGATGTCGTTGTCCGTTATCAGGGTGGCAACAATGCCGGTCATACCGTTGTAACCAAACAGGAAAAATTTGTCTTAAATCTTCTTCCATCCGGAATACTTCATCCAGATGTAGTATGTGTGCTCGGTGACGG
>OHGG01000949.1_pt1 | contig 13418 bp, 12 predicted proteins | sample 1567641 | NCBI WGS metagenome assembly OHGG01 (sample SAMEA3879561, study PRJEB24766) | human gut metagenome | biome: human-associated habitat; feature: feces | place: USA | collected 1985/1987
CTTCAAGGCCAAGCCGCTGCGCGGACGCACTTGGCCCTCATAACCTGCCGGAAGGGCAATGTACAGCCCCGTCGGGATGAGCCGCCGCTCCATCGGACGAAGCGTTACGGGAGCCGAGAGGTTGGCTCTCAAATCCATACCGGCACTCTGCGCCGTGGCATAAGTAGGCAAGGGATGATGGCCTTTATTGACTACCTTTATCTGAATCATGACAGTTGGCTTTCTATTATAAATAATGTGCAAAAATAATCATTTCCAATCACATAAGTGAATATTTCATTGGAAAAAGGGCTGTTTTTAGCCAATTTTAATTACTTTTGCCCTATGAAATGGCAACAACTGATATCCAACATGCGTCTCGGACAGGAGCACCGCCACCCGTTGAGACACGACGACCGCTCTGAATTCAAGCGCGACTACGACCGTCTCATCTTCTCCGCGCCATTCCCCCTCCGGTTGCCCTTTTCCCGCCAACACCGACCCATTTTTTTGCGTCTGCCCCGCCGCGCCGCTGACGGCACCGCCGGGAAAGGGACTTACCGGTGCTTGTGGCGCAGCCAAACGGCAGGCATTTCCTATGAGGAAAAGGACGTGGAGCAGCCCCTCCGAGGCTGCTGCGCTGAGCCGTGCCGCATGGCGGTCAACGGACTGAACGGCAACGGGGGCAAGGTGGAAAAGAGCGGCGGCAGGCCTTGCTGCTGTTTGCCTGAACCATGGCATAAGTTGGCAAGCCTCCTTGCGAAAGTACCGGCACCTGCACGAAATGCCATCAAATATAGCTCTGAGCATTCAAAAAAACAGCCCGCAAGGAGCAACGGTCTGTGCCGCCTACTCTGCGGTCTGCACTTGCAAATCGCCGTAAATTGTGATAAAATATCCTTATAAGGTCAGGTTGCCGATACCTTTCCTGCAAATCCTGCAAACTCTAACTCGGCATAGGAGCTGCTATGATGAAGAAGTGTCAGGCGGATATCGCCTATGAATATCTGAAGGAAGCCATTATCAACAAGGTCTTCTTCCCGGGAAATCGCCTGATTGAGGAAGACCTCGTTCGGGAAACCGGCGTAAGCCGCACTTCTGTTCGCACGGCGCTGAACCGACTGCGCTATGAGGGGATTGTCGAGGGTACCCCCAACCGAGGCATGATGGTGACACGGTTCCATCCCAACGACATTAAGAGCGTCTTTCAGATCCGTGAGAGTCTGGAGGTCGGCGCCTTTTCTCTTGCCATTGAGCGAATATCGCCGGCTGCTGTTGACCGTATGCGCGAGTATAACGGAGAACTACGCAAGGTTTCTGAAAACTTTTCCATCAGTGATTTTGTGAAATATAACCGGGCCTTCCACTGGGAAATCGCCTTGGCCAGCGGCAATCGATACTACCAGAAATATCTGGATGAGGTGTACAATACGATCGCCGTATGTCTGCTATTCTATAATTCCTCCATGGATGACCAGCGCTCCGTGAAGCTGCACGAGGATTTAATCCGCGCCATAGAGGAAAAGGATTTTACGGCAGGCAAGCAGGCCATTATCGCGGATAACTATGTCGCCGTGGAGGATTCCGGTTTCACTGGCTGATTTTTTTCAATACCGCGCAAAAAAGGCATCCCGCAGGGTAGCAGCACATAAGACAGGTTTATAGCTTTAGAGAGAACAGCGTGGCGGAAGTCACGCTGTTCTGCTTTTTGATGCGTGCGTGAGCATTTCGGCAATGATGCTCTCCGGCAGGAAACCAATGCAGGCGAGGCTGATATGCACATCCTGCACTCGATGCCCGCCGCTCTTATCCGGCGCAGAAACATAGACCCTGTTCACAAGATCATGCAGCACAGCGGGCGTCAGTTCCTGCAAGTTGGGATATTTCTTCGCCCGGAGGATGAACTGCTCAATGCTGTCGGCTTCTTCCTCCTGCTGGGTAATTTCCTGCTCCAAAAGCTGCATCTTCTCCGTCAGCTCTGCTTGCTCATTTTCATAGTCGGCGGACAGCTTTTCAAATCGGCTATCATTGATTTTGCCGGAGATATTGTCCTCATAGAGCCGTTTGAACAGACGGTCAAGCTCTTCCATCCTGCGCTGTGCCTGCGTGAGCTGTCTGCGCTTTGCGGCGAGTTCTTTCTTGAAGTCCTCCTTACGCTTTGCACCCAGCTTATCGCGGAACAGATTCTCACAATCGGAGATATACCAAAGCAGGATTTGCAGAAATTTCAGCACACCCTTTTCCAGAACAACCGCGCGGATGAAGTGCGTCCCGCACACGTCTTTTCCCTTCTTGCGAGAGGTAGAGCAGACGAAATGATCCTGTCGTTCTTCAAAGTTCCGCGAGGTGCAGTAGTACATTTTTTCTCCGCAATCGGCGCAGTAGGCAACGCCGGAAAAGAGGTTGCTCTTGCCCGTTCTTGCCGGTCTGCGTTTGTTGCGGCGCAGCTCCTGTACCCTCTGAAAGGTATCCTCATCCACAATGGCTTCGTGGGTGTTGCGGAATATCTTCCATTGCTCCGGTGGATTCTCGATGGTCTTCTTGATTTTGTAGGACTGCCGGTGTGTTTTGAAGTTCACGGTATGCCCGCAATACTCCATCCGTTCCAGAATTGCAGCAACGGTACTGCCGTTCCAGTTGTATGGATTCTCCGGCAAAGCGCAGCGGACTTTTCGTTTTTGCCTGTCCTGATAAACGGTGGGCGTCAATACATGATCCTCTTTCAGCATCCGAGCAATCTGCGTCGGACCGTTCCCGTCCATGCAGAGGGAAAAGATGCGCTTGACCACCTGTGCCGCTTCCGGATCGACGAGCCAATGCTCTGAATTATCCGTGTCTTTGACGTAGCCATACGGGGGGATTGTGGTCAGATGCTCGCCGGATTCTCCTTTTAGCTTGAGGGATGCCCGCACCTTCTTGCTGCCGTCCCGAACGTAGTATTCGTTGATAATGTTGACGAACGGGACGAACTCATTGTCTTGCTGGTTGGCACTGTCCACACCACTGTTGACGGCAATGAACCGCACGTTATTCTGTGGGAATGTGATCTCGGTATACATCCCAACTTCCAGATAATTTCGACCGATGCGGCTCATGTCCTTCGTGATGATCGTACCGATCTTTCCGTCTTCCACCAGCGCCATCATGCGCTGCCAATCCGGTCTTTGAAAGTTTGCGCCTGTGTAACCGTCATCCACAAAGAACTCCGTATTGCGGAAGCTGTGTTCCTTTGCATATCGGCTGAGATAGGCTTTTTGAGAAGAGATTTGTCAAGGGTATTTTCCTCATAAGAGAGCGCCCTGCACAAAATCATGACAGGGCGCTCTCTAAATGAAGTATTGGAATTGATAACCAATCAAGTTTGCTTTTTCTTGTCAATACTGAAACTTAGCCTTTCCGCACTAACTCAAGCGGGGATCGTTGCGCCAACCGCTGCAAATGTAGGTAAGTCGCCACAATATAAACAATCAGTTGCAGGATACCTGCCGCAATAACCGCAATTGGCATTGATACGACTTCCGTTATCATATCGTTATATCCAATCGTGGCTGCACCGCTCAAACTTGTATTAAGCACTTCTGAAACGGAGGAAAACAGGTTTAGTGTCGTAGCATTCATTGTAAGGATTCCAACAATGATCCCAGTTATTGTCGCAAGGATGATAGGTATTGCGGCTATCTCCCAGCTAAACATCACAGCGGTCCTTTTGCCGGAACCAAGCGAGAGCATCAGTCCAAGCGTCCGCCGTTGACGGTTTACAAACAGTGCAAGAAATACGAACAGAGCCGCGCCCGCTGTTGTGCAGGCAGCGAAAAGAAGCTGCTGCGCACTGCTATAGAATCCATGCAAGGTTTCAGCAATTTCGGTGTACCCGTTATCAAAGCAAAACAGAATGTTTGCCGGATATCCATGTGATTCCAGCGCATCTTGGAGCGCAGATACCTTCCCGTTCTGCAAGACGTATGTAAAGAAAACGCCATTTCGACTACTATAGCAATTTTCTGGCAGAGAAGCGTTAGGAACAAAGACGGTATTCGGAAGGAAGCGATAGTCTGCGGTATCCCATAAGTCCGACTGTCGGTAAATTCCTATAATCTGATACGTTTTCGTATCACCTGAAACCCCAATCTTTTGGGAAAAAAGCTGTGGCTGCACCTTCCATTCCGGAGCTGTTAAATCGGCAAGAGGATTTGGACCCCAGTAGAACGACAAATCAATGCAGTCTCCTGTACCAAGTCCGCTTGCAATGGCAGTTGTTTCAGAAATCAGGCAGACATTAGAGCCATTTTTGTAATCGTCCGCCCCAAAACTCCGTCCTTCTGTTACGAAAGAGTCCTTTTGATGGAAACAATACATGCTTTCCAGAAGATCTGTACCAATCACACTGACAGTATGATATTGCGTATCCAATTCTTGGGCTGCGCTCCGCCATTCAATTCCCGCATTTGAGCTTAGAAAGACATCCAGACCAGTTTCCAACGGGGTCATGTATACATCAAGGTATTGGTCGTTTAGCAGTACACCCGTTTCAGAACCGTCAATTGCATAGTCTGGCTGTGTTTCTGGGTACAGTCCGTGCCAGTGTGTAACAGTCATTGCACAGGAATCTATTGCGTCAACCATGTTCTGTCCCAAAATAGACGTTTTTTCACCAGAAGAGTATTTTGCTACTGGTATGAAATCTTGTGAAGCGGTTTTCTTTTCATCTGCCGTCAAGTCATATGATATACGAGACAAATCAATATCTTCTACAGAACACCGGTGCGATTCTGCTAATGTCGTGCGCAGTTCTAGGTCTCGGTCTATATATTCCGATCCATAAACCAAGTAGCGTCGCCCAACCTGAATGTCAAGTGCGTCCAATTCTTCCCGAGAGTTACACCCTATAGTAAGGTATAGCGTGCTGCGAACAGCATAGTCTTGATGAAGTTTAATCACGTTTTCAATCGAAGCGGTAACAGATACGGACGCAATTTCAGCAAACTCAGGCAGATTTATCTCATCTACTGACGTGATACGAACTACCAAAATCGCTCGACCATATGGCGTATCAAGGCTGGGGGCATATGTGCCATCTTCATTTCCGCTGGTAACGGTCTGAATAGAGGGGCAATATGCACTGATATATTTTTGTTGGTACGCGCCTTTTATGATCCTTCCATCAGCAGCAAGCTGATCCATATATGCCCACATATCTTGACTAATTATACTTTCTTCATGATGGAGCGTCAGCCCGTTGTACTCTGTTGTCACACCCTCTGTCTCCGTTGTGGGGATGCCAATTGTCACATAGCGTTCTTCAATTTGCGCAAGCGTTGCCTTTGCAGATGAAAATACGCCTGCGCTCAGACAGATAAAAGCGGAAGCCATTCCCACCAGCAGGATAATTGCAAGCAAGCGAACTGGTTGACGAAAAAGCTGTTTCAAAGGTGTCATACAGCGTCCTCCTTGATTCTGCCGCTGTCCATACGGAATACGACATCCGCCGCTTTGGCAACCTCCAAATCATGTGTGACAACTACCACGCAACAGGTTTCCTCATGCGCCAGTTTAGAAAGCAGTTGAATAATTTGTGAGCTGTTTTCTGTGTCCAGATTTCCCGTAGGTTCATCTGCAAGAACGATTTGCGCATGAACAGCTAATGTTCTAGCAATTGCGACTCGTTGCTGTTCGCCGCCTGACAGCATGGCAGGGAGTCGCTTCCAATAACTTTCGCCCAGACCGACTTTTTCAAGAGCAATCTGTGCCTCTTTTTTTGCATCGGCATCGGAATGCCTCAGCAGCTTTAAGGGGTACATGACGTTTTCACAAACAGTCATAAGTGGAAACAAATTATAGCTTTGGTAAATCACAGACGCCTGCTTGCGGCGGTAGATATCCACGTCTATTTCCCGCAAACTCTGGCCGTTGACCATTATGTCTCCGCTCTGCGGCGTATCCAGTCCTGCCAGTAATGAAAGCAGTGTTGTCTTCCCACTTCCACTTTTGCCGACTAACGCATAAAGAGTTCCAGCACTCAAATCACACGAGACGTCTTTTACAGCCTGAACAGTTTGGTATTTTGTTTTGTATGAATAAGAAACACTTTGCACAGATAATACGGACATGCTACTCAACCTCCCGTAGTAATCGGATTCCGCTTTTTCCAGTTGCCATCAAGCAAGCTGTAATTGCCCCGACATTCATAGCAAAAAAGAGTGCTGCGGCCATGACATATTGGGTGGCAGTCTCTTGGACAAACAGAATGAGAATTGTTCCAATAGCTGCGCCAACCAAAAACATCAGACATATCTCGACGAATACCATAATGACCGTTTCAATGCGTTTTGTACCAAGAGATCGTGCAATGGCAAATTCCCGCCTTCGGATATGAATATAGAAAAAACCTGCGGCGGTGCCAATCATGACCTCTGTGCAGGCAAAAATTGGTTTTAGTCGATACAGTGTTTGCAAATTTCGATTTAAAGCATTCAGAGTTTCGCGGAGTGTTTCGTCATGAACTGTTATGGCAAATTGCTGATATCGGAGAGCTGGAGAATTATTGATTTCTTCTTGATGCCCGGATGGGTCCACATTTGCGAAGTGACGCATCAGTATTTTCCGGAATTCGTCCAGCTCATGATTATCGCGCACTGTGGCGCTCAAGCTATCCCCCGTAATCTTCCCATCCAGCTCTGTTTGTACTGCGGCAACGCAGCTGAATGGACAATAGATCGTTTGAGATTCCGACGAATACGTCCCAGCAATTTCGAGCGAAATCTGTGTGGCCGCTTCACCGGTCGCAGCAGGCGACATCTGAACCGTCAATATGACATTACCATTATTATCAGTATCTTGCGACAGTTCTTCTGCCGCTGCGGTCGAAACAAGACACTCTGCTTTATTTGAGGTAAAAATTGATTCGTCGTATCCTTCAAAATAAGTAATCGAATTTCCTGAAACGGGTGCCAATTCCGATGCGGCATCAACAGAAGTAATGCCAATCAGCTTTTGCCGACTCGAAAAACCCGTCCCTTGGCTGTAATAGACAGATGCTTTCAGGCAAACATCCTTCACATAGGAGGAAAATGCTTTTTCCTGAAGCTCCCCGCCATAAGCATATTTGTCAGAGAGAAAGTAGTTGATAATATAGTCTGTAATTTTCAGGTCATCGGTTTTCGTGCCGGTAAGATTGGATACGACGACAGTTACGGGAATCACTGCGTAGGCGCTCTCCATATCCTGTTCTTTCTGGCAAATGAAGCCATCAAAGAGAGTAAAAAATGCACAAAGGAAAGCTATCAGCAATACAATACTCACCGTCTGCCAAGCGCCGCGCTTTAAGCGCACCTTTTCGTAAAAGAAAACAATCATTTAACTGCACTCCAATAATGCAAGCAGCGGCATGGGAGAAATATTCACCCATGCCGCTGCTCAGCTGTCACTTACTTATCTGTCAAAACCGGGAAAACAGACTGGGGCAGGATGCAATGCCCATTACCGGGGCAGCTGTAATGATCCCAATAGCCAGTGGAATGTCCACACTGGACGCAATGCCGTTCATAGCGGATATAATGATAATTACCCGCATGATAATTGCTCCCCGTATACGAGTAACTGGTCATTGTATGGGACGGCGTTGATTCATAACCATCCCTGATGTCGAAAGCACTACAACCAGAAACGGAGCATTTATACACAGGATAGAGCGTCTTTAAGTGAGTTTCATCGTCAATTGGGATATACGTAGTGTCATAATGGTCAAAATACCATTGATGAGTATGTGCAGTGATAGCATCAACATGAGCTTCGGCGGCGAGAGCCTGTGTCGGAATCGCTGCGAGGATAAAAAGGGCCAGAAAAACTGCGGCCAGTGACTTGATCTTTTGCATAAACAACGCCCCTTTTTAACTGATTTTTGTCTGATGTCTTCTTGGTTCAGCACATGAGCCAGAATCCGTTGAACAGACAGGCCATGTGCTTCCTCAAATGATTTTCATGAATTTTCCCTCCTTCCATGTAACCACATCGACAGTTAAATTAACGTCAATCCTATAGATAACGTAGGACTTTTCATCTGTAAAAATCAGTTGTTTGAATTTGAATAAGAGACTCTTGCTTCTTTATCGCTTCTCCCAACAAAGCGCTCTCAAGCTCTACTTCACGTTGCCGATCTTCGCTACTACTTCTATCCGAAATAGTTTGTCCATTTTGAATCACGTCCAATGTTGGAGGCTGATTTAGATCAATATAGTTGCTACCCTGAGCAGTACTTTCTTTTGGTTGTCTCGGGTTTGTCATAAAGCAGGCGACAACTGCCAAAACAAGTATCGCGGTCACGGTTATGATCCAAGTATGAGGCTTTCGATAAGAAAGTACAGCACGGATTCGTGTTTTCACATTCTTACTGCCGAAGGCCAGCGGGCAGGCCGCAAAAATACGCTGGTTTGCAGTGCAGGAGAGCAACGTCTGCGAATACGCAGCGCGCTGAGAATCACTCATATCCTTGATAGCGTATTCGTCACATGCCAACTCAATATCTTTACAAAGGAAATAATACGCAATCCAAATCAAAGGATTGAACCAATAAAGAGAAAGAATTAAGAACGCAATGGGCTTTAGCCAATGATCGCGGCGTTTTATATGCGCACGTTCATGTGCAATTATGCTATCCAATTCCTTGCTCTTTATATGGAACGGAATATAGATGCGCGGCGCAAACAGGCCAAGAATAAATGGAGCATTCACATGCTCGCTTTGATACACGTTTGACGAGAGCCGGACAGCAGTTTTTACTTTGCTGCGGAGATGTACATAGCTTAATGCTTCAAACAGAAGCATTGCTGCCATACCAGTACACCAGACGATTCCAACATAAGGAACAGGAGCAGTGAAACCTTTAGCAGAAAGCAGGCCCTGCTCGGATGCCGAAAAGCCACTTATATCAGGAATGACACTCAAGCGACTTTCCAATGCGTTTGGCATGAGAAGCCGAATCCACACAAAGCTCCACAATACGGGGAACAGCCATTTGGGGGCCTTACGGAATATGATGCGAACAAGCAGAACAGTCAGAACAAGCCATCCGGCATTGATGCTCATATTAAGCAGCTTCATAAACAATTCAGTCATCCGGATGCTCCTTCCGAAAGCGGTCAATCATCTGCTGCATCTCCTGAATTTCATCGGCTGTGAGCTGTTGGCTTTTGGTAAATGCAGTCAAAAAGGCCGGAATCGAACCGGCAAATTTTTTCTCGACCAATTCCTCAATTTCAGCTGTCTGTATCTGCTCCTTGGATACCAGCGAAGAAACGATTGTATTCTCATTCTTTATCACGCCACGCTCCGACAAACGCTTTATTACCGTGTAAGTGGTAGTAACCTTCCAGCCTAGTTGCTCTTCACAAAGTTGAGCTAAATCTCTGCTCTTGATGGGTTCATGATCCCAAAGGATCAGGCAAAAACGGTATTCGCTTTCAAAAACTTTTGGTATACTCATTCTAGCGGCCTTTCATTCTAATCTGTTAGTATTATTCTAACGGATTAGAGTTGGAAAGTCAATAGGGAAAATGTGCATTCTTATCACTTAGCGCTGGAAGTGCTTGGGCTTTTGCGGGTCTGACCGTTGCCGACGAATAACCATCTGCCGTGCCTGCCGCTCTTCTGTGTCCTCTCCAAGCAGTCTGGATATTTCCTGCTTTGCGCTGAGCAGCAGACTGAACGAAGGCTTCTTCTGCAAGGTTTCCTCCAACTGCCTTTCCGCTGCCTTTTCCTGCGCAGGACGGAGGACCTGCCGTGCTTTGTACAGCTCTACCGAGTCAAAATCCGCAGCCTGCGCTTTCAGTTCAGCGTATTCATCCAAAGCCTTATCCAACTCGGCAGAGTATTTTTGCTCCTGCGCCTCCAGCTTTTTCAGGCCAGCCTCCATAATAGCAATATCCTTACGGAACGCCTCTGCGCCTGCATCCTCCGCATACTCAAATTTTTGCACAAGGAGTGCCTTTTCGGAACGCAGTTCCTCTAAATCTTCCGTCAGCTCTGCAATACGGACAGCCAGCGCCTTGTGGCGTTTCACATGGTATATTGGCAATGCCTTTTTCTCGGCAACTAGTGTTTTGCGCTCCTTGCTCTTTTCCTTGATTTGCTGCACCAGACCAGTGTAATGCTCCAGCTCCGGCTTCCATACGGCAAGGGATTTTTGAATATGCGCCTTTCCGCTGCGAATGTGAGAGAGCTGATAACAGAAGATCAGCACCCGGCTGCGCAGCTTCTCCAGCCCCTCCGCAATGGCCGGTACGGTGCGGGCGACCAGTGCGGTCAACTTTTTGATTTCAGCTTTCAGCTCCCGCAGCAGGGCATTGTCCGCCTTGATCTGCCGGTTGATCTCGCAGCGGTCAGCAATCATGCCTTTTCGTTCCAGTGCGCGTGCGGTCACACCCTCGTGAATGGTGGGCTGCTCGTCCAGCCCTCTGGCGGCGTTGCTGCGGTGGTCGATGCGCTCGTCATGCCCGTACCTCTCCAAATGACGGTTGGTCGCATCCGCCCACGCTGCCCGCCATACGGCAAGCTGCTCCTCGCTGTTCCAACGCTCGGAGATGGGATTCTGACGGCCATAGCGGGTGCTTTTCGGATGCTTGTCTGCGCGGACAAATCCTTGCGCCTCGGCAGCAGACGGCGTCATATACACCTTCTTCTTGCCGACCTTGTAGGGATATTGTTTCTCCCAACCCTCATTCTGCGCCGTCCGGAACTCAGCGGCAGTAAAACCGCGTTCTTCGCCGTTTTTCATGCAGAGATATTCCTTCTCGGTCTTGTACTGCCACTTGCCTTGTTCGTCCAACGGGCGCACCGTCAAGAGAATGTGGGCATGGGGATTGTGGCCGTCCGTGTCGTGGATGGCAGCATCGGCACACATCCCGTCCGAAATAAACTGCTCCCGGATAAAGTCTTGCAGCAGCTCGATTTGCTGTTCCCGACTCAGCTCTATGGGCAGGGCAACCACAAACTCCCGCGCCAATCGGCTGTCCTTGGCTGTCTCGACTTCCTCCACGGCGTTCCAGAGCTGTTCCCGGTCTTTCCATTCCTGTGGGGCGTATTCTGGCAGAAAAACCTCCTGCCAGACAAGCCCCTGTTTTTTCGTGTAGTCATGCTGTATCCCGTCGTAATCGTTGTAGAGGCGGGAACAACTCAGATAAGCGGAAGCGGCCACGGCGGAGCGCCCTGCGCCCCGACTGACCACCTTCGCCTCCAGATGATAAATCGCCATATCTTGTTCACCTCGTTCTTTCTTTTTCTGTTTCTCTTTCGTAAAAGAGAAAATGACCCGAAGTCGAGCATCGGGTCATAGCCGCAAACAAAGCTGCCGGTGGCAGGTTTGTGCGGGCAGGGAGCAGACTGTTTCCAAAACGGAAACAGCTGAGACCTGCGCAGACGATGACAGCAGCGCCCGCAGGTGCTGTGGCATTGTCTGGAGGCTTCCGCAGAAGCCGCAATCCCCCTCGGAGAGCGCACGATGCCGCAGGCATACCACCGCCTGTTTTACAGGTGGTGAGTAAGTGCGCCCTTCGGGAGAAAAAAGAGGAAGGTCCCCGGTTTCCCGGAGACCTCCCAGCGGACTCAATCGTGCTGCGGCAGCTTCTGCATCAGGTAATCCTCCAGCACAGACGGTTCCATCGTCCGCACCTCCGGCAGCACCTTTTCCAGAATTGCACCCTCCTGAATGAGCCTTCGCGTTCTGGCTTTGCGCTCCTTGACACGATCCCGTGCCTGCGCTTCCTCCAATCGGTGCTGCGCCTGCAACAGCTTCTTTTCTGCATCTGTCATGTGAAAAATCCTCCTCACTTCCGCCTCTGCCAGACGATCTCGAAACCCAGCGCATCGGCAAGCTGGACAGCCTCGACATAGCGCAGGGATTCCCGTTGGAGCTTATTAGACAGGTTGGATACACTGTCAGACCAGCCGTGTTCGTCCCGCAGCAGATCAACCACCTCCTGCATGGTCATGCCCTGACGGACGATGTACGACTTGATCTCATTTCTCAGATTGGATTTCATCAACTTTTTACCTCCATATTTTCGTGATATTGGTTTTTGAGTAAGTGAACTGTGTGCGCTTTGCGGTGAAAAATCTGCCGTTCCGCAAATCAACTCAGATTTCCGTCCGTGATGCCCTGTTCATAACAACACCCTATCGGCTTCATCGTTCTGTGTGAGAGCATACGAAGCGGCAGAATATGCCGCCGTCAGGTGCAGCGGCTTCACGCTTCGGTAAATCACCGGATGGTGCAGTGCGTTCGGCTTGCGGCGAAAATCTTCACGGATTTCACAAGGATTGTTTTTTGGACTGCAAAATTGAGCCACCGGTGTACGGCTTGGTACGGCAAGCCCGCCTTCTGTACGCTTCTGTACGCTTCTGTACGCCGGTTTTGTGTACCAACCGTCGGTTCAGCGGCAGATTTTACACGCTGCCGTGAAATACTCCACGGTGCGCACAAGCAAAAGCGGTTTTTTAGGATGGAATCAAAAACAGCCGTACAGAGTGTACGGCGTGTACGGCAATTTTGAGGTCCGCTCTTCATTTTCAATACGGCAGCGGATTGACCACCTCAATGCCCATAAACCCGCGCACCCGCTTGCCGCCGACATGGACATTGTTGGTGGCCTCTACATTGTAAAGCCGCTCGTTTTGTGCAAGCTCAGAGCTGACCCGGTTGGCCGACATGGGCTTCTGCGCATTGTCATCGCACCATCTCGTGTAGGCTTCATAGATCGCCTTGGAGCTGGCTTCGCTGTCTGCCCGAAAGCGGATATAGCCCTCAGATTGCAGAAACTCGATCACATTGTTGCTGCTGCGCTTGACCGTCTCCATATTCTCTCTTGCCTTGCCGGAAATGCTGAACTGATAGTTGTTCCCGATCAGCCGGCGCAGCCCCTCCAGACACCAGAGGAAGATGCCCTCCTTTTCCCGCAGCAGCTTGTCCACCAGAAACGGATCGTCTGCTCTGCCTGCGGGCCGGTCTTTGGTGGTCAGCACGATCTGGCGGCGAAAGAAACCGTCGGACTTGTCGTGCAGGGCGGTCAGCGCACCGTTGCCGAAGCAGAGAAAGCGGACATAGAGTTGACTTTGATAGCTCTGAACACCCTTGCGCTCCATATCCATCTTGCACTCGGAGGTCACGATGGATTTGATATAGTTGGTCTTGGGCAGAGCGCTCATATCCATATCGTCATCTACCATCAGGAGCTTGTTTTCCAAATCCGCACGGCTGAACCGGTTGCTCTCCACCTTCTGGATGCTGGTGGTATTCATGCTGTCGCCCAGCAGCGAGCGCATGACCAGCCCGATGCGGCTTTTGCCTTCGCCGCCCTTACCGATGAGCATGAGCATTTTCTGCCCCTTGGTGGTCGGCAGCAGGCAGTAACCCAAAAACTCCTGCAAGGTGGGAATATCCTCCGGTTGCA
>OHGG01000953.1_pt1 | contig 13366 bp, 10 predicted proteins | sample 1567641 | NCBI WGS metagenome assembly OHGG01 (sample SAMEA3879561, study PRJEB24766) | human gut metagenome | biome: human-associated habitat; feature: feces | place: USA | collected 1985/1987
GCGGAGAGCAGAGAGCAGAGAGCAGAGAGCAGAGAGCAGGCTTTTGTCCTAAAAGGAAATAGGACCGTATCCTTGAGCCGTCCATTGTAAATGAATCGGAGCGGCAAATTGATTTGCGACTTCGGTACGCTTGTTCAATGTTGCGAACGATGCCTTACGGATACTCTTCCTGAAGTCCGGTTATTTCCCGTAAACCGTTGTCTTCCCCCCCCCTTGTCCGGGATTTTCTAATGGACTCCTGCCATTGTTGCGGGGCCATGCCTTTTTCTTTGGCGAAGGCGCGGTAGAAAGTCGCCGTGCTCCCGAATCCGGATAATAGGGCCACTTCTTCGATTTTATGGCCGGCCTCCTCGTCTTCGAGCAGCGGCAAGGCGGCATATTGAATGCGGCAGTGGTTGATGTAGTCGCGGAACGACAAGCCCAATTCCTTGTTGAGCAGCAGGGAGAGTTGCGTGCGGTTAGTGCCGCATTCGCAGGCCAAGTCGATGATCGTAAGTCCGGGGTTGAGGTATAGTTTGCGCTGTACGATGGCTTCCTGCAACTGTTCCCGCAGCGATGCGGCGCGTCCTTTTCCTTCGGCGAGGTTTATTTCCGGATTTTCTTCGATGGGTTCTCCTTCCGGGAGCGGTTGCCAATAATCCCGGATAATGTCCGGGATGCGGTATTGCAGGATGCAGCCGTAGAGGATACCCCAGACGGTAAGTGTCAGGATATAGATGAGAATGGTGAACCAGATATTGCTGAAAAATAGAATGATGATGATGTATGAAAGCAGGTAGAAGGCCAGCAGTGCCGACATCCACCGCAGCCATTGCAGGTGGATGCGCTCTGTGAACGAGTAGGCCTGGGCGATCTCCCGGGAGTAACGGATGGAGTAGAGGACGATGCGAGTCAGGGCGAGGAGGCAGTAACCGACGGTGTATAGGGTGTAGAGCAGAAGTACCGTCGGCAGGAAGGACGGCAGGTCCTTTAGCAACTCCGGCAGGGAAGCATATACCGTGCGGGGTTCGAAAGCCGTTCCGAGCCAGTAGGCGCCGCCGAGCAGAACGAAGGGGCTCAGCAGTTTGAGGCTGTATCGTGCCGTGATGCGGCCGGGCATCACCAGTTCGAAAAAGAAGAGCGACAGCAGAGCCAGGGTAAACAGGTCCGGAAAGGTGAAGCCCGGGCCGAGAATTTCGTAGTTGTAGGCGGCATCGTGGCTCAGGAAAAACTCTTTGAGTTCGATCAATGCCATCCATATCAGGCAGATCGTGAAGAGATAATGGGGCCGGGATTTGCTCTGTCGGGCATAAATCGCCATATGGAAGGCGCCCATAGCGAAAAATGACAGGGAAGCTCCGTTAAGGAAATATGTGAGGTTTTCCAACATTCTGAATACTAAGATAGTAAAAATAAGTACTAAAAATGTCTTTTTGCGCTATTATTTCGGCTTTCGCCGGGAAATCGCCCCGTGCGACTCTTCCGTCCTGCATTTTTTCGATGGATGGAGGTCGGTGAAATTTATGGACGGTAGAGTCGGGTGGGATACACGGGGCTTGAAATTCCTTGTTTTTCGGGGTAAAAAATCCGGGTGTCCGGGAATGGTTTTTCCGGTTTGACCCGAATCTGAAAAATAATTATACAAAATTATCCGGATTGAAGGATGTTTCGTTCTCAAATTGTATAAATCGAATCGCAAAACGTACATCGGATTTTCTGGACGCCTCCGAGCGGAATGTGATGAATGTCGTATGTGCGCCGGGAACGGCGGCGATCGTCAGCAGTTGCCGGCCCGCCTTCTGTTTGCGGTGGAGGAAACTGTTTCGCGGGGCGTGTTCCGGTTGTCTTGCGGTAGCGTTTTCGGGAGGGGCGAGAGGGCGGCCGGTTCCGGGAGATTATCGGATCTGTAGGAGGAGAGGTATAGGATTGTGGCGGTATGGTTTTAGAATTTTTCCGACAGATACCGAATTGTTCGGGTGTGCACCGCCGGAGTTCCCCGGGGTATCGTGGATCGTTTTCGCCGCCCGTTTCGAATGATACCGACAGTCGCTCCAGCCTATCCGAGCGTACGGTAAAACGCGTTGCTTCCCGTTATCTGGAGCGTGCGAGAAAAAGCGGCGATTTCTCTTTTCTGCGGTGTTTTTTTTGTATTTTTGTTCCCGTCGCCGGGAAAAACAGAAACTCCGACGTTTTTTGCGATGGGTATGAAACTTACGATTCTTGGCTCGGGAACTTCTCAGGGAGTGCCGGTGATCGGCTGCCGGTGTGCCGTCTGCACCTCGAAAGATCCCCGCGATAACCGTCTGCGGACTTCGGCCATGCTCGAGTGGGACGACATACGGCTGGTGATCGACGCTGGGCCCGATTTCCGTTACCAGATGCTCCGGACCGGGGTCCGGCATATCGACGCGATTCTGCTGACGCACGAACACAAAGACCATATCGGAGGATTGGACGACGTGCGGGCCTTCAATTTCGTCGATTATCCCACGATCCATCGGATCGACGTATTCGGAACACGGCAGACGCTCAAATGCGTCCGCAAGGACTTCGACTATGCCTTCAGTGTGGACAAGTATCGGGGGGTGCCCGAAATCGAGCTGTGCGAAATAGATCCTGCCGTTCCCTTTTGCGTTAAGGACAAGGAGGTGATTCCCGTGTCGGGACACCATTCGCCCCGATTCGAGGTGACAGGGTTCCGGTTCGGCGAACTGGCCTACCTTACGGATTTCAAGACCATCGCCCCGGCCGAAGAGCGGAAGCTGTACGGTGTCGAAGTGCTGGTGGTCAATGCGCTCCGGCCCCAGCCCCATGATTCGCATTTTTCACTGGACGAAGCATTGGCGCTGATCCGCCGTGTGGCGCCCCGCCGGGCGTATCTGACGCATATGTCGCATGAAATGGGTCTTTACGCCGAGCGTTCCGCGTTGTTGCCCGAAGGGGTATATTTGGCTTACGACGGATTGGAAATAAATGTAAACGATTGATAGGATGAAAGGTTTGAAAGGAAAGACCGTCGTGGTCACCGGAGCTTCGTCGGGGATCGGCGAGGCATTGGCCCGCGAATGTGCGGTGCAGGGTGCCAACGTGGTGCTCGGCGCCCGGAGCCTGCAAAAATTGCAGCTCATCGTCGGAGATATCCGATCCAAAGGCGTGCTCATCTGCAATGCGGGCCTTTCGATGCGGGCACTGTTCGATGACGTGGATCTGGAGGTGCTGCACCGTCTGATGGACGTTAATTTCTGGGGCACGGTCTATTGTACCAAATACGCGTTGCCGTACTTGCAGGCTTCGCACGGGTCGCTGGTCGGCATCTCGTCGGTGGCCGGTTTGCACGGCCTGCCGGGGCGTACGGGCTATTCGGCTTCGAAATATGCGATGACGGGATTTCTGGAAACCGTGCGGATCGAAAACCTGAAGAAGGGGTTGCACGTGATGGTCGCCTGCCCGGGGTTCACGGCTTCGAATGTCCGCTTTTCGGCGCTCACGGCCGACGGTTCGAGCCAGGGCGAGACACCGCGCGACGAGGCGAAGATGATGACGCCCGAACAGGTCGCCCGTATCGTTATTCGGGGAATCGAAAAGCGCAAACGCCTTTGCCTGATGGAGGCTGAGGGGCGTGCTACACACTTTATCAAGAAATTCGCCCCTGGCTTCCTCGACCGTATGTTCTATATGGTTATGGCCCGGGAACCGGATTCGCCGCTGAAATGACGGAGCAAAATGAAAAAAACAGAATTGCAGAAATAACAACCCTTGTACTGACCGGGTTGCTACTGCTCGACATAATCGTATTTTTTGTTGGTATGATATGCGATGGGGCAGGCGGAAACGGGCTGGTTTACGTGGTGTATTGCGGGATTGTTTCTTTGGTTTTACTGGGGTTATATCTTTTATGTTGCGCTGGGTTTTATTTCTTGTGGAAGGTGTCTTTCTGCAATAATCGCATTATACGCTTTTGTTTCTGTATTTTTGCGGCGTTGGCGGTCGGACTGTTGTTGCTTTTGTGAGATGCACCGGATAGCGAAACATTAAATACGACAAAGGGGATGCTCGAAAAAGCATCCCCTTTGTCGTATTGTAAACTCCTCCTACTTGAAGAAAATCGACGAAATCTCCTTGTAGTTGTGTACGCGCTCGATGACGTTGGCGAAGATGTCCGCTACGGTCATCACCTTGAATTTGCTCAGGTCCTTTTCCGGGTTGAGCGGTATGGTGTCCGTGACGATCACCTCCTGCAAGGCACTGGCATTGATTTTTTCGTAAGCCTGCCCCGAAAGGATCGGGTGGGTGATGGCTGCCCGGACGCTCTTGGCACCTTTTTCCATTAGCATATCGGCTGCCATGCAGATCGTGCCGGCCGTATCGATCATATCGTCCACGATGATTACGTTGCGACCCTTCACGTCGCCGATGGCCGTCATTTTACCCACGACATTGGCTTTCGCACGCTCCTTGTGCGAGATGATGATCGGGGCGCTCAGGTGCTTGGCATAGGTGTTGGCCCGTTTGGCGCCGCCCATGTCGGGTGCCGCGATCGAGAGGTCCTCGATGTTCAGGCTTTTGATGTACGGTACGAAGATGCCGCTGGCATAGAGTGCATCCACCGGTACGTCGAAGAAGCCCTGGATCTGGTCCGCATGCAGGTCCATGGTCATAATGCGGTCCACGCCTGCCGCGACGAGCATGTTGGCTACCAGTTTCGCGCCGATCGGTACGCGGGGACGGTCTTTGCGGTCCTGACGCGCCCAGCCGAAGTAGGGCATCACGGCGATCACCTTGTAGGCCGATGCGCGGCGTGCGGCATCGATCATCATAAGGAGTTCCATCAGGTTGTCCAGCGGCGGGAAGGTCGATTGGATGATGAACACGGTGCAGCCGCGGATCGACTCGTTGAAGCAGGGCTGGAACTCTCCGTCGCTGAACTGTTGCACCTCCGAGTTTCCGAGCGTGGTGCCGTAGCTTGCGACGATTTTCTCCGCGAGGTACCGCGAGCCCCTGCCTGCGAAGAATTTGATTTTGTGGATAGCCATAGTATGTGATTGTGTTTTTGAATGGTGCAAAGATAGGATGTAAAGACCGAATTATCGGGTATTTCTAAAATCTTTTTTTAACATTCTGTTAAACATTTGCCGATGAAGTCCAGGATCTCTTCGCGGCCCGTCCGTTTTTCGCTCGAGGAGCGGAACATCGGAGGCAACCCCTCCCACTGTTCACCGAGCACTTGTTTGTAGCGTTCGACGCTGCGTGCGAGCTGTGCGGCCGACAGTTTGTCGGTTTTGGTAAAGACGATGCCGAAAGGGATGCCCTCCCGGCCGAGCATTTCGATAAAGCGCAGGTCGATCTTCTGGGGCTCCAGTCGGGAATCGACCAGCACGAACAGGAAGTGCATCCGTTCGCATCGGAGTACGTAGTCGGTGATGATTTTGGCGAACTCGTCGCGTTGGGTTTTCGATGTGCGGGCGTAACCGTAACCGGGCAGATCGACCAGATACCAACTGTCGTTGATGCGGAAATGGTTGATAAGCCGCGTCTTGCCCGGGGTGCCGGAAACTTTGGCCAGGCCGCTGCGACCTGTGAGCATATTGACCAGCGACGACTTGCCGACGTTGCTGCGGCCGATGAAGGCGAACTCCGGGAGCGAGTCTTTCGGCAGTTGCGAAAGACGCTCGGAGCTGCATACGAATTGTGCCTTGTTGATCTGCATGACAAGCGGTAGCAAAAGAGGTACGGCGAGGGTGTTCCCGGGTTCGATCCGATCGTTTCGCAGGCGGCGGCAGCAATCGTCTGTCCGGCCAATTTATCTTTCTGCAAAAATAGTGGAAGGCGAACGGTAAGCCAAATCTGTCTGAACTTGTCCGGGCCACGCATCCGATTTTTTGCAAAGATATTGTTTTTTTTAATGTGTTGTCTGTGCGGATACGCACAAAAATAGTGCGTATCCGCACAGAGACATCATTATCTTTTATCCCACAAAAATCTGGTAAACAAAGAGATAAGATAATGGCACGCTATTTGATTAGTCTACAATACTAATATATTAAGTTATGAAAAAAAAATCAGTAATAGCTATCAATTTATGCCTTATAGCAAGCATAGTAACTCTATTCGGCAATAAGATCTATATGCTTTATATAGGTGACTGCCATCAATTGTGGGAAGAAGCACAAACTCACTATGTTAATCGACAATATGAAAAAGCACGCGAGTTATTAGAAAAGATAGCTCACATTGATACGGCCCATCATGCCCAATATCTGACAGGCGATATGTATTTAAAAGGCTTAGGAGGTGAAATTGATTATGATAAGGCTTTGAAACTTTTTCATCAATCGGCAGCGGGCGGAAACACGTATGCTGAAAACAATATAGGTTTTATGTACACATATGGTTTGGGAGTCACTAAGGATTACAGCCAAGCTTTCAAATGGTTGAACAGAGCTGCCACTCAAGGAAATCCAGAAGCTCAAATTGGCATGGGAAGCCTTTATAAAAACGGTTGGGGAGTACGTAAGGATTGTTACATTGCTATGACTTGGTACCTACGTTCTGTAGCTCATGGTAATACGGACGCCATGAACAATATCGGTTATTTATATAAAAACGGACTTGGGGTTCCCAAAGACTTTGAAGAAGCTTATTTTTGGTTTAAAAAAGCAGCAGATAAGAATAATCCGATAGCTCAATATAATATAGGAAATATGTATTGTTATGGCGAAGGAATGGAAAAAGACTTTGCTAAAGGAGCTGAGTGGCTGACCAAAGCTGCTTTACAGGGGAATGCTCCTGCACAATACAACCTGGGCCGCATGTATCAGTGGGGTAAAGGTGTAAAAAAAGACTTACAACAAGCCCGGTTCTGGTTCCAAAAAGCTATAGACAACGGTCATGAAAAAGCAAAGGAAGCATTAACCAAAATAAAAAGCGACTTATCCAAAGAAGACACCGAAGACCCACTCCTGTTCACCTAACTATAAGCCAAAAGTACTAATAGGTATAAAGACATAAAAAAAACGAACATGAAACTATATTGTATTATAGCACTTTCTCTTCTGCTTCGCCCGGAAACAGCCACAGCACAACAAGAAGAATCAATAACATTGAGTTTGCAACAAGCTATTGAAATAGCACAAGAAAACTCACCGGAAGCACAAGCTGCCCGTCATACCTATCGGGCAGCTTATTGGAACTACCGTTTTTTCCGGGCGAATTATCTTCCCTCCGTCACATTAACTTCATCTCCTACCCTAAATCGGGAGATAAACAAGATTACCCAACCGGATGGAACAAATCAATTTATCCAGCAAGACCAGTTAAGCACAGATCTCAGCCTTAAAATAAATCAAAATATATGGTTTACCGGTGGCAGCTTGTTTGTAAAAAGTACCACCCAACGCATTGATGAATTTGAAGATAATCATACAGCGTATAACACCCAACCCATAGTAATAGGTTACGAGCAGCAACTTTTTGGATATAATTCTTTAAAATGGGATCACCGTATCGAACCCCTTCGCTACCGGGAAGCCCGTAAAGCATATGCAGAAGCATTGGAACTTGTAGCCTCAGAAACCAGCACTCTTTTCTTCAACCTGGCAACTGCACAAACTAATCTTGACATAGCCGCCTACAACTATGCTTCTGCCGATACTTTATACAGGTATGCCGAGGGAAGATATAATATAGGAACCATAACTGAAAACGAAATGCTACAGCTGGAAATAAACAAACTGACAGAAGAAACCAATATGATGAATGCCCGCATCGAAGTAGAGGACCAAATGCAAACACTCCGTTCCTTCCTTGGCATTAATCGGGAAATAAATTTACGAGTCATTCCGGAAGACAGCATTCCTCAACTCGAAATCCCTTTACAAAAAGCATTACAACTGGCATTCAAAAACAGTCCCGATCCTGACACTTATAAACGCAAACAATTAGAAAGCCGCAGCGCATTAGCTTCTGCAAAAGCCAATGCAGGTTTGAAAGCCGACCTGTATGTACAATTCGGGCTTTCTCAAACCGGAAATAAATTTGCAGATTCTTACCGAAACCCCATGAACCAACAATATGCCAGTATTGGTATTTCTTTACCTATCCTGGATTGGGGTCGTGGAAAAGGACGCGTTCGTGTAGCTCGTTCCAATGTAGACTTAGTAGATACACAGGCTGAACAGGGAATGAAAGATTTTGAATTGAATGTATGTAAAATGGTCCGTCAATTCAATCTTCAAGCATACCGTGTAGCAGTAGCCGCCAAGACGGACAAGACAGCCGACCGGCGCCACGATGTAGCACGCCGGCTTTATATCTTAGGAAAATCGACAATTCTAGACCTCAATGCCGCCATTACAGAAAAAGATACCGCACGGAGAAATTATATAACAGCTTTGAAAACTTATTGGAGTCTGTATTATGGTATTAGAAGTATGACGGGATATGATTTCCTCAGAAAAGCAGAGATTTCATGTACTATACCTAAACCTTAACTACACGGCAGATATAAATGATCTTTGTATTATCGCCATACTTAAAAAAGAAATAAAAAAATTATATCAAAAAACATAAACTAATGGATATAAAAATTGAAAAGAAACCGTGGTACATCCGCTATCGCTACTATATGATAGCTGCACTGGCCTTCATTATCTTCCTTATCTATGTGATAAGCCTTTCATTAGGTCCTCGCAAGCTGCGTATCGAAACAGACAACATTCAGATAGCCGAAGTAAAAAACGACAAATTTATGGAGTATGTAGATGTGGAAGGACTGGTGCAACCCATTCTTACCATCAAAGTAAATACTCGTGAAGCCGGCAGTGTAGACCGCATTGTTGGAGAAGAAGGGAATATGATGAAACAAGGTGACACCTTATTGATATTGACTAATCCGGATCTGATTCGTTCCATTGAAGACCAACGTGACGAATGGGAAAAACAACGAATCACTTATAAAGAAAAAGAGATAGAAATGGAACAAAAGAGTCTGACACTGAAGCAACAGACATTACAGGCACAATATGAGATGGAACGACTGCGCAAGAGCTTCGGACTGGACAAAGAGGAATTCAAAATGGGAATTAAGAGCAAGGCTGAGCTTCAAGTATCTGAAGATGAATATAAGTATAAACTGAAAAATACGGCATTACAAATGGAAAGCCTGAAACATGATTCATCCGTAACCCTTATCCGCAAAGAATTATTGAAAAATGATCTGGAACGTGAAAGCAAAAAACTGAAACGTGCGGAAGAACGGTTGGAGGATTTGATAATAAAAGCTCCGATTGGCGGCCAACTAAGTTTTGTGAAAGTAACTCCCGGCCAACAGGTTGCTTCGGGAGAAAGTATAGCTGAAATAAAAGTGCTGGATCAATATAAAATTCATACTTCTTTAAGTGAATATTACATTGACCGCATCACAACAGGTCTTCCGGCTACCGTAAACTATCAAGGGAAACGCTACCCCCTGAGAATTACTAAAGTAGTTCCTGAAGTAAAAGACCGTATGTTTGATGTAGATTTGGTATTTACCGGAGAAATGCCCGAGAATGTCCGTGTAGGAAAGAGCTTCCGGGTACAAATAGAATTGGGTCAACCCGAACAAGCTATAGTTATCCCACGTGGAAATTTCTACCAGTCTACTGGAGGACAATGGATTTACAAAATAAACCCATCAAAAACAAAAGCTGTAAAAGTTCCATTGAATATAGGACGCCAAAACCCGCTTCAATATGAAATCACTGAAGGTTTACAGCCTGGAGAATTTGTAATTATCACAGGATATGATACCTTTGGTGACGCAGAAGAATTGATATTAAAATAAAACATGCAACATGAAAACTTTGAAATATGCCTGGCGCTTCTTAATGCGTTCTAAATCGTATACTATCATTAATTTGCTAGGACTGGCTTTCAGTCTGGCATGCAGCATCATCTTGATGCGATATATCCATAGGGAACTGACGGTGGATGCACATAGCGTAAATCCGGAACATATCATCATTCCTATACGGGATATAGAAGGAAATCTTCATCCGGGAAGTTTGCAACAAGGCTGGTCTGAAACTGATTCTGTTTATATTCCTGACCATCAAATAGTGGAACAATGCCGCCTGATGTTACAGCAGCGAGACAATGTGGTATATGAAAACAGTAACTATGCAATGAATATAGCAGCAGTTGACTCCACTTTTTTTCATTTCTTCCACTACCCGGTTGCAGCCGGTGAGGCCCATTTAGATGCCCCTGGTGACGCCATCATCACCCAGCGCTATGCCCGTAATATATTTGGTAAAGAAAATCCGATAGGAAAAGTATTGGAATATTATGGTAAAAACATCACCATCAAGGGAGTGATTGGAGAATTGGGATGCAAATCATTACTTCGGTTCGATCTACTGGTATCATACAGATTGGTGGAACACTGGCAACGTATGGATATATCACTGATGCGCATACTCCCCGGTGTAGATCTGGATAAGATAAACAAAGCAAGCAATGTGTACAGAAAGGACAAAAGGGGAAACAGAATACGCTGGGAATTTATTACTTGGAAAAATTTATACTGGAGAAATTCCATTGGTCACGATGACGATTACGATTCCATCATGCAATTCGGTAACCGTACACACCTGTATATTCTTTCAGGAGTAACCATATTGCTATTATTGGTAGGTATATTGAATTTCATCAATATTTATATGGTATTTATGATGAAACGTTCTAAAGAATATGGAGTAAAGAAAGTATTCGGCTTGCAGCGTCTGCCTTTGTTTTTACAAATATGGATAGAAAATCTGTTATTAGCCTTTGCCGCATTGCTAACCGCCTGGCTGTTGATAGAAGCAACCCAAGTACCAGTCAGCCGGTTGATGAATGAACAAATTAGCTATTCGGCATTCGACTGGCAATTGTCTTTGGGATTCATCATATTATTACCTTTGGTCACTTCTATTTATCCATACATCAGATATAATTATCTCCCTCCTATTGTGTCTATCCGTTCAATAACATCAAACCGTCATGCTATCACTGTACGTATGACATTCCTTTTTTTTCAATACATTATAACCATATTACTCCTTATCCTGTCCTTTTACTTTGGCAAGCAACTGCATTTCCTGCTGAATACCTCTCCCGGATATCGGACAGAAAGAATTCTCAGAGCTGAGTTGTTACACGAAAACAAAAATTATCTGCGCTCTGATACAGAAGAAAAGCGCAATGAGCGCTTTGCCCGCCAAGACCGTATCAAGCAACTATTAAACGAGTGTCCTCACATTGAAATGTGGATGAATTCCCATTATTCTATATTAAGGGGAGGCTCTATCTGCATGTTGTTAAATGACCAGGATACCCGTCAACCCATGCTCACCCTATTTCCTTCTCCACAATTCTTCCAACTATATGATTTAAAAGTACTGGAAGGAGAAATCCCCCAAAAATTTGAAGGTTGGAGTGACTATAAAATGGTACTGAACAAAGCAGCAATGAAAGCTATGGGCTATACTCGGCTAGAAGATGCTTTTGTACGCAGCGAATCCCCGCTTTGGATTAGTGTCAGCGAAAAAGGAGAAATGGAAGAAGGTGGAACCAAACTTATGCCTGTAGTGGCTATAATAGACGATTATTACCCAAGCCATCTCACTGAAGGAATAAAACCGATGGCATTTGTCGTAGGGCCCAGCAGCGGCAACAGCGATTTTTTGATTGCCGTCAGCCCCGATAAAGAAAAAGAAGTCATAGAATATCTGAAGAAAACAGAGAAAGAAATATATAATACCGAAGACTTCACCTATACTTGGTTGACAGATGAAGTCCACAAACTTTATGCTCAGGACCGTCAAACAGCAAACATTTACTTTGTCTTTGCCTTGATAGCAATCATCATCTCCTGTTTGGGATTATTTGGATTATCCTTATTTGATATCCGACAACGTTATCGTGAAATTGCCATCCGCAAAGTAAATGGCGCAGGGATGAAAGACCTTTACCTGCTATTGTTCCGCAAATATATCAAAGTAATAGGTTGTGCATTTGTATTGGCTATTCCACTTGCCTATTACCTCATATATATGTATACACGGGATTTTGTACTAAAAATACCTGTAGATATAGGAATTTATTTAGCAGTTCTAGCTATCATTTCCTTTATTTCATCAAGCACATTAATTTGGCAAATACACAAAGCTGCTCAAATTGATCCCGCAAAAATTATAAGATCAGAATAAACACACATTAAATATGAAAACACTGAAATATGCTTGGCGCTTTTTAATGCGTTCTAAATCGTATACTATCATTAATTTGCTGGGACTGGCATTCAGTCTGGCATGCAGTATCATCTTGATGCGATATATCCATAGGGAACTGACAGTGGACACACATTGCATCGACAGGGAGCATGTGTATGCTATCTGTACCAATACAGAAGGTAACCGGGGACTGAGTGGACTGAAACAATATAACTATGATACCATTTCTATCGACAATCGTTTCGTAGAAGCTATGACCACCTATATTCCATTGGAAAAGGACTATGTCATTTCCGGTACCAACCGTATTCCGGCACGTTGCCTCGTTACCGACAGTGTATTTTTCCAGTTATTTCATTATCCTATAGTGCAAGGAAAGCTATCTCTCACAACACCTCAGTCGGCATTATTAACAGAAAAATACGCCCGTAAGATTTTCGGTAATGAAAATCCGATAGGTAAAGTACTACGTTATAGCAATGGCAAAGATATTACCGTAGAAGGCATTGTAGGAGAACCTGAGTGTAAAACTACAATTAACTTTGATATCATCCTCTCTTCTAAATTATCCCAACATTGGGAAAGGATGAATACAGAGCTCTATCGTTTCCTACCCGGTACAGATATAAATGCCATAAATAAGACAGGTAGTGTCCCACGATATATAAATGACCCTAAATATGACACTCGCACACATACATTTTCTTTAATTTCTGTGAAGGATATTTACTGGGACGGTTCTTTAACAGACCGTGAACCTGCTATGTTTCTTTCGGGAAACCATTCCCACTTAATTATTTTGTCGGGCGTATGCCTGTTATTGCTCCTCACCGGCATCTTGAATTTTATTAATCTTTACCTGGTAGCATTATTACGCCGCGGAAAAGAATATGGATTGAAGAAAGTATTTGGTGTATGCGGCAAAACATTGTTTGCCAATATATGGATTGAAAATACATTACTAGTTCTGAGCGCCTTATTAGTATCCTGGCTTATTATTGAAATAATGTCTGCCCCTACTGAATATTTGTTCGACATTCACTTTTCTTATACGGCTTTCGACGGATGGCTTTCGGCAAGTATTTTATTATTGTTACCAGTAATAACTTCTATTTATCCATACATTAAATACA
>OHGG01000959.1_pt1 | contig 13299 bp, 10 predicted proteins | sample 1567641 | NCBI WGS metagenome assembly OHGG01 (sample SAMEA3879561, study PRJEB24766) | human gut metagenome | biome: human-associated habitat; feature: feces | place: USA | collected 1985/1987
TTCCGATGGAAAACTGTATGTTTCAGCTATCTTTGACTGCTACGATTTAGCAGTGGTAGGTCTGGCTATGGATACGAATATGAAAGCTGCCCTTTGTGAACAAATCTTAGATAATGCCTATAAAGTATGCTGTGTAAAAGAAAGAATGTAAAAATTGTTGAGGCTGAAATATGCCCAGACCATGTGCATATGTTGGTTGAATTGCCGCCGAATATAAGTGTATCGAGCTTTATGGGATATTTAAAAGGAAAAAGCACATTAATGATATTTGAAAGGCATGCAAATTTGAAATATAAATATGGAAATCGACATTTCTGGTGTAGAGGATATTATGTGGACACAGTAGGAAAAAATGCGAAGAAGATACAAGAGTATATTCAAAATCAATTAAAAGATGATTTAGAATATGATCAAATGACACTGAAAGAGTATATAGACCCGTTTACGGGTGAGCCGGTAAAAACAAGCAAATAAAAGGAGCCCTTTAGGGCTAAGCCGGTGGTTTGTTCTGCCCAAATGTATTATAATAGAAAAGAAATTTTAAGAAAAACGGAGGAGTTAGGAAAATGAAATCGAAATCCGGAAACAAGAAATTATGGATTGCAGTTATTATTTTCGTATTGATGATAGCCGGAGCAATCGGCAATCATTCGGATAATAAGAAAGAAAAACCTGACAGGGAAAGTTCCGTTGCCACGGAAACACAGACTGAAACAGAGACAGAAAGCAATACAGAGCCTGGTGGTGATACGGAGGATTTTGTTACCGAGGGAGTCATCAGTAATACCTATAAGACAGATGGCAGTTCCGCCGGACAGATGCAGGTGCATTTCATAGATGTAGGGCAGGGCGATGCTACCTTGATAGCTTGTGATGGTCATTACATGCTGATAGATGCCGGCAATAATGACAAAGGAACAACGGTACAGTCCTATCTTATGAGCCAGGGCGTAGAGAAACTGGATTATGTCATAGGAACGCACCCGGATGCAGACCATATTGGCGGACTGGATGTAGTAATTTATAAATTTGACTGCGATACAATTATCATGCCGGATGTGGCAAATGACACCAGAACCTATGATGATGTGGTGCAGGCAATGAAGTCCAAGGGCTATCAGACTACTTATCCGGTAGTTGGAGAGACTTATACTTTGGGCGGAGCAACTTTTACCATCGTGGCACCGAATGCAGACTATGGAAATGACATGAACGACTGGTCGGTGGGTGTGCTGGTGCAGAATGGCAACAACCGCTTCCTCTTCACCGGAGATGCAGAAGAAAAAGCGGAAGAGGACATTTTAAATAATGGAATTGATATTTCGGCAGATGTCTATGCGGCAGCGCATCATGGAAGCAAAACAGCCACAAGTCAGGCATTTTTGGGTAAGGTATCACCGACTTATGTGGTAATCAGTGCCGGTGAAGGCAATAAATACGGACATCCTCATGCAGAGGTGCTGAACCGTTTGCGGGCAGCAGGCATATCCGTGTTCCGTACCGATGAGCAGGGTACGATTGTAGCAACATCGGATGGAAATGATATCACCTGGAACTGCTCCCCGTCAGAAAGCTGGAAAGCAGGAGAACCGACCGGAAGCAGTGATAGTACAGCAAATAATTCCACAGCAGACAGCACTACATCATCAGGCAGCAGTGATGCAGGTATAGCTGCAGATGCATCCGGCAGTTCAAATAGTGACAGCAATTCCGTTATGGTACATATTACAGACACCGGTTCAAAATATCATTCGGCAGGCTGCTCGTATTTGAAAAAGAGTGACCATGAGGTGACTCTGTCAGAGGCGAAGAACATGGGTTTGACACCATGCTCAAGATGTAACCCGCCACAGTAAAATTTTAATGAGAAAAACGAATCGCCAAGCACCTTGCACTTTTTGTTTTGTTAGTATACAATAAATGAAGTTAGTAATGACTAACTTCGCGTGAATCATAGGGACTCCTTTGGAATATGGAGACGGCAATATCCATATTCACCGGAAGAAATATTCTTCCGGGAGGAAAAGTCCTGTATCTGACAAAATGAAAAGAAAGGTGATAATAGGACATGAATTACTTAGAGATTGAAAAAGTAGTTGGACGTGAGATTTTGGATTCCAGAGGAAATCCTACCGTGGAAGCAGAGGTATATCTTGTGGATGGTACAGTAGGAAGAGGAACTGCACCAAGTGGTGCATCTACCGGAGAATTTGAAGCTCTGGAATTAAGAGATGGAGATAAATCAAGATACCTTGGAAAAGGTGTTACAAAAGCGGTAGAAAATATCAATACCATCATCAACGATGCAATTATCGGAATGGATGCATCTGACATCTATGCAGTAGATGCGGCAATGCGCAAAGCGGATGGAACCAAGGATAAATCCAAATTAGGTGCAAATGCAATCCTTGCAGTATCCATTGCAACAGCCAGAGCAGCAGCCATTTCTTTAGATATTCCGTTATATCGTTTCTTAGGCGGAATTTCCGGAAATCGTCTTCCGGTACCAATGATGAATATTGTAAATGGCGGATGCCATGCATTATCATCCGGACTTGATGTACAGGAATTTATGATTATGCCGGTAGGCGCACCAAGCTTCAAAGAATGCTTAAGATGGTGTGCAGAAGTATTCCATGCACTTGCTTCTATTTTAAAAGAGCGAGGACTTGCAACCTCTGTTGGTGATGAAGGTGGATTTGCACCTGCATTAAAATCAGACGAAGAAGCAATTGAAACCATCTTAGAGGCAGTAAAGAAAGCAGGCTACGAGCCGGGCAAAGACTTTAAGATTGCTATGGACGCTGCATCCTCCGAGTGGAAGAGCGAAAAAGGAAAAGGATACTATAAGCTTCCAAAGGCTGGTACAGAATATACCGCAGAGCAGTTGATTGAACACTGGGAAGCATTATGTGAGAAATATCCAATCATCTCTATCGAAGATGGTCTGGACGAGGAAGACTGGGAAGGATGGCAGAAGCTTACTGCAAGACTTGGAGACAAAGTGCAGTTAGTAGGTGATGACTTATTTGTTACCAATACCGAGCGTCTTTCCAAAGGAATTGAACTGGGCGCAGGAAATGCAATCTTAATTAAGTTAAACCAGATTGGTTCCGTATCTGAAACCTTAGAGGCAATTAAGATGGCACATAAGGCTGGTTATACCGCAATCAGTTCCCACCGTTCCGGTGAAACAGCAGATACCACAATTGCAGATTTGGCAGTTGCATTGAATACCTGCCAGATTAAGACCGGTGCACCAAGCCGTAGTGAGCGTGTTGCAAAATACAACCAGTTACTCCGCATTGAAGAGGAATTAGGTGACAGCGCGGTATATCCTGGAATGAAAGCATTTAATGTGAAATAATCGTACTCCTATAGAAAAAAGATATTCATTAACAAACCAGAAAGGAAGCTGCAGAGATGCGGCTTCCTTTCAAGTTCAAGTCCTTTCCAGTTTGTCAGAAAGTGTATACGACAGCCCCGGAATGTTATATAATATAGAAGATATTATTTATAGAAGAAACAGGATCAACCGGCAGGGAGAAACAAATGTCAGAAATAAAGGAAATCTTAGAAGCACAGCACAAATATTTTTATACAGGAGAGACAAAGAAGCTCGCCTTTCGCATTGCCATGCTAAAGCGGTTGGAAGAAGCAGTAATCAGGCATGAAAAGGAACTGTTACTGGCGTTGCAGAAGGATCTGGCGAAAGCACCCTTTGAAGGCTATGAGACAGAGGTTGGAATTGTGCAAAGGGAATTAGCTGATACGATAGCTCATTTGAAACAGTGGGACAAACCGAAGCGGGTAGGCACGCCAATCGTGCATTTTCCGTCTGTCAGCACAATTTACAGAGAACCTTATGGCAGCGTACTTATTATGTCACCGTGGAATTATCCGGTGCAGCTAACGTTAATTCCATTGATTGGTGCTATAGCAGCAGGTAACTGTACTGTAGTAAAGCCTTCGGAATATGCTGTGCATTCGGCGAAAGTGCTGGCTAAGCTGTTACGGGAAATCTTTGATGAGAAATATGTGGCAGTGCTTCTTGGAGGAAGAGCAGTAAATGAAGCTGTTTTAAAAGAACGTTTTGATTACATCTTTTTCACCGGAAGTCTTGCGGTGGGAAGCGTAGTCATGGAAGCGGCAGCAAAACATCTGACACCGGTTACACTGGAACTGGGCGGCAAGAGTCCCTGCATTGTGGATAAAACTGCGGACATTAAGCGGGCGGCAAGAAGAATTGTCTGGGGCAAATTTCTAAATGCCGGACAGACCTGCGTGGCGCCGGATTATGTGCTGGTACAGGAGGAAGTAAAAGAACCATTGCTTCGCAAAATGAAGCACTACATCCGGAAAATGTATCGTGATGAGCCGCTTTTGAATCCGGAATATCCAAAGATTATCAATGAAAAACATTTCAATCGTCTTAAGAAAATGCTTTTAGAGCAGGATGGTGAAATCATAACCGGTGGCAGAATGGATGCGGATACGCTGAAAATAGAGCCGACGCTTCTTGCCGGACTTACAGGAAGAAGTAAGGTAATGCAGGAAGAAATTTTTGGACCGGTTCTTCCGGTATTTGCATATTCAGATTTGGCAGAAGTAATCCGGATATTGCAGAAGAAAGAGAAGCCGCTGGCACTGTATCTTTTTACAAGAAACAGCAGGGTAAAGAAAACGGTGATTTCCAAGGTGAGCTTTGGCGGCGGCTGCATCAATGATACCATTATTCATTTGTCCAATGAGAAGCTTCCCTTTGGCGGAGCAGGAAACAGCGGCATGGGAGCGTACCACGGAAAGCATAGCTATGAGACCTTCAGCCGGGAAAAGAGCATCATGGAAAAGGGCAACTGGCTGGACATTCCATTCCGCTATCCACCTTATGGGAAACGTCTGCCACTCCTGAAAAAGTTATTGAAATAGTATTCTCAGAAAATATATTTATGTAAACTCAAATAAAAGAAAAAGAAAAAATGCATAAAAAATGGATAAATATGCATCAAACTTAGTGACTATTTGTTTTGCGAAAAAGGTTGAAAAAACCTTCCCGATATGGTAGAATTTTTACAATTTAGGTAGCCTGTGCAGGTTTGGTGCATTTTTTATGCAAAAGGAAGGAAAAAGAGATGACTGACTCTTTTTTTTTGCGCAGGTATCGGAAGAATAGAAAGGACAGGGTGAACAAATGAAAGCTTTTCTTATATTGGAAGATGGCAATGTATTTACCGGAACCAGCATCGGTTCAACACGGGAAGTCATCAGCGAGATAGTATTTAATACGTCGATGACAGGGTATTTAGAGGTACTGACAGATCCATCTTATGCAGGACAGGCGGTAGTAATGACATATCCTTTGATTGGAAATTATGGAATTACACCGGATATGGAGTCAGGACGTCCATGGGTAGATGGATATATCGTAAGAGAATTATCCAGAATGCCAAGTAATTTCCGTTGTGAAGGAACCATTCAGGATTTCCTGAAAAAGTACGATATACCGGGAATTGCAGGAATTGATACCAGAGCATTAACCAAGCTCTTACGTGAAAAGGGAACAATGAATGGAATGATTACAACAGATGAGAATTACAATCTGGATGAGATTATTCCAAAATTAAAGGCTTACACCACAGGAAATGTGGTAGATAAAGTAACCTGTGAAGAGAAAAGCGTATTGCCTGGAAAGGGCAAAAAAGTAGCACTGTTAGACCTTGGTGCTAAGAGAAACATCGCCCAGTCATTAAATAAAAGAGGCTGTGAAGTTACCGTTTATCCGGCACACACCACAGCAGAAGAAATTTTAAGCACGAATCCGGACGGAATCATGTTAAGCAATGGACCTGGAGACCCGAAGGAGTGCAAGGAGATTATTGCAGAGATTCGTAAATTATATGAATCCGACACACCGATTTTTGCAATCTGCTTGGGACATCAGCTGATGGCACTTGCAACCGGTGCAGACACATATCATTTGAAATATGGTCATCGTGGAGGAAATCATCCGGTTAAGGATTTAAAGACCAACCGTGTATACATTTCCAGCCAGAACCATGGTTATGCAGTAGATACCAATACCCTGGATGAGAAAATTGCAAAACCGGCATTTGTAAATGTAAACGATGGAACCAACGAAGGATTAGAGTATGTCGGAAAGAACATTTTTACCGTACAGTTCCATCCGGAAGCATGTCCGGGACCACAGGATTCTGCTTACCTTTTTGACCGTTTTATTGAGATGATGGGAGGAACGAAATAATGCCTAAGAATAAAGATATTAAAAAAGTATTAGTAATTGGTTCAGGTCCGATTGTCATTGGACAGGCTGCAGAGTTTGACTATGCAGGAACACAGGCATGTCGTTCTTTAAAAGAAGAAGGAATCGAAGTTGTTCTGGTAAACTCCAATCCTGCTACCATTATGACAGATAAGGATATTGCAGATGAAGTTTATATCGAGCCATTAACTGCAAAAGTATTAGAGCAGATTATCATAAAAGAAAAACCGGACAGCGTCCTTCCTACCTTAGGTGGACAGGCAGGTCTTAATCTTGGTATGGAGTTAGCAGAATCCGGATTCTTAGAGAAACATGGTGTCAATCTGATTGGTACAACTGCTGAGACAATTTTTAAGGCTGAGGATCGTCAGGCATTTAAAGATACCATGGAAAAAATCGGTGAGCCATGTGCACCATCCCAGGTAGTACACAATGTAGAAGATGGTATCAAATTTACCAATACCATCGGATATCCGGTTGTACTTCGTCCTGCTTATACCTTAGGAGGAAGCGGCGGCGGAATCGCACATAATGAGACAGAGCTTATCGATATCTTATCCAACGGACTTCGTCTGAGCCGTGTCGGAGAAGTGCTGGTAGAACGTTGTATCGCAGGCTGGAAGGAAATCGAGTACGAAGTAATGCGTGATGCCAATGGAAACTGTATTACTGTATGTAATATGGAAAACATTGACCCGGTTGGTGTACATACCGGAGACTCTATCGTAGTAGCACCTTCCCAGACATTAGGTGATAAAGAGTACCAGATGCTGCGTACTTCTGCACTTAATATCATTTCCGAATTAAATATTACCGGTGGATGTAACGTACAGTACGCACTGCATCCGGAAACCTTTGAATATTGTGTTATCGAGGTTAATCCTCGTGTATCCCGTTCTTCTGCATTAGCATCCAAAGCAACCGGATATCCGATTGCAAAAGTTGCTGCAAAGATTGCACTGGGCTATACCTTAGATGAAATCAAGAATGCAATTACCGGAAAGACATATGCAAGTTTTGAGCCAATGTTAGACTACTGCGTAGTAAAAATCCCAAGACTTCCATTTGATAAATTCATCACTGCAAAACGTACGTTAACAACACAGATGAAAGCAACCGGAGAAGTTATGAGTATCTGCAATAACTTTGAAGGTGCCCTGATGAAAGCAATCCGTTCCTTAGAGCAGCATGTAGACAGTCTTTTATCCTATGACTTCAGCAAGCTTTCTGATGAGGAATTACAGGAGCAGTTACATGTAGTAGATGACCGCAGAATCTGGGTTATTGCAGAAGCACTGCGCCGTGGCTTATCTTATGATAAAATTCATGAGATTACAAAGATTGATAAATGGTTTATTGACAAACTGGCTATCTTAGTTGAGATGGAGCAGGATTTAAAGACAAAACCACTTACCGTAGAGCTTTTAAAAGAAGCAAAACGTATGGAATTCCCGGATAAAGTCATTGCAGATCTTACCGGAAAGAGTGAAAAAGAAATTCATGACATGCGTTACGAAAATGGTATCGTAGCAGCCTTTAAGATGGTTGATACCTGTGCCGCAGAGTTTGAAGCATCCACTCCATATTACTATTCTGTATTTGGCAGTGAAAACGAAGCAGAAGAGACAACACCGAAGAAGAAAGTTCTGGTATTAGGTTCCGGTCCAATCCGTATCGGACAGGGTATCGAGTTCGACTACTGTTCCGTACACAGCACCTGGGCATTTGCCAAGGAAGGCTGGGAGACAGTTATCGTAAATAACAACCCGGAGACCGTATCAACAGACTTTGATATTGCAGATAAACTGTATTTTGAGCCGCTGACACCGGAAGATGTTGAGGCAATTGTAAAATTAGAAAAACCGGACGGAGCTGTAGTTCAGTTCGGTGGACAGACCGCAATCAAGCTGACAGAGAGCTTAATGAAGATGGGTGTCAAGATTCTTGGAACCAAGGCAGAAGATGTAGATGCTGCCGAGGACAGAGAGCTCTTTGATGAAATCTTAGAGAAGACCGGAATCCCAAGAGCAGCAGGCGGAACTGTATTTACCGCAGAGGAAGCCAAAGAGGTTGCACATCGTCTGGGTTACCCGGTACTGGTTCGTCCTTCCTATGTATTGGGCGGACAGGGTATGAAGATTGCATACAATGATGAAGAGATTGAAGAATTTATCGGAATCATCAACCGTATTGCTCAGGATCACCCGATTCTGGTTGATAAATACCTGATGGGTAAGGAAATCGAAGTAGATGCCGTATGCGATGGTACAGATATTTTAATTCCAGGTATCATGGAGCATATCGAGCGTACCGGAGTACATTCCGGAGACAGTATTTCCGTATATCCGGCACCGACCATCAGTGATGATGTAAGAGAAATGCTGGTAGAATATACTAAGCGTTTGGCTCAGGCATTACATGTAGTGGGACTGATTAATATCCAGTTTATCGTAATGGACGAGCAGGTATATGTTATCGAAGTAAATCCACGTTCTTCAAGAACGGTACCATATATCAGTAAAGTTACCGGTATCCCAATCGTAGACCTGGCAACCAAGGTTATCATTGGAAATACCATCAAAGGAATGGGCTACACACCGGGACTTGCACCAACCGCAGATTATATCGCAATCAAGATGCCGGTATTCTCCTTCGAGAAACTGCGTGGAGCAGAAATCAGCCTTGGACCGGAAATGAAGTCCACCGGAGAATGCTTAGGAATTGCCAAGACCTTTGATGAAGCTTTATACAAAGCTTTCTTAGGAGCAGGTGTTCAGCTTCCGAAATATAAGCAGATGATTATGACTGTAAAAGATGCGGACAAGCCGGAAGCAGTCGGCGTAGCAAAACGTTTTGCAGCCTTAGGCTACAAGATTTATGCAACCAGAAGTACTGCAAAATATTTACAGGAGCATGGTGTAGATGCACTGCGTGTCAATAAGATTACCCAGGAGTCACCAAACGTTATGGACTTAATTTTAGGCCATAAGATTGACCTTGTCATCGACACACCGACCCAGGGAAATGGTGATAAGAACCGTGACGGATTCCTGATTCGTCGTAATGCAATTGAGACCGGCGTATACTGTATCACGGCAATGGATACAGCCAACGCACTGGCAACTAGCTTGGAGAATGCTCAGTCAGAGCTTACTCTGGTAGATATTGCAACCGTGAAGAATATTTAAGAGCAAAGAAACAGCCTCATGTGTTTCAAGTGGAACACATGGGGCTGAAATTTTTGCTGTCAGGCATCTGTAAGAAACTGCCAGTAACAGGCACTGCAGGCGCAGGCAGCGTTTATATAATATATACAAAATCGGAAACATAATTTGAATAAAAATGACAATTGACAAAGAAATGTAAAATGGTTAATCTGATAGGTAGTTGCTGAAGAATCAGCGGGAGTACTGAACTATGAAAAAATGAGATGAAATGATTAGATAGTACAATTCATAGATTCCGGAATTCTCCGGTGATAATCCCAAATGATATGAGGCAATAAAAATAGAATAAGTATGCATATGAGGTGGCAAAATGGAAGAGAGAGTGGACTATCTGCCGTTAGGAAGTGTTGTTATTGTGCATGGAGGTGTAAAAAAGTATGTAATCGTAGCAAGAGGACTACAGCTAAAGATAAATGGAGATTACAAACTTTTTGATTATGGAGCATGTACTTATCCGGAAGGAATGATGGGAGACCGGTTAATGTATTTTCAGGCATCTGATATTAACAAGGTAGTATTTAAGGGGTATACGGATGATGATGAGAGAATAATGGTTGATAATATTCAAAAAGCAATGGAGAGTCTTGATGTAGAGCGGGCAGATGTTCGAAGACTGAAGCAGAGTATGAGGAATTAATATGGCTAAAAAATATGACAATTCCAAATATCAAAGTTTAAAATCACAGAAAAGTGCAAATGAGAAAAAACAGGAATCATACAAGAGCGAAATTAATGATATAGAAGCTGAGATTGAGAGACTTCGGGTCGCTTATAATACCCTGGATGATGCAAAGGAAGCGTTGGAGGATATAAAGAATATTCATAGTAATATGCCGACTTTCTATGAATCATTATGGACGGGAAATAAGGCACAGTATTTTTATGAAATCTGTGAGAGTGGCGGATTGAAAATAGACTATGATGGATATATTTCCGGTATTGATAGTGTAGAAGATGAGATCAACTGGGAGATTAATGCTTTAAAGGAAAAACAGAATGAGAAATATGGAGCACTTTCAAAACTGGTAAATGCATGGGATGATTTATGTACAAAAATTCGAAACTTTTTTAATTAGCAGGAATGTTTAAAACAGGAGTGGAACAGATGATAACTATTTTAGATGAGATAGCCACGGAATCAGATATCGGAAAAATGTATATGGATGCATGTGGTCTTTCGCTGGAGGCAACAACAACAGATATTAGTGGAAAATCAGAAGCATTGGAGAAGTTTTTAAGCAGTTATGAGAGTTTTGCAAATATAGTAAGTGCTTATGAACAGATATTGATTTCGGATATATGCAATATATCTGAAATATCAAATTCCTGGATAGAACGGGACAGAGAGCAGAGTAATCAGTTAAAGGAAAGTAATACATTGTTAGATTTACTGGAACATCCATAGAAGGATGGGGGAGAAGAATGGAAGGGTTTGTAATCAAATATACAGATATAAATAATCTGTTATGGGAGTATAAGTCAAAGCTGGAAGGCTTGATAAGTAAGTTGGAAACGTGTGAAAGAAGTATAAATCAGTTTATTCAGAGTGACCAGTTTATAGGAGAGACGGCAACAGCAGCAAAAAATTATTTATATGATGTACATATTACTATGATATCCTGTTTAAAGGTGGCAACGCAAAATATGCTAGATGATATTGCTTATCATAAGGCATGTTATAATGAGATAGATGGTTCGACGAATTTTAGGCTGGATGAGGAAGCAATCCGGGAGTTCCGCACAAAACTGGCTACGAATTCAGCGGATACGGAATCTTATGCTCAGAGTGTACAGCAGGCGGTATCTAATATCTCAGATATTTTAGGCGTGAATACACCGGGAACAAATGGTATAATAGAACTACATGAACAATTGGATCAGGAACTTTTGAATTTTATTGAGACAATTCAGACACAGGAAAGTACTACGGTAACAATTATTGAAAATACAGTAGATCTCATGGTTGACAGTATAAAAAACTGCCTTGGGAAAATAGGAACCAGTAAAACATCAATCACTACTTATACAAGTAATAGTTTTTATACTGACATCGATGTGTATACACTGGCATACCTGAGTGAATATTTTTATCAGCAGCATACAGTCAATCAGGAAACTTATGATGCAATATGGGATGTAGAACAGCAGTTAAAAGATGCGGCAGAAGAACGGGAAGTGCAAGGTGTTATAAAAGCAATCGGCGGAATTGTACTGGTTGTAGTTGGTGTAGCATGTATTGCAGCATCGCTTGGAGCAGCAACTCCGGCAGTGGTAGCCGCAGGTACAATGATTGGAAGCGGAACAACCGTTTTTGGAATTACAGATACAGCCGAAGGGGCACAGGATGTTTATTATGGAAGTATTAGTGATCTTGACAGTACGGCTGTGAATCGGCTAAAAGAAGTAGTCTTTCAGGGAAATGAAGAGGCGTATTATTTTACGGAGGGTGTATTTTCTTTCGCAGCATCAGCCTTTATTCCAATTGGAAAAGCTTCGACAGTAGGAAAACTTACTTTTCGAAGCGGTTCAACGATAATTGCCAAAGAAGGACTTTCAACATTGGCGGGCGAGGGTGTCTCGAAATTGACAACAGATTTATCGGGAAACCAGACTGTGGGAATGATGGCAGGAATGCTGGCCAGCGGACTTACTTCACATGGGATGGATAAACTGGATGTGAAATTTAAACAGAAATCGTTTACTGATTTGATGAAGCAGGGAATGGTTGAAAGTAGTAATTTCTCTGTAGATGATATAATAAAAGGGGTAGAGAATGGAGAAATTCAATTAAGCAATAATATTCAAAAAGGTAATTATGGAGAAATGAAAATGGATGCATATTTTGAAAGTCAAGGATATGAGAGGATAAGTCTTGATAGAGTGACTGATTTAAATGCACCAAATCATCAGGGAATTGATGGTGTATATTACAATCCAAATGGTCATCCGCCTTATGTAATTGGAGAAGCAAAGTATGGAAGCTCAAGATTAGGAAATACATTAGATGGACCACAAATGAGCGATGATTGGATATATGGAAGTAATAGACTTTTAAAAGCAGTAGGGAAGGAAATGTATGATGATATTTTAGTTGAGGGATATGGAAAACAACTAATCCATATTGATAAAAATGGTGTGTTAGATGTGACAGCAATAGATTAAAGGAGACCAAGAGAATGAGAGATAGTATTAAAAGTGAAAAATATTTTGATGAATTCATAGCAGAAGATACAGCTAGAATTTTAAAATTAACAAAAAAAGTAAATGACGGAGAAGTTAGACCAGAAAGATTAGTACCAGTAAAACAGGGAATTTTTCGTATTAAACTTGGAATTATAATAGCAAGGTATTCTAAGGGAGATAACATAGCTTGTTTAAGAAGTGATTTTATGGAAATATATGAAGAGTGGATAATGTCCTTCTTTTCACCGGTTGCATATAATGAGAATTTAAAGATGATATCACTTGCAGTCCTATTTGAAATAGAGCAAAAACTGATTACATTAACAAAAAGAAAACTGAAAGAAAAAGCGGTAAAGGACTGGTTGTTGCTTTTTCTGATGGGGGAAAAACAACCTAATTTACCACTTTTATTTCCAGACAGATTTCAAATAATGAAAGAGTTAGTTAAAGAAAGAGATAAATCAGAGTTATTGGAGAAATATTTGAAAGAAGACTGGTATAATAAAGAATACGAGTGTTATGAGGCTCATAAAAGTGACCAGAATATATATTATGGTTACTGGAGTTTTGAAGCAGGAGCTATTGCAAAAATATTAAATTTAGATGACA
>OHGG01000970.1_pt1 | contig 13132 bp, 9 predicted proteins | sample 1567641 | NCBI WGS metagenome assembly OHGG01 (sample SAMEA3879561, study PRJEB24766) | human gut metagenome | biome: human-associated habitat; feature: feces | place: USA | collected 1985/1987
GATTACCTGTGCCGGCAATTTTCTTTCGCTTATGAATTCCGTTATCGCCGCAGGCAGCGACCTGCGTTTCGGCTTTCCCGGCGGCGGCAGAGTCGGCTCTCCGAGTCTCCTTGTTGAAAAGCTTATGATTTCAGGTAAATAATCGAACCTTTCTTCGACTATATCAAAATGCCCCGAACCCGCGCAAATGCGGGAACGGGGCTGTTTAAATTGGCGCTATACCAAATATGGGGTCAAGAGTTGAGGCAAAACTCTCCGAATTGATGAAGAATACGGCGTAGAAAAAACAAACTCATCAAAGAGGACTTTATACCTCAACAAGATTATACCGCAAGACTGCTTGGCATGTAAGCCGTGAACGTGCCCGCCACCGTTTTCCGGCAATGGCTGCATCCCACTTGTTTCTGATTATGATTTTCATAACGGCTTTTTGGGAAACCGCCTCTGTCTGCATTCGAAGCGGATCACCTGCATTGAAACCATACGCACGATTGTTTTGCCGGTCAGCTCGTTTGAAAAAACAATGAAAATATAGTTAATCGGTCTACCATTCTATTTATGAATATGTTATAATAACAATATCGAACAAAGACAGTTTCTGCCGAAAAAGAGCACAAACTGTTTTGCGATCGCGAAGGAGTATTCTTTATGCGGCAAATCAATTGATGCGGTTGATTCGGCCGCGAGCGCGAACGCGAGCCTGCGGACTGAAAAGTTTTTAAATCTCATGCTATGAGGTTTCGACAGGGTAATTTTGTGCCGAATATCGGAAACAAGGAAGTATTGCATCGGTGTATTGCATCGGTGTATTGCATCGGTGTGAATACAGTTCCTGCTCAGCTTAATGTTTCTGCTGTTCGATGTGCCGTGAAACTCGTAACGTGAATCAAAACACCGAGAATATGTACAGATGTGAAATATTTGATGTGGATTTCGCGTTTTTAATGCATTATCTGCGAGGAGGATGAATTAATGGTGAAGATAAAGATTAAGAGCAACCCGTATCATAAAAAGACGGAATTCAAGACATGGGATGAGGCTTTGGATGAGTGGATAAGTATTGATGTTATTACATGTCCCAACAGCCCTCTGCTAAAAAATGACTTTGCGGTTGGTTTCTTCCCGTTTAAGGTCAAACAAATTGTTGATGCAATTATCGGCGCATATTATGCAGGTTCTGAAAAGGTTGAGATTGTGTTCGAGGGGACCGACGACGAATATCATGAGCTTGAATCTGTTTGCAGCGACAATGAATACTCGGACCGAGCGAAACTGAGCAGATCTCCGATATGTCTTGAAAATGCCCGTGATATCCTCCATGACGTTATTGATGTTTTCAAAGAACTCGCTCCCCTTGTTTCCGAAAGCGTTTCAGACAAAAGCAAAATTCAGAGAGAACTGGATAAATTCTCCGATGCATCCAATGACATTATACCAATTTGCGTAATAGGCAATTACAGCTCCGGAAAGTCCACTTTTATTAACGCATTGGTAGGATATGAACTGCTGCCGAGCAGCGATGAACCAACCACGGCTAAGATTTATAAAATTGCGCAATCGGATCAGAGTGACAGAGCAGTGGTAAAATTCGAATTTGACGGCAGGAGTGTTCGAATCCGATTCTCTGCAGAGAGCTATAAATTTCTTACTGACAGTCACGACAATCCGCTGGCAGAACATTTGAACAGCGTTTTGAATGAAATTGAGCGTGAGAGCATTCCGTTAAAGCTGCATCGCGTTCTAAGTGTTATAAATGCATATGCCAACCGGACAGCAGGAGAAGAAATTTCCGATCTGATCGAAATTGATGCTCCGTTTGATGATGACGGAAATTGGGACATTAAGAAGAGGTTTGTGATTTTCGATACTCCCGGATCGAACTCCGCATCAAACCTGAATCATTACCATGTGTTAAAAAAAGCGATGGAGGATTTGTCGAACGGCTTGCCGATTTTTGTTTCGGAATTTAATACTCTGGACAGCACCGATAACGATAAACTGTATCAGGCAATTAACAATATGAAGGAGCTTGATAATCGCTTTACCATGATTGTTGTAAATAAGGCTGATGCTGCATCGCTCAAAAAGGACGGTTTTAACGAAGATGATCAGGATCGTATTCTGAGTCTTGCAATACCGAGACAAATGTATGCAGGCGGTTTGTATTTTGTGTCATCCATCATGGGTTTGGGAGCAAAGAACGACCAGAGATTTATTGATGATCACAATGCAGAGATTTTTGAGGATCAGTACAACAAATACTCCAATCCGTCATCTCGCTTCTATAAACAGTTGTATCGTTACAACATTATGCCTGAGCAAATCAAACGCCGCTATAATGAACGCTGCGCCGAAAATAAAAACCTGGTGTATGCAAACAGTGGGTTGTACAGTGTTGAGCAGGCTGTCAGTTCATTTGCAGACGTTTTTTCCCCTTACAATAAGTGCCAGCAATCCCGGCTGTTTTTAGACCGTGTTATTCGAATCACATCGGAAGAAATTGCCGCTGCAACCAGAAAGCGTGAAGAATACCGCGAGCGCGTTCATGTAAATCTTGAAAAAGAAAAACAAGCTTTAATCGCTGAAATTCAACAGCAAAGTCAGGAAATGAAAGCAGAGTTTTTGCAAAACTATGCGGGGCACATGGCTCAGTATGTTGATGAAGTCAATGTTGCAGTTGATGCGGCGACATTAAAGGAGAAGGAAGAAGAATTTCTTCGCATAAATGCAGATTCAAAAGCTGTGGAGGAACGCAAAAATAAGTTGCGTGACTCCAGGAGATCCCTTGGGGCCAACTTCCTTAAATATTTTTCAAATATGCCTAAGGAAGGAGTCTTTCCGTCCATTAAAAAAGCCGGAAAGCGCGTTTTCGAGGATGCGAAAGCTATTCGTGACAATGAAGCAGAATTGCGTGAAACCCGTAAAGAAGTTGACCGCATTTCCTCCGATGAACTTATGAATGCCGTGAAGGATTTATTTACAGCCTATGTCACACAGGCGCAAACGCTTCTTGAGGAGCAGTCCCGGGCATATTGGGAAAACAGAACATCCTGCTTCAAAGATGCAATGGCAAAAATCGTGACGCAATCCTCAGCACTGAACGAGAAAGAGCGCAGTGAGCTTGCAGGCATTATCATTCAGTATCAGGCATTGGCTTTCGAGAATCATGCGGAATCGATTTTCGAGAAAGCAGCGTTCGTTTACAAATTTTTCGGCGACACAAACCGCATTAATATCGACAAGCTGACCAAACGTTTCAACAGCGAGCTGCGGTTGATGGTTCAGCAAATCTATAACTCATTTGAAAGCAGCCATGCAAACAGCTTTGACGAATGGATGAACAATTTGCTCGATACTGTAATCGAGAATATTGTTGAATTCAGTCCGCAGCTTTATAATCAAGCCGAAATAATAAGAGAAGAAACGGAACGAATTGCGGAACTTGAATCAAGAAAGCTGAAACTTCGGGAGTACTCGGAGCAAATTCGAAGGATGATGGACTGGAAAGAATATTGATTCGTTCAAAGTTAACTAAGACTATTTTCACAGAAAGCGAGATTGAATAATGAATGCGAAAAGTTTACTTTCCAGAGCCGGCGGCAAAGTGGCCGATGGTATTTCAAAGCTGTCTTCATTGAGCCCGGAACAGTTGCAAAAGGTTCAACAGCAAAGAGATGCGTATCTCTCTCAAATGCCGGACCCGACGGACAGCAGCGCAGAGAAGTTGACAGAACGGCTTCTTGCGGCAAACAGCATTGAAATTTATAAATCGTATCTTACTCAGCTCAAGAAACTGTATGTTCCGATTGAGAGGGAGTTTGAATACGGTACAAGTTTTGATACGGCGCGGAACATTCGTTTTTTTAATATAACCAAGTGGGTAACCGACAAAAACGAAAACAGCATCGAGAAACTTATAAATGTTTACCAAGTTTTATCCAACGATAAGTGCAATATTTCTTTGGTCTTTCACCGAACATACGAATCAACTCATGTGTATTTGGCTGTTACCAACACGCAGAATGCAGATAACAACGTTGACTCCGAAAATTACAGGGCTCGTTTGGCAGATGCGATCCGCGGCAACTTTCCGGGTTCCGAATGGTCGGATAAGGTTGGCATCGGAGTTTTGCCCTGCCTTCGGAATGATATTCCGTATTCCGTTGCAATTGCTTCCAACGTGCCTGCGGAAAAGTCAGAAAAGTTTATCAGTCAAACAATAGAAAAATTGCTTGACGGCATCGTTCCGGACAAGCGTGCCAAAGAATACATCATTATCTTGCTTGCAACACCTGTTCACGATGTTGACAACAGAAAGCTCAAACTTTCCGAAATGTATTCGGGGCTTGCTCCCTACGCGTCGTGGACAACGAATTTTACATACACCGAACAGAATTCCGCCGGTTCTTCCGCTACGGTAGGCATAAATATCGGTGCAAGCGCAGGCATTCAGAACGGACAGAATCAAGCAACCACCAATACAAACGGTGTAACGGACTCAACCGGCGGGACGGAAACCGATTCCACAAACCACGGTGTCACAGATACGACCGGGCAAACAGTTACGGACTCAACCGGAGAATCCGTGACAGATTCAACGGGAAGTTCCGTTACGGACACAACCGGCACCGCCGAAACAAGCAGCAGCACCCACACTCAGGGAGTAAATTCCTCGCAAACGGATACAGTCGGAGACTCCGAAACACTCGGAGTTTCAGCCAGCGTTGGGTTGGAAGTATTCGGCGTAGAGGCGAACTGCAATCAGACATTGCAAAGCAGCACAGCAAGCCAAATCGGAACGAATGCTTCGGATGCGGTGACGCAGGGAATATCAGACTCCGTATCAAAGAGCATATCGGAATCCACAGGTAAGGCAATTGCAAAATCCGCAGGCACGGCAATTTCCGCCCTGACTAACCAAGCGGTGAATTCGTCCGTCGGCCATGCCGTTGCAAAAACTCTCGGACGGGCCATCAGCAACTCGTTGTCAAGAACCGCCGGTGCGTTCCGAAGTGTCAATTTCGGTGCTAATTTCGGCGCTAATTTTGCCCGCAGCTCAACAGTTACCGCAATGATAGGCAAGAGTGAAGGCATCACTCAGAGCTTTGTGAATTACAATATTAAACATGCGCTTGAGCTCCTTGAGTCTCAAATGAAGAGATTGGAACTCAGCACCGCTTTGGGTATGTGGGACTTTGCGGCTTATGTTCTCAGTGAAGATGAAAATACGGCAAACAATGTTGCACATTCTTATATTGCGCTGACACAAGGTGAAGAATCCTATATGTCGCAGTCCGCAATTAACCTATGGCGCGGCGATATGGGTGAAACCAGTGATGACGCCCGGGAAATTTGCAATTACCTTCGTGAACTGCGCCACCCTTTGTTTGGGTTAAATCCAGGCATTGCGCAGAAGGACCCGACTTACAATGTATATCCGCCAATTGTAACCGCAACAACCGGTCTTTCGGGCAAAGAATTGGCATACTCCCTTAACTTCCCCCGAAAGTCCGTTGCCGGGCTTCCGGTTATTGAGTGCGCCGAATTCGGCAGAAACATCGTTTCTTACGACTCGGCACCAACCGTAAAAAACGAGCTTGACATCGGTAAAATTTTTCATATGAATCATATTGAAAAAACCGATGTTCGACTGGCGAAGAGTTCTCTTGCATCGCATACTTTTATTACCGGCAGTACCGGTTCCGGCAAGAGCAACACCGTTTATCAGCTTCTTAACGAAGCTTTGAATCAGAATGTCAAGTTCATGGTTGTTGAACCTGCAAAAGGCGAGTATAAGCATGTTTTCGGAACGCAGGATGATGTGTATGTGTACGGAACCAATCCGGCAGTCAGTCCGCTGCTGAGAATCAATCCGTTCAGTTTCCCTCAGGGCATACATATTTTGGAACATCTGGACAGATTGGTTGAGATTTTTAATGTTTGCTGGCCGATGTATGCAGCCATGCCCGCCGTATTGAAAAGCGCCGTTGAGAAGTCGTATGCGGACTGCGGTTGGAATCTTACCCTTTCCCAAAATCGATACAAAGAAATGCTGTATCCGTCTTTTGCGGATGTTGCAAGAAATATCAGAGAGATTATTGATTCAAGCGAGTATGACGCAGAGAACAAAGGTGCTTATAAGGGTTCACTGCTGACAAGATTGCAATCACTTACAAACGGCATTAACGGCATGATTTTTACCTGTGATGATATTTCAGACAGGGATCTGTTTGACAGAAATGTGATCATTGATTTGAGCAGGGTTGGTTCGTCCGAAACAAAATCGCTTATTATGGGAATGCTTGTATTAAAGCTTCAGGAATATCGCATGGCAGGCGCAGCGGGGATGAATTCGGAATTGAATCATATAACTGTTCTTGAAGAAGCTCATAACCTGCTGAAACGTACGTCAACCGAGATTTCTTCCGAAAGTGCCAATCTGATGGGTAAGAGCGTTGAAATGCTTGCCAACGCCATAGCGGAAATGCGTACTTACGGAGAGGGTTTCATCATTGCGGATCAAGCTCCGGGGTTGCTTGACCTTTCCGTAATTCGAAATACGAATACCAAGATTATAATGCGTCTTCCGGATCGCAGCGATCGTGAGCTTGTGGGCGGAGCAGCAAACTTGAACGATGATCAAATTGTTGAGTTGGCAAAACTGCCGTGCGGTGTTGCGGCAATTTATCAGAATGAGTGGATACAGCCCGTTCTGTGCAAAGTAAACAAATTCGAAATGCCGCAGGAAATGTATTCTTATTCGCCCGATAATGAAGAACCGCAGACGGATTATGATGGTAGTATGGCTGCAGAGTCGCTGCTCGACTGCATTATGAACAGGGAGATCTTTCAACAAAAAAATCGTAAAGATCTTATAAAGTTGAAATTCATGATTATTAAGTCAAAACTGGATATAAACGTGAAGCGAGATTTCATCGAATATATATCTTCTTCTGACGAGAATGCGATCGGATCACTGAGACATCTGGTCTATGATTTTTTCGCCGCCGGAGAAGCTATCAAAGCTTCCGAGCATTGCTCCGAAATAATGGACTGGGTTCATTCAGTGGTGTCCGGTTTGAAACCGCTAATCACGAATTATTCGAGTGAGCAAATTGATTTGGTATTATCAATGATTCTCTATGAGCAATCGTTGCGGGATTCAGCGTATCAGAACATTTTTTGCCGTTTCACAGAGATTTACAGCAAAGAAGGGAGAGTGTTTTAATGCTTGAGATTAATAAATCCTCCGAATTGACAGAAATAAAGAAACCAACTGCGGACGGTTTTAAATGCATTGAGCCTCAAAGCAAAATGACATCACACGAGGCGCAAAAATATTGGGACAGCAAGTTCGATAAAGAAAACAACCCAGTCAAGTATGGCGGCGGAAGCTATGAAGACGTAAAAAATTACTCTCAGGAAAACAAACATGAGAATGTGGAAGCGCACCATATGCCGGCCGATGCAATTTCTACTTTGGATCGCACGGAAGGACCTTGCATCGAAATGAAAAAAGAGGACCATCGCAAGACAGCCAGTTGCGGAAACTCCATAGAGGCGCGAGAGTATAGAGCGAAACAAAAGGAGCTGATAGATAAAGGTGATTTCAGAGGAGCAATTCAAATGGATATCGATGATATCAGAGGGAAATTCGGCGATAAATACGATGCACAAATTAAGGAAATGCTTGAATACGTAGACAAGTTGGAACAAGGAGGCAAAATTTAATGAAAAAACTCGAAATACAATTAACCGAATCCGTTAACGGAGTTGCGTTTGGAACAGATCGCACTGTTGTAAGACATGCGTTCGGTAATGATTATGCCGAATTTAAAAAAAGCAGCTCCAGCAAGAATACAACTGATGACTACGGCTGTTTTCAATTGTTTTACTCTGCTGAAAATGCCTTAGAGGCAATTGAAATCTGTTCAGATACGCTTGTAATTGTAAACGGAAAAGAACTCACGCTGAAGTGTCCGGAGATAATCGACTGGATTCAATCGGTAGATCCGACTGCGGAAAAAGAAAGCGATGGAATTATATCAAAAAAAATGAGTATCGGCTTATATGCTCCTTGTAACGAGTTTGAAACGCTCCTGTTTGGCAAAAAAGACTATTATTGTTAAAAACGTAACGGTCAACATCGAGCCGCTGATGCGCATGCGCAAGGCGGTGTTCAAGAACGGCCACGCGAAGATTGTCTACGTGATGAACGGGTGGAACCGCTTCAAGGCGTCCCGCGACTTCATGGAGTGGTTCGAGGGTCTGGCGGGCGACCAGACGGTGGCCACGCTGCCCCAGTCCGAGGCGTTCGTTCAGGCGGGAGCCGCCGGCAAGTCCGTGGTCGAGTTCGACCGACGCGGCAAGGCGGCGAAGGCGACTCTCGCTCTGGTGGGCACGGTGCGCGAGGCTGCGGGGTTCCCGAAGGAATAACCGCAGGTCAGAGGCGTGTTGCGTATGGACAAATGCGTCTCTATGATGTATAATTGTGCAAATGTGTAAATGATTAAAGGAGGTCGAGCCATGGCGAATATGTTCGAGAAATACGCTGCCGACCGCGAGGCCGAGCAGAAGAAAATAGAGAAGGCCGTCGTCGCCGACACGACGGCGGACGAGAAGCGCACGACGCTCTCGCTGTCGCTCACCGTGAGCGATAAGAAGGCGCTCAAGATGATGGCTGCGGAGTGCGAGACGACGATTGCCGCGATTATTCATGAGTGGGTGCAGGAGCATCTGAAGGAGGTGGAGAAGTAAATGGCGAAGAAAGAGGTCAAGATTGATTTATGGGTTGCCGCACAGCTTGATGAGTGCAAGATTCATTTTGATGCACAGGGCAGCGACGTAAAGGAAATCAACGAAGCACTGAAAACCGCCTCGAAACGTGGAACCGGCAATGCCGGGTATCCCGAATATACGGCTGTCATCGGTGATTTTGTTCTCGTCATCGAGGATAAAGCCGATATGGATAAGCAAGTTAAATTGACCGATTCGGGCATTATCGACACGAGCGTAAAAGCCGTGACCGATTACGCCGTGAACGGTGCGTATTTCTATGCAAAGCATATTGCGCAAAATACGACGTTTAAGAAGGTTTTTGCCGTTGGCGTTTCTGGCGATGCAAAGCATCACATCATCACGCCCCTTTGGGTTGATGACCGCGAGGGCTATAAGCAGCTGCCTGATATTGAATCGTTCGTTTCGTTCTCCGAGCAAAACATCAACGAGTATTACACCCGCTATGTGTTGGAAGAGGCAACTGACATCGAGAAGACCACGGAGCAAATACTGAAGGATGCGGCGGAACTGCACGAGTATCTGCGCACGTATGGAACGCTGAAGGACCAAGACAAGCCACTGGTTGTTGCCGGCATTCTGCTTGCGTTGGATGAGATTGAGTTTGGCGGCTTTTCGATTAATTCGCTGACTGGCGACCAGACGCCGGGAATGCGTGACGGCGACAAGCTGATGAATGCCGTGAAGGGACGTCTGACGCGCTCCAATGTTGGCCCCGATGCGAAGAAGGATAAACTTCTGGCGGAGTTTGCCATCTTGCAGACCAGCTTCCGCCTGAACGAGGTAAACGAGACGCTCAAAAAGACCCCGTTGAAGTATTACACGGAGTTCCTGTATGAGCACGTGTTCCGCAACATCAAATATCAGAAGACCAGCGAGGATTTCATCGGACGCTTCTACGGTGAGTTCATGAGCTATTCAGGCGGCGACGGGCAGACGCTTGGCATCATTCTGACGCCTCGTCACATCTGCGACCTGATGTGCGAGCTGATGGATATTCAACCGGACGATGTTGTGCTCGACCCGACGTGCGGAACGGCAGGATTTCTGATTTCCGCCATGCACCGCATGTTGATGATGGCTGATACGGATGCGCAGAGGAAGAACATCAAGAAGAAGCAGCTTCACGGTTTCGAGCTTCAGAGCAACATGTTTGCCGTAGCCGCTGCGAACATGATTTTACGCAAGGATGGCAACAGCAATCTCGAATGTTGCGATTTTCTGCGCAAGAATCCCGCTCAGGTGCAGCTGAAGGGTGCAACGGTCGGTCTGATGAATCCGCCCTACTCGCAGGGCACGAAAGCAGACCCCGAGCAGTATGAGCTTTCGTTCATTGAGCATCTGCTGGATTCGCTGACAGTCGGCGCACGCGCGGCTGTCATCGTGCCGCAGTCCTCCATGACGGGCAAGTCGAAGGCCGAGCAGGCGTTCAAGGCGAGCATCATGAAGAATCACACACTGGAGGGCGTCATCACCTGCAACACGGACACGTTCTACGGCGTGGGAACGAACCCGGTCATCGCCGTGTTCACGGCACGCGAGCCGCATGGTGCCGATAAGGTCTGCAAGTTCATTGACTTCCGCGACGACGGGTACGAGGTGCGTGCGCATGTCGGTTTCGTCGAGGGTGATTCTGCAAAGGATAAGAAGCAGCACCTGTTAGATGTATGGAATGGACGCGCCGAAGCGCCGTCGAAGTTCTGCGTTGAGTCTACGGTGAAACCTGAGGATGAGTGGCTGCACTCGTTCTACTACTTCAACGACGAGATTCCCACGGATGCTGATTTCGAGAAGGCTATCGGCGATTATTTGACGTTCGAGTTCTCGATGGTCATGCAGAACCGTGAGTATCTGTTTGAAGGGGGTGACGGTGATGCAGAGTCTTAATGAGAAGACGTGGGAGCCGATTGCAATAGGTCTGCAATTTAATTTGTGCCGTGGTCGAGAAAGCAAATCTACCGTAGTAGAAGGCGGTAAATTACCGTTCGTTTCAGCAAAAAAGACGGATAACGGATATCGTATGTTTGTCGAACCAGCTAAAACAAAAATAGATGGCAATACAATTAGTCTGAATAATAATGGTGATGGCGGCGCTGGATTTGGCTATTATCAACCGTATCAATATACGGTTGATGTAAATACAACTGCGCTTATTCCTTTACCTCATGTTCCGATGAATCCTTTAATTGGACTTTTTTGGGTTAGCTGTTTTTCTTGGATGCACGCGTATTTTGGAAATGCACGTACATTGTCAAATAAACGTGCAGAAGTTACCAAAACCATGCTCCCCGTCACTGATTCCGGCGAGCCTGATTACGCGTATATGGCGGAGTATGCACAGCAGAAGCGTGACACGATGCTTGCTAAATATCGCGCCTATGTCGAAGCACGCATCGCGGAACTGGGCAAAGCCGTTGAGATTCCTGCTCTCGACGAGAAAGAGTGGAAGCCTTTTTCCATTGTGGATTTGTTTTCTTCGATTATTCCGGGTAAAGGGAAGGGATTGAATCATTTGAAAAAGGTATGCGCCGATGGAGTTAATTACATCGGGGCAACTAACCGAAACAATGGCGTTCTTTGTTATGTCGAAGAAGACACCTATTCTCGTCCCATGATTCTTGAGGGCAACTGTATTGGCTTTATCAAAAATGGTGATGGGTCAGCAGGTTTTGCAATATATAAAGCAGAGCAATTTATTTCAACCAGCGATGTTTTGTATGGTTATGCTGATTGGCTCAATAAGTTTACCGGACTCTTTTTTGTGGTTGCTCAAGATAAGATTGAACATAAGTATAGTCACGGCTATAAACGGAATAAGGAGCATCTTGCTGGCGACAAGGTCATGCTTCCCGTCACTGATTCCGGCGAGCCTGATTACAAATACATGGAGCAATACTCCAAGAACATGATGCTTCGCAAGTATCAGCAGTATCTGACGTTTTTGCAACAGCGTAGCAATACTCGATAAGTAAATCAGCCCGTCGCTCTTTTGGGCGGCGGGCTTTATAATTAAATGCGTATTTACATAATTCATCATATAGGAGGAACTAACGTGAAAGCCTATAAGCAGAAATTACGGGAGGGGGTGAACCTATGGCACGTAAGAAGAGATTCGCACCGAACGATAACAACCTTGCGATAGCGTACTATCGCTTCTCGTCCCACTCGCAGAACGACGCAAGCATCGACCAGCAGCGCGACCTTGCCCACGAATGGGCGGATGCGCACGGCTTCAAAATCGTGCAGGAGTATGAGGACGCGGCGATATCCGGCACCACGGACGCACGACCGGGGTTCCAGCAGATGCTGTCGGAAGTCGCAAAAATCCGTCCTCATACCCTCATCATGTGGAAGACCGACCGTCTGGGACGCGACAAATACGTTCTGGCGATGGCGAAGAAGAAAATCCGCGACGCGGGATGCGAGATTCACCTGTTGGCCGAGCACATCCCGACGGAGGGACCCGAAGCGTCCTCATCGAGGGATTGATGGAGGCCATGGCGGAGTATTACAGCCGCCAGCTGTCGCAGAACATCCAGCGCGGCATGGACTACAACGTGCAGCACGCCCTGTATAACGGCCACAAGCTGTTCGGCTACGACGTGGACAGGTCCACGAAGAAGTACATCACTGACCCGAACACAGCGCCGTTCGTGCAGTGGGCGTTCAGGGAATACGCGTCGGGCAAGCCGCTGAAGACCATTGCCGAGGAGATGAACGCGCAGGGCCTGCGCACGCCGAGGAACGCGAAGTTCAGCGTGAACATGCTGAACAAGATGCTCAAGAACCGCGCCTACATCGGCGAGTATCACCACGGCGACATCGTGGTCGAGGGCGGAATGCCCGTCCTTGTCGACAAGGCGACTTTCGACAGGGCGCAAAGGCGGTTCGCCGAGAACAAGCGCAAGGGTTCCCAGCGGGCGCACGGCATGGACGAGAACGAGGCTCCGCGCTATTGGCTTACGGGCAAGCTCTATTGCGGTGAGTGCGGGAGCACCATGCGGGGCGTGTCCGGTACGAGCAAGACCGGACGAACGTATTACTACTACTATTGCTCCGCTCAGCGCAGGAAAGAGTGCCACCTGCACAAGGCCCGCAAGCAGGACTTAGAGGACATGGTGCTGTTCGCCCTGCACAACATCGTTGACGACGAGGAGAACGTGACGGCGCTCGCTCTGGATGCGGCGGAGTATTACGAGAAGAACCACAACGACACCGCATATCTCGAAGCGCAAGGAAGTGGAGAAAAGCCTTGCGAACCTCGTGAAGGTCATCGAGAAGGGCGTTGTCAGCGATACGGTTTATGCTGCGCCAATGCTCCTGCGAAGCACAAGAA
>OHGG01000971.1_pt1 | contig 13110 bp, 8 predicted proteins | sample 1567641 | NCBI WGS metagenome assembly OHGG01 (sample SAMEA3879561, study PRJEB24766) | human gut metagenome | biome: human-associated habitat; feature: feces | place: USA | collected 1985/1987
TCACTTTAAGTTTGCCCTTTTATATTGTTTATCCATCAAAAATGCAAAGGTAACTACTAAAATTTTTATTTGCTAATATTAGCCTTTCAAAGTCTTCTTGTGATTTACTTAATGTCATAATTATCTTACTCTTAAAAATTTTTTTGTATTTTGATTTGTTGTATATAACTACAAAGTTTTTCTTTTTCTTTTGCAAATTCATTAAACACTATTTTTCTTAAATCTACATCTTTTTCTGATTCTAGTACATATTGTTTTGTACCGTCTTCGTTTTCTTTTTCTTCATATTTTGCTTCTTCCACGATGTTTTCCACAACAGTGTCCTTTTCGGTTACTTCATCTGCCGGAATAGTTTCGTATTCGGTTTCTGCATTTTCCTTTTCTAAGAAAATCGGGGTAGGCATGAAAGAGCAGTATTTTTCAATGACTTCTCTTGCACGATATTCGTTGGCAAATTCCAAAGAATCTTCATTTAAGAAAAGAGTAATTTTGGTGCCGACTTCGGTACGGTCACTGTCTTTCATATCAAATTCTGTGCCGCCATCGCATTCCCAGTGAACAGCAGTAGCACCATCTTTATAAGAAAGGGTATCAATGTGAACCTCATCTGCAACCATGAAAGCAGAATAGAAGCCCAGTCCGAAATGACCGATAATCTGGTCTTCATTGGCTTTATCTTTGTATTTCTCCAGAAAATCGGTAGCACCGGAGAATGCAATCTGGTTGATATATTCTTCTACCTCGTCAGCGGTCATTCCAAGACCGTTATCGATGAAGGTAAGGGTTTTATCGTCCGGGTTGACAATAACGTGGATTTCAGGCTTATAATCGGCTGGAAGGGTATATTCGCCCATCATTTCCAGCTTCTTTAATTTGGTAATGGCATCACAGCCATTGGAAATCAGTTCACGATAGAAAATATCATGATCGGAATACATCCATTTCTTTATAATCGGAAAAATGTTATCGCTGCTAATTGATAAATTTCCATGTTTATTACTCATTTAAAACACTCCTTTTCTTTCTCTATATAATTTCTTGTTTTATTTTGTAGTGTCAGACTACAAATCCTAATAGAAATATTATACTTTGCAAATTTAAAAGTCAATAGAAAATTAGCACTCTTTAAAAAAGAGTGCTAACAAAAATCCGCAACACCAGTATTTATTGGACGTTGCGGATTTCTTAAAAGTTTATAAACTTTCTTTTTAATCATTTTTCATTCAGATTTAACAGCTTTATCTGGGCTTAAATTGCTTTCCTTGCAGATATAAATAGGCCGTTTTTTAACCTCCATATAAGTGCGGGAAAGGTAGGAACCTAAGATTCCGATGCACAGAAGCTGGATACCTCCGATAAAGATAACGATACATGCCATGGACGGCCAGCCGAAAGCGGAGCCACCGAATAAAAGCTGCCTTACAATAATAAAGATAATGGCAAGGAAGGAAATGATACACATAAACATTCCGGTAAAGGATGCAAGCTTCAACGGAGCTGTAGAGAAGGATATCATTCCGTCCAAGGAGTAGCGGACCAGCTGGAAGAAAGACCATTTGGTTTCTCCGGCAATCCGCTCTGTATTTTCAAATTCAATCCATTTGGTACGGAAACCGACCCAGCCAAATAACCCCTTGGAAAAGCGGTTGTATTCATTTAATTCTAACAATGCATCAACAAAAGGACGGTTCATCAACCGGAAATCTCTGGCACCATCTACGATATCTGTATCGGACATTTTGCGGATAAGCTTATAGAACATCCGGGCAAAGAAAGAGCGGACAGGCGGTTCTCCTTTGCGGTTTACCCGTCGTGTGGCAACCGAATCATAGCCTTCTTCCAGGATGGCATGAAGCATCGAAGGAAGCAGGGAAGGCGGATCCTGTAAATCTGCATCCATAATGGCAGTATAATCACTGGTTGAATTTTTCAGACCGGCATAAATAGCCGCTTCTTTTCCAAAATTACGGGAAAAGGAAATATAATATACACTGCTATCGGAAGAAGCAAGCTTTTTTAGGATGGCAAGGGTATTGTCCGTTGAGCCATCATTGATAAACAGCAGCTTAAGAGAAATCTCTGTAAGCTGTTGTCTGATTTTTGAAATCTCTTCGTAAAAATACGGAAGTGCTTCTTCTTCGTTATAGCAGGGTACAATAATCGTCATTGTTTGCATAAAAGAATCAATCCTTTGCAAGGTTCTTGTTGGCAGTAGAGAGCATCAGTTTGATACGGTTCAACTGGTTTACTTCACTGGCACCCGGGTCATAGTCGATAGCCACGATGTTAGAAAGAGGGTACTGGTGACGCAGTTTCTTGATAACACCTTTACCAACCACATGGTTTGGCAGACAGGCAAATGGTTGTGTACATACGATATTATTGGTTCCGGTATGAATCAGCTCTAACATTTCACCGGTTAAGAACCAGCCTTCACCGGTCTGGTTACCCTGGGATACAATCTCAGAAGCATATTTTGCCAGTGTTTCAATGTGGGCAGGTGGATCAAAGTGTTCACTCTTTTCAAATTCGTCACGGGCAGCGGAACGGAGCCATTCGAAAAATCTGATACCGAGGTTTGAGACTCTTGCGGATTTCCGGCTCATGCCAAGGTGTTCTGCTTTAAAGTTCTGGTTATAGAAGCAGTAGAGCAGGAAGTCGGTAAGGTCAGGAACAACAGCCTCAGCACCTTCGGACTCCAGTAAGTCTACCAGATAATTATTTGCGGCTGGAAGGAATTTAACCAGAATCTCACCAACGACACCAACCTTAGGTTTCTTAATGTCTTTCATCGGAAGACGGTCGAAGTCACGGATGATTTCACGGCACATCTTCTTGTATTTCCGGTGGGAGACAAAGCCCTTCCTGGAAATAAATGCAATGACACGTTCCTTCCATTTCTCATGAAGTGCATTGGCAGAACCAGGTACTTCCTCATAAGGTCTGGTGCGGTAGAGACAGCGCATGAAAATATCGCCAAACTCCAGGGCATAAAGACCGTGCTGGATAAGCTGTGGTGTAAATTTAAAGCCAGGGTTCTTCTCTAAGCCGCTTAAGTTGATGGAAATAACCGGAACGTTTTTATAACCGGCTTTTTCCAGGGCACGGCGGATGAAACCGATATAGTTGCTGGCACGACATCCACCACCGGTCTGGGAGATTAAAATAGCAGTCTTTGTCATATCATATTTTCCGGACATAACAGCACTCATAATCTGACCGACAACCATAAGGGAAGGGTAGCAGGCATCATTATTTACATATTTTAATCCTACATCTACAGAGTCACGGTTATCATTGTCAAGTACAACCAGATGATATCCGGCAGCCTGGAAAGCAGGCTCTAAGAGTTCGAAATGAATCGGTGACATCTGCGGACAGAGAATTGTGTAACTGTCACGCATCTCTTCGGTAAATACTACACGGTTAAAGTTAGCGGGAACGATGGTACGTTTTTCCTGACGTTTTTCTTTGACACGGATAGCAGCAAGAAGAGAACGGATACGGATTCTTGCGGCACCTAAGTTATTTACCTCATCGATTTTCAGGCAGGTATAAATTTTGCCTGATTTGCTTAAAATGTCATTGACGCAGTCTGTTGTAACGGCATCTAATCCACAACCGAAGGAATTCAACTGGATTAAATCAAGATTATCCTGTGTCTTTACAAAGTTTGCTGCAGCATACAGTCTGGAGTGGTACATCCACTGGTCCATAACAATAAGCGGACGCTCTACTTCATGGAGATGTGCTACGGAATCCTCTGTAAGTACAGCTAGACCATAGGAATTAATCAGTTCCGGAATACCATGGTTGATTTCCGGATCCACATGATATGGACGGCCGGCAAGTACAATACCACGTTTTCCAGTCTCTTTTAAATATGCTAAAGTTTCTTCTCCTTTGTGCTTGATATCCTCTCTGGCATTGGAAAGCTCCTGCCATGCAGTTTTCGCGGCAGCTTTGATTTCTTCTGCCGGAATGGAGAACTCTTCGGTAAAGGTATGTACTAACTGCTCGGTCAGAACGTCAAGGTTGGTAAATGCCATAAACGGATTTAAGAAACGAACCTGACCTGAAGTAATTTCATCTACATTATTCTTGATATTTTCGGCATAGGATGTAACAATCGGGCAGTTGTAGTGATTGTTAGAATCCGGGAATTCATTTCTTTCATAAGGAATACATGGGTAGAAAATGAAATCTACCTGATGCTGAATCAGCCAGGATACATGACCGTGGGCAAGCTTGGCCGGATAACATTCGGACTCGCTTGGAATGGAATCAATACCCAGCTCGTAAATCTTTCTGGTTGACTGTGGAGAGAGTACTACTTCAAATTTTAAAGCTGCAAAGAAGGTTGCCCAGAATGGGTAATTCTCATACATATTTAATACTCTCGGAAGTCCTACGGTTCCGCGGGTGGCTTCTTCTTTCTTCAGTGGAGGATAAGCAAAAAGCCGTTCATTCTTATATTCAAAAAGGTTTGGAATATTTTCTTTATTCTTTTCTTTGCCAAGTCCACGTTCACAACGGTTACCGGTAATGTAGGAACGGTTGCCGGAGAAACGGTTGATGGTTAAAAGACAGTGGTTGGTACATCCCTGACAGCGGGTCAGCTTGGTATCAAAGGTCAGTGCATTGATTTCATCAATGGAAAGCATGGAAGTCTGGTAACCTTCCTCATGACGCTCCCTTGCAATTAAAGCAGCACCAAAAGCACCCATGATTCCTGCAATATCAGGTCTTACTGCTTCACAGCCGGAAATTTTTTCAAAACTCCGGAGTACCGCATCATTGTAGAAGGTTCCACCCTGAACTACGATATGCTCACCTAAATCCTTTGCATCGGAAAGCTTGATAACCTTGAAAAGAGCATTCTTGATAACGGAATAAGCAAGACCGGCGGAAATATCAGCAACACTTGCACCCTCCTTCTGAGCCTGTTTTACCTTGGAATTCATAAATACGGTACAACGGGTTCCAAGGTCAATCGGGTTTTCTGCAAATAAAGCTTCTTTGGCAAAATCCTGCACACTGTAATTTAATGATTTTGCAAAAGTCTCGATAAAGGAACCGCATCCGGAAGAGCAGGCTTCATTTAACTGAACACTGTCAACGGTCTGGTTCTTAATCTTGATGCATTTCATATCCTGACCACCGATGTCTAAGATACAGTCTACATCCGGGTCAAAGAATGCCGCTGCATAGTAGTGGGCAACGGTTTCTACCTCACCGTCATCCAACATAAGGGCAGCTTTTAATAAAGCCTCTCCATAACCGGTGGAGCAGGAGTGTACAATATGTGCATCCGCCGGTAATAAGGAATAGATTTCCTTGATGGATTTGATTGCAGTAGCCAGAGGACTTCCGTTGTTGCTGCTATAGAAAGAATAGAGAAGAGAACCGTCTTCTCCTGCCAGTGCAATTTTAGTTGTGGTGGAACCGGCATCAATTCCAAGATAGCAGTTTCCTTTGTAAGTAGAAAGGTCCGCTGTCTTTACATTGTGTCCGTTATGACGGGCAGTAAAGGCGTCATAGTCAGCCTGGGTTGCAAAAAGAGGCTCCATACGGGCTACTTCAAATTCCATTTTAATATCAGAAGACAATTTGTCTAAAATATCGGATAAATCGTAAGTGACATCTTCTTTATAATTTAATGCAGAACCAATGGCTGCAAACAGATGGGAATTTTCCGGTGCAATAATGTGTTCATCATCCAGTTTTAAGGTACGGATGAAAGCTTCCTTTAATTCAGAAAGGAAGTGCAGTGGTCCACCTAAGAAAGCAACGTGACCACGGATTGGTTTTCCACAGGCAAGACCACTGATGGTCTGGTTTACGACTGCCTGAAAAATAGAAGCAGATAAGTCCTCTCTGGTAGCACCTTCATTAATCAATGGCTGGATATCAGTTTTTGCAAATACACCGCATCGTGCAGCAATCGGATAGATGGCATCATAATTTTTGGCATACTCATTCAGACCGGATGCATCTGTCTGGATCAAAGATGCCATCTGGTCAATAAAGGAACCGGTACCACCGGCACAGATACCATTCATACGCTGCTCCACATTACCACCTTCAAAATAAATAATTTTGGCATCCTCGCCACCAAGCTCAATGGCAACGTCAGTCTGTGGCGCATAGTCCTGTAAGGCAGTAGATACGGAAATAACCTCCTGCACAAACGGAATGCCAAGATGTTTGGCAAGGGTAAGTCCGCCGGAACCGGTAATCATCGGTGCCAGCTTTAAATTCCCAAGCTTATCAAATGCCTTTTTTAATAAATCCGTTAAGGTTTCACGGATATTGGCAAAATGTCTTTCGTAGTCTGCAAACAGCAGCTCGTTATTTTTTCCAAGAACAGCAATTTTAACGGTTGTGGAACCGATGTCTATTCCCAGTTTGTTAAGATTTTTGTTTTCCATAATAATCACCCTGTATTAGTCTGTTACTTCATATTAATAGTGTGTTTCATAAATTCCAAAACAAAATCCATTATACGACAGTATTTTTCAAAAAACAATTCCTAATAAAAGAATTTATGGATTGTTTAGAAATAGTGGGGAATCTGAAATTTTTATGAAGAAATCCCAGTGTCGTTGACAAATCTTTGGGGATACTTCTATAATAGTAGACAGATTGCAATAAACTAATTTATGAAATATGAGGTGTAATATGAATTTTTTGAATAAAATGGAGCGTAAAATTGGAAAATACGCCATCCCGAATCTGATGATTTATCTGATTGCAGCATATTGCATCGGATTTGTGATTTATACAGTAAATCCGAACTTTATGTTGATGCTGACCTTAAGTCCTTATCATATTCTGCATGGACAGGTGTGGAGACTGATTACCTGGATTCTGATGCCGACAGATACCAGAGTATTCTCACTGCTGATTATGGCGCTTCTTTATTATCAGCTTGGTTCTGCACTGGAACGGAGCTGGGGCACGTTCCGTTTTAATGTTTATATTTTTGGCGGAATGTTATTCACTGTAATCGGAGCATTTATTTTATATGGAATATATGCAGCATCCGGAACAGGAAACTTAGAAACAATTTCATTGATTTCAAGCCTTACTTTCACTACGAATTATATCAATCTGACCATATTCCTTGCCTTTGCGGTCATGTATCCGGAAATGCAGATTTTACTGTTCTTTATTATTCCGGTAAAAATGAAGTGGATGGCAGTGGTATACGCAGTATTGATTGCAATTAATCTGATTTTAACCAGCTGGGGCGGAAGAATTGCTATCATTATGTCTATTTTAAACTTCCTGATTTTCTTCCTGTCTACCAGAAATTACAGAAGGGTATCCCCGAAGGAAATTCACCGGAAGCAGGTATTTAAGGCTCAGATGCGGGAGCCGAGGAGAGGCAGCATGGTGACAAAGCATAAATGTGCAGTCTGTGGAAGAACCGAGCTGGATGATCCAAACCTGGAATTCCGTTTCTGCTCCAAGTGCGATGGCAATTACGAATATTGTCAGGATCATCTGTTTACTCATCAGCATATTAAGCACAGCTAGAAAAGGAAAACGCGACCGGACAACATTTTGACGGAACTCCAAAAATCGTTATTGATTTAGCGGACGTTTGACTTTATAATAGATATATTAGTGAAGAAACGAACCCAGGAGGAAGACAAAATGGAAAACGAAGCTGTCTCCAAGAATTTTATTGAGCAGATTATCGACAAAGATTTAGCAGAAGGACATTGCAAAACGGTGCATACCAGATTTCCACCGGAGCCAAATGGCTATTTGCATATCGGACATGCCAAATCTATTCTTTTAAATTATGGACTTGCACAGGAGTATAACGGCTTATTTAATATGCGTTTTGACGATACCAATCCGACCAAAGAGCGAAGCGAATTCGTAGAGTCAATCAAAGAGGATATTAAATGGCTGGGTGCGGATTGGGGCGACAGATTGTTTTTCGCATCCAATTATTTTGACCAGATGTATGAAGCAGCTGTAAAACTGATTAAGAAAGGGAAAGCATATGTTTCTGACTTAAGCGCAGAAGAGATGCGCGAGTACCGCGGAACCTTAAAGGAGCCGGGAAAAGAAGATCCGTCAGCCGGTAGAAGTGTAGAAGAGAACTTAGAACTGTTTGAAGCAATGAAAGATGGCAGGTATGCAGACGGTGAGAAGGTATTGCGTGCCAGAATTGATATGGCTTCTCCAAATATGAATATGCGTGACCCGGTTATTTACCGTGTGGCACATATGACTCATCAGAATACAGGGGATAAATGGTGCATTTATCCGATGTATGATTTTGCACATCCAATCGAGGATGCCATTGAAGGAATTACACATTCTATCTGTACGCTGGAATTCGAAGACCACAGACCTTTATATGACTGGGTTGTCCGTGAGTTAGAGTATGAGAATCCACCAAAGCAGATTGAGTTTGCAAAATTATATCTTACCAATGTGGTAACCGGTAAGCGTTACATTAAGAAGCTGGTAGAGGAGCATATTGTAGATGGATGGGATGACCCGCGTCTGGTATCCATTGCCGCTTTGAGAAGAAGAGGCTTTACACCGGAGTCTATTAAAATGTTTGTAGAGCTGTGCGGCGTTTCCAAGGCAAACAGTTCGGTAGATTATGCAATGTTAGAATATTGTATCCGTGAGGATTTGAAATTAAAACGTTCCCGCGTGATGGCAGTATTAGATCCAATTAAGGTTATTATTGACAATTATCCGGAAGATCAGATAGAATACTTTGATGTGGTCAATAATATGGAAAATGAAGCTCTAGGCAGCCGTAAGGTTCCGTTTGCAAGAGAACTTTACATTGACAGAGAAGATTTCATGGAAGAACCGCCGAGAAAATATTTCCGTATGTTCCCGGGTAACGAAGTGCGTCTGATGCATGCATATTTTGTGAAATGCAACAGCTTTGTAAAAGACGAAAACGGAAAAGTGACAGAGATTCACTGTACCTATGACCCGGAATCCAGAGGCGGAAACAGCCCGGATGGAAGAAAGGTAAAAGGAACCATTCACTGGGTAGCAGCACCAACCGCAGTGAAAGCAGAAGTAAGATTATACGAGAATATTGTGGACGAAGAGTTGGGCGTATATAACGAAGACGGAAGCCTGAACTTAAATCCGAATTCTCTTACCGTATTAAAAGAGTGCTATGTAGAGCCAGGTCTTGCAGATGCAAAAGGATATGACAGCTTCCAGTTTGTACGACAGGGATATTTCTGTGTAGACGCGAAAGATTCAAAAGAAGATGCACTGGTATTTAACCGCATCGTTTCACTAAAGAGTTCTTATAAACTGCCAGCTCAGCAGTAGAGCGGAGGAATAGATATGAATTTATTTTCTGGATTGGAAAAATTCGGAATAAAGGCAACTGACAGTACAGACCTTTATGCCGATGAGAAAGCAGCAGAAAAGAAAACAAAAGAAAAAGTAGAAACAGCCGTAGTACAGCCAAAGGAAGAGGATTTCCTTTTAGATAAGACCGTGCGCTGCCCGGTATGTGATAAAGAATTTAAGACGAAAATGGTAAAAGCCGGTAAGGTGAAGCGATTGGAGCCGGATGCAGATTTGAGACCGAGACAGCAGTATGTGGATTCTTTGAAATATGATGTGGCATCCTGCCCGAATTGCGGATATACTTCACTGAATCGTTATTTTGAACATATTACCATGGGTCAGATTAAATTGATTAAGGAACAGATTAGCCGGAATTTTCATCCGCAGGCACCATCTGACGATGCAACATGGGATTATGATAAGGCAATTGAAATGCATAAGTTATCCCTGTTTAATTCGATGGTAAAGAAAGCGAGAACCAGTGAAAAAGCATATAACTGTCTGATTCTTGCATGGTTGCTTCGCACCAAAGCAGAGGAATTAGAGACTGCCGGTAAAAAAGAAGAGGCAGCAGCCTGCAGACAGGAAGAGGAATCTTTCTATAAAGAGGCCTATGATGGCATGATGAAGGCAGTAAGTACAGAGATGTTCCCGATTTGTGGAATGGATCAGAGTACTATGGATTATCTTCTTGCAAATATGGCATTCCATTATAAGCGGTATGATGTAACATCAAAATGCTTAAGCCGTGTTTTGAGTTCCGCAAGTGCAAATCGTAAGATTAAGGATAAATCCTTGGAATTAAAAGAAATTATTTTAAAAGAGCTTAAGAAAAACCGATAGGTGGATAACGGGATGAAGGAATTATGGATTGATTTACAGCCGGATTCTCCACGCGCACTTTATGAGCAGATTTACGAATATATTCGTAAGGATATAGCAGACGGTAAGATTTCCCCGGGGGAAAAATTACCGTCTACTCGTTTTATGGCCAAAAATCTGCAAATCAGCAGGAGTACCGTGGAACTGGCATATGAACAGCTTACAGCAGAGGGGTATATTGAACCAAAACCCTGTGCAGGCTATTTTGTATGCGATATCAGCATGCTGTATCAGCTGAGCCGTGGACAGGAAAAGCCAGAAGAGGGAAGACTCATGGAGCGGCAGAAAAAGCAGTATGAAATCAGTTTTTCTCCATATGAGATTGACCGGAAGCATTTTCCCTATGGAATATGGTATCGGATGCATAAGAGTGTAGTGCCGGAGGATAACCCGGATTTATTGCTTTCGGGAAATCCGAAGGGAGAACTGAATCTTAGAACGGCAATCAGCCGCTATCTCTATCAGGCGAGAGGGGTAGTCTGCGATGAAAAACAGATTCTTCTTGGTGCCGGTAATGAGTATCTTCTGTTATTGTTAGCTCAGATTATGGGGCGGGATAAGAAAGTGGCAATGGAGAATTATACTTATTTGCAGGCATATTATACTTTCTGTAATATGGGATATCGGGTGCTGGCAGAAGAAATTGATGAAGATGGAATTTGTATGGAGGCTATCCGGAAAGAAAATCCGGATATGGTTTATGTCATGCCATCCCATCAGTTCCCGTTGGGAAATGTCATGCCGCTGCGAAGAAGGCTGGAACTTTTACAGTGGGCATCTGAAGGAGAAGAACGTTATATCATAGAAGATGACCACGATAGTGAGTTTCGTTATAAAGGAAAGCCGATTCCGGCTTTGTGGGGAAATGATACCGGAGAACATGTGATTTATATAGGAACTTTTTCAAAAAGTATTGCACCATCTCTTCGAATCAGTTTTATGGTACTGCCCCATTCCCTGATGGAGCGGTACCACAGTTCCTGTGGTTTCTATGCCTGTACGGTGCCGCGGAACAGTCAGGAAGTATTGTGCCATTTTATGGAAGAAGGGCATTTTGAACGGCATCTGAACCGTATGCGTAATAACTATAAGAATAAGCATGATACTTTTATGCGTCTTTTAAAGCAGGAAGACTGGGTCTGCCGCATTTACGGTGATAATGCCGGCTTGCATGTATTGGTAGAACTGGAAGTGAAGTGGAAGGAAGAAGAGGTGGTAGAGCAGGCGAGAGAGCAGCATATTGAAATTCATGGACTGGGTGAATATGTGATTCAAAAGCCAAAGGAAAAGAAAGTTCCGACACTGGTGCTTGGATATGGTAATCTGACAGAAGATGAAATGGAACAGGGTCTTGCTGTATTAAGAGAGATTCTGGATAAATAAAAAAGACATTACATATCGGCGGCTGTCGAATGTAATGCCTTTTTTACTTTCTATATCGCGTTAGAAAATACTATTTCTGGTTATTTTTTTCTAATTCCTGCATTTTCATAGCACGAACTTTTAATGGAAGACCAAACAGCGTGATGAATCCATCTGCATCATGGTGATCATAAAGGTCTCCGGTTGTAAAGCTTGCCAGTGACTCACTGTAGAGAGAGTATGGAGAAGTTGTTCCGGCTTTGATGATGTTTCCTTTGTAGAGCTTGAATTTCACTTCACCGGTTACATATTCCTGGGTAGACTCAACGAATGCCTGAACTGCTTCACGTAAAGGTGTGAACCATTTTCCTTCGTAAACAATCTGAGCCATACGATTGCCCATATCTTTTTTAACATCCATAGTAGCACGGTCTAATACGAGTTCCTCTAGCTGACGATGCGCTTCCATCAGGATAGTTCCGCCAGGAGTTTCATATACACCACGGGATTTCATACCAACAACACGGTTTTCTACGATATCGATGATACCAATTCCATGTTTGCCGCCTAAACGGTTTAATTCACGGATGATATCGGAAACTTTCATTTTCTTTCCATTAACAGCAGTAGGAACACCTTTTTCAAAGGTCATGGTTACATATTCGCCCTCATCCGGAGCTTTTTCCGGAGAAACACCAAGAACTAAAAGGTGGTCATAGTTTGGCTCATTTGCAGGATCCTCTAACTCAAGACCTTCGTGGCTGATGTGCCATAAGTTACGGTCACGGCTGTAGCTCTGGTCAGTAGAGAATGGAAGATGAATGCCATGTGCTTTGCAGTATTCAATTTCGGATTCACGGGAATCCATTTTCCATTTGTCATCACGCCAAGGAGCAATAATTTTAATATCAGGAGCAAGTGCTTTGATAGAAAGCTCGAAACGAATCTGGTCATTTCCCTTACCGGTTGCACCGTGGCAGATAGCAACAGCATTTTCTTTTCGTGCAATTTCAACTAATTTCTTGGCAATACCAGGACGAGCCATAGAAGTTCCTAAGAGATATTTGTTCTCATATACGGCATCTGCCTGAACACATGGAACAATATAGTCATCACAGAATTCATCTGTAATATCTTCAATATATAATTTGGTTGCACCGGATAATTTTGCTCTTTCATCAAGACCGTCCAGCTCTTCACCCTGTCCGCAGTCAACGCAGCAGCAGATTACTTCATAATCATAATTTTCTTTTAACCATGGGATGATAGCGGTTGTATCAAGTCCACCAGAGTACGCTAAAACAACTTTTTCTTTCATAATCGTCGTCCTTTCTTACGTTCATTTTTGCAGTTTTCTGCACTGCAATTACTATATAATAAATGGGAGAATAATGCAAGTGAAAAAATATACATATTTTTCAAATAAAAATGCATATATACTGGAAAAAGTGCCAAAATCATTGTATAATTTTAAATCATAGCGAATAAATATACATAAAAAATGAAAAA
>OHGG01000976.1_pt1 | contig 13029 bp, 8 predicted proteins | sample 1567641 | NCBI WGS metagenome assembly OHGG01 (sample SAMEA3879561, study PRJEB24766) | human gut metagenome | biome: human-associated habitat; feature: feces | place: USA | collected 1985/1987
GATGTGGGTTCGGTGAGCATTGCCTTCATCCTTCTTTTTTTGATAGGAAGACTTATCATTGGAACGGGTGATTTCAGCTGGATAGTTCTTTTGTCCGTTTATGGGGTAGACAGTGTATTGACTATCATTCACCGCCTGATGCTTCATGAGAATATCGGGCTACCGCATCGCAAGCATCTGTATCAGATTATGGCGAATGAGCTGAAGATTCCCCATATAATGGTTTCTTCTATTTACATGGCAGTGCAGGCAATCATCATCGTAGGATATATAATGTGTTTAGGTTACAGTTATTGGTATTTGGCAGGTATAATTCTTTTGCTTTGTTTTCTTTATATCTGTTTTATGAAGAAGTATTTCGGATTGCACCAGTCTACGTGAGTAATGCTGAAATGATGATTAGTAAAATAATGAAAGGCGATGGAGACTAAAATCTCCATCGCCTTTCGTCTTATTTTTGAAATATAAATCGTACCTTTGTCATACACCAATCAGGTTATAATAATAACATGGAACAGATACGTAAGCTGCCGATAGGCATACAGACTTTTGATAAACTACGTGAAGGCGGTTTTCTTTATGTAGATAAAACTGCTATGATTTATCAAATAGCATCTACTTCTACTCCTTATTTCCTAAGCCGTCCCCGTCGGTTTGGCAAGAGTCTGCTCATTTCCACTTTCGAAGCTTACTTTCAAGGACGCAAAGACTTGTTTCAGGGCTTGGCCATCGAACAGTTGGAAACGAAGTGGGAACAGTATCCTGTTCTACATCTTGACTTGAATGCCCGGAAATATGAAACTGCTGCTGACCTGACGGCTATGCTTAATCAATATCTGGAGAAATGGGAGCTGCTCTATGGTCAGGAGAAGGAAGACCGTAGTCCGGAGGAGCGTTTTGCTTACGTGATAGAGCGGGCATGCACGCTGACGGGAAAGCAGGTTGTTGTGCTGATTGATGAGTATGACAAGCCATTGCTTCAAGCGGTCTTGGATGAGAACTTGCTGGATGAGTATCGGAAAATATTGAAAGCGTTCTACGGTGTCTTGAAGAGCGCTGACCGTTATCTTCGTTTTGTTTTCCTGACCGGAGTGACCAAGTTTGCGCAAGTAAGTGTGTTCAGTGACTTGAATCAGCTGAATGATATCAGCATGGATAGAGCATACAATGCTTTGTGCGGCATTACACAAGATGAACTTATAAAAACATTTGGCCCGGAAATACAACGGTTAAGTGAGAATGAAGAACTGACTTTGGAGGAAACGATTTTTCGTTTGGCAAAGAAATATGACGGCTATCATTTTTGTGAAGATACTTCGGTGGGGCTTTTTAACCCTTTCAGCCTTCTGAATGTATTCCAGAAATTGAAGTTCGGCAACTTCTGGTTTCAGACGGGTACACCTACTTATTTGGTGGATTTATTAAAAAAGAGTGACTATGATCTTCGCCTTTTGCTGAATGGCGTAGAGGTTACTGCCTCTGCCTTCTCTGAATATCGTGCAGAAGCTAATAATCCTCTGCCTATGATTTATCAGAGCGGTTACTTGACTATAAAAGCTTATGATAAGGAGGTTTGCCTTTATACGCTTCAATTTCCGAATGATGAAGTTTGTTATGGTTTCCTCAATTTTCTGGTTCCTTTTTATACTAAAGTTACTGATGATGAAACTGGTTTCCACATCGCTAAATTCATGCGTGAATTGAAGAGTGGGGATGTGGAGGCGTTTATGGAGCGTCTTAAGATATTCTTCTCCGGTATTCCGTACGAGTTGAGTGATGATACGGAACGTCATTATCAGGTTATTTTTCATGTAGTGTTTACTTTGCTGGGACAGTTCATCCGGTCCGAGGTTCGCAGCAGCCGCGGCCGTGCGGACGCAGTAGTTCATACCCCTACCGCTATTTATGTTTTTGAGTTCAAACTGGACGGTACAGCCGACGCAGCTCTGAAGCAAATAGATGAGAAAGGTTATCTGATTCCTTATACATTGGATGGCAGGAAATTAGTGAAAGTGGGTGTGAACTTCAGTAAAGAAACACGGAATATTGATGAATATATTGTTGTGGAGGAATAGGAACGAACAATCCTATATATGGAAAAGGCGATGGAGAATCAAATCTTCATCGCCTTTTCCATATATAGGATTTCATTTTATTTCTTCATCCTCAGTACCCGTATTCCCGTCCACTTATTATTGTCTTTCAGCATTTGGGACAAGGGGACTTTGGAGACGACCACTTTCTTGTCGGTAGAGGAAGCGTGTACCAGCAGGAGTTTGCCATCTGCATAGAAAGCGATTCCCATGTGGGCTACGTCCAGCCCCGGAGTGTTGGTGGTGATGGCTATGATATCGCCGTCTTTAATCCACGGGAGACCATCGGCGGGAAGTTTGGCTTTGGGAAGATAGTGAATTTCCTTGCCGGACAAGGATTGTTCAATCTTCTTCATTTTGGCTATGTTCTCCGGAGAATTTGCCAGCTGCTTGTAGAGTTGGGGGTGGGAAGACATGTAGGAGATGGACAACCGTTCGGTGTCGGGACTCATGGCGCCCGTTACATCTTGAAGGAAGCCGTTGCGTACGCCATTGTTTATCCAGTCGGCAATATAATGCAGGCGGGAAGTGTACCCGTCGATTTTACCGTCACGGTAACGGATTTTTTGCAGGTTATCGGCGAAAGCGCTTTCCGAGATGTCTCCGTCGGCCAATTTGGGGGTGAGTGTCTCTGCCAGCACATATTCCACCAGCGTGGTGCAGTCTACCTCATCGCAGTTGATGACGAGTTCCTCGGGACCATCTGCCTCCAGCGTATGGGCTACGTATGGCACATCCAGATACTTTATTCCATTGCTCAACATATCTTTCCCTCCCTGGGCAGAAACGGAAGTTACCATGGCTGCGGCGCAGAGGGCGCTGAACATAAATTTAGTCATTGTTTTCATTTTTCTTTCTTTTGATTATTATTGTTCTTGAACGTAAAAAGGATGCAGCAAATTTACTACATCCTTTTTATAAAAGCTTAATCCGGAGGGATTAAATTCAATATTGCCGGATTAAATATTTATAATCCTCCTTTTTATCGAACGGAACAAGGGAGAAACCGTATTCAATGGCGTTCTCTTTGCCCGGACGAATCAGATAGGGTTCATGGGCGGTTGCGCCCCAACTGTCGTCTCCACCGACACCCATCATGCGGTAATCAATGAACAAATCGACCATCTTTTCCGGCAGAGGGTCGGTGAGGTGGCGGTGATGGGTCTTTTCGGTACGCGGAGCGCCGTTGTCAATCGTATCGCCGCTGTCCATACTTTCCAGGGGATAGTTGGAGGCGTTCAGCTCAAAGGTGCGGTCGGCGATGAGCAGCAAACCACGTTGCGTCTTATCGGTAAGGGCGCACCAATAGATGTCCGTGCGATGGTTGTTCTCCTGTGGGCGGACATACGGCTCGTACATATCCTTGACCGGGATGGCGTACTCTCCGATGAACTGGGAGGTACGGCGGTCTCGGTAATTCTCTTTCGGACCGCGACCGTAGTAGGTCAAGTCTGTAAAGCTTTCCGGCAACTGCATCCGCAGGCCCACACGCGGTATCATCGGAGCTTGGTCTCCTTCGGCCACGAACCGGTTGTCTACCTTGATGACTCCGCTGGCATATATCTTATAGGTGATGTCCCAACGGGCATCTGTCTGTGGAAAACGGTAGGTCACCTTTATTGTCGTGGCATTGCTGCCCGGAGTCACTTGGAAACTTTCGGCTTTTGGTTCTTGATAGCTTGCCTCTTTCCAGGCTTTGAGGCGGACGGGGAGGTTGGCTCCATAATCATTGTCCGTCGGTGCACGCCAGAAGAATGGGCGGGGACCTTGACCGTTCAGTATGTACTCGTGCTTCTTGTATAAATAGGAGGTGAGCAGACCGTTTTGCTTGTCGAAGGTGGCTTTGAAGTCGGGACCGGAGAACGCCACCAAATTTCCCTCTTCCTTAGAAGTGGCGGGCTGCTGTGCCGTAGCCTCTTTCTTGTAGAAAGTATGGACGTAGGTCTGTTCGCGTGCGATGACCGTGCCGGCCGGGAGGAAAGGCTCTGCCGTCTTGATGGCTGCATAGAACTCGATACGCACATCTCCCGTTGTCTGTTTCTCTTTGGGTATGCCGTTCAGGAAGCCGGTGGTTACCGTCTTGCCCGGTGCGGTATGGATATTTTCAATCTTGCCACGGTAGACTTCCTTTCCGTGGTCGCGGATGATGTAGTAGAAGTCGTACTTGTCGAGATTGGTGAAGGAGAAATCATTGCGGATTTTCACGGTGGAAGTCTGCTTGTCGAAATCAAGGAACTTGATGTTCTGGTATACTTTTCCCATCTCTTCTGTCTGCGGCTTGACACTGCGGTCGGGGTATACCACGCCGTTGATGCAGAAATTGCCGTCGGAGGGCGTGCCGTTCTCGCCATAATCGCCGCCATAGGTCCAGTATTTACGGTCGTCGTCTGTCTTGGCGGCAAAGCCCTGGTCTACCCAGTCCCAGATACAGCCGCCCTGGAGGATAGGATATTTCTCGATGATGTCCCAGTAGTCCTGGAAGTTGCCGAGGCTGTTGCCCATGGCATGGGCATACTCGCAAAGAATGAGGGGACGCGTCATCTCCTTGTTCCGGGCATACTTTTCCAGATAGGAAGGGGAAGCGTACATCGGGCAGTAGATGTCCGTATTCCATTCCAACAGTGCGCGTTCATACTGGATGGGACGACTGTCGAGCGTCTTCAAGGTGTTGTAGGTAACGTAGAAATTCAATCCGTTTCCGGCTTCGTTGCCCAGCGACCAGATGATGACTGACGGATGGTTCTTGTCCCGTTCGTACATATTCATGGTACGGTCGAGGTGGGCATTCATGAAGAGCGGATTGTTTCCCAGCGTGCCGCCTACACGCAGGTCGTAACCCATGCCGTGGCTTTCTATATTGGCTTCGTCGATGACGTAGATACCATATTCGTCACAGAGTTCGTAGAAACGTTCCTGCTGGGGATAGTGACAGGTGCGGACGGTATTGACATTGTATCTCTTCCAAAGCTCGAAATCTTTCTTCATCAGTTCTTCGGAGACATAGTGACCGGTATTCTCGTTGTGTTCGTGATAGTTCACGCCTTTCACGAGGATAGGTTGTCCGTTTACCAACAGTTGCTTGTCCTTGATTTCCACTGTACGGAAACCTACTTTGCAGCTTGTCGCTTCAATCACATCTCCGTTCGGGCGCTTCAAGCTGACGACGAGGGTATAGAGGTTGGGCGTTTCGGCTGTCCATTGCAGGGGTTCCTGGATGGTCTTCTTGGTGAATTCCACTTCCGTTTGGTCACCGCTGACCTGAGTAGAGGACTGGGCTATCTGCTGGTCGTTCTTGTCCAGCAGGCGGTAACCAACGACAAATGGGGAATTTTGTCCGCTTTCATTGGTAAACTGCACCTTTACCTTGAGGATACCGTTCCGGTAGTTCTCATCCAAAGGAGACTCCACCTTGAAGTCCGTGAGATGGATTTGAGGCTGGGCATATAAGTAAATGTCCCGTTCGATACCACTGATGCGCCAGAAGTCCTGGCATTCCAGATAGTTGGCATCGGAAAAGCGGTGTATCTGAATGGCAATGACATTCTTCCCTTTCTTGGCAATGGCGCTGACGTTGAAACGCGCCGGAGTCTTTGCATCTTTACTCATGCCTACAAACTTGCCGTTGAGGTAGTAGAAGGCTGCCCCGCGTACGCCGTCGGCACTCAGGAAAATTTCCTTATCGTCCCAGTCTCCCGGAAGAGTGAACTCGCGGCGGTAGGTGCCGGTGGGATTCCATTCTTGGGGAACGTATGGAGGATTGGGCTTGTCCCAATAAGGAGGATAGCCCGAAGAACAGAATTCATAAGGCTGGTTCACATAGATGGGCGTACCGAATCCCTGCAACTCCCAGTTTCCGGGTACATTGATGTCCGGCCAGCGGCTGGTCCATCATGAAGTCCGTGGGGCGGTCGGCGAAGGTTTCCACATAATGGAATTTCCATTTCCCGTTAAGGGACAAGCGGAATGTTCCGTTCTTGCGGTCATTGATGACGGCATCAGCCTCCGTGACGTAGGAGGTGAACGTGCTGCGGGCAGGCTCCCGGTTGATGCTTGTCAGCTTGGGGTTGGTAATTTCTTCGTAGCGATTGTTCTCCTGAGCAGTCAGGGCAAAGGGAAACGCTGCGAGGCAAGTGAGTAAAAAATACTTTTTATTCATAATTGCTTTTATTTCTTTGTGGTAGGTTCAGAGACCGGGAATACGAGCCCTTCACGCAACCACTTCTCCAGTTCTTCCGTCCATTGACGCTTGTAGGTGAAGTTGTCCCGGAATCCCCAGCCATGTCCGCCGGTGGGGTAGGCATGCAGGCTGGCAGGTACTTTATGGTCGCGCAGGGCAAGGAAGTAACCGATGCCGTTGATGGGCGGCACTGCGTCATCGTCCGAAGAAAGCATGATGAAAGCTTGCGGAGTGCGTGGGGACACTTGCCTTTCGAGGGAGTATTTTTGTTCCAGTTCCTGAGATGGATTTTCTCCGATAAGGTTCTTACGGGAACCTCCATGGGTAACGCCTTTCTGCATGGAAATCACCGGATAGAACAAGATCTGGAAGTCGGGACGGGTCTTGTCACTGCTGTATAGTGTGGCAAGCGAAGCTGCCAGATGGCCGCCGGCAGAAGCGCCCATGATGCCTACACGCTGAGGATTGACACCCCATTCGGCGGCATGTTCGCGTACCATGCGGATGGCTTGTTCGGCATCGGAAAGGGGCACTTCATGGTGCCCGTTGGGCATACGGTATTTCAGTACTGCATAGGTGATGCCTTGTGTGTTGAACCAGGGAGCCATGTCGTGTCCCTCGTGCTTCATGGCCAGCCCCCCGTAGCCGCCTCCCGGACACATGATGATGGCCATGCCGTTGGGGTGGGAGGCAGGGTACACCGTAAGGGTAGGGGTGGTGACATCGGACACCCATTCGTTGTTATGGTTCTGTCCGGAATTGGTCAGTTCGTTGTTATTGGGGGCACCGTTGGGCCATAGGGGCAGCTCAACGGGCTTTTGTGCAGATAACATGGTCGCTGCAAATAGAAAAGATAAAAGTAGAATCTTTTTCATGTTCTTGGTATTTAAAAGTTATTTGGTTTTCATGGAAGCTTTGATGAGGTAGAATATCAGAATGGCATAAGCACCCAGCGCCAGCACTTCGGACCAGGTGTTCTGCAACCATGCATCGTTTACGAGGTTGATTCCTCCGAAACGCATGGCAGCACTTGCCACACCCATCAATGCACCGCCGGCAATGAAACCGGAGGCAAGCAGGGTACCTTTCTCCCCGCGTTCGGCATTGAGAGCGGCATCCTTGCTGCGGCTGGTCACGTACCAGTTGATGGCACCGCCCACTACCAACGGAACATTCAGTTCCAATGGGATGAACATACCCAATGCAAATGCCAGTGCGGGAATCTTGCAGAAATTGAGGATGACGGCCAGCACTGCACCGATGCCGTAGAGCAGCCAGGGCGCACCCACACCGTTCATCAACGGTTCGATAACGGCCGCCATGGCATTGGCTTGCGGAGCGGCCAGCTGTCCGCTGGTGAAACCGTATGTCTTGTTTAGGATAATCATTACACCACCTACGGTAGCGGCAGAAACGATGGTTCCGAGGAACTTCCAGGTCTCCTGCTTGGCAGGCGTGCTACCCAGCCAGTAACCGATTTTCAAGTCTGTGATGAAGCCTCCCGCCATGGACAGTGCCGTACATACAACACCGCCCATCACCAGTGCCGCAACCATCCCTTCGGGACCTTTCAGCCCTACGGCTACCATGACTACGGATGCCAGGATTAATGTCATCAGCGTCATTCCGGATACGGGGTTTGTGCCCACAATCGCAATGGCATTGGCTGCCACGGTGGTGAACAGGAAAGCGATACCTGCAACAAGCAGGATAGCTACAATGGTATGTGTCAAGTTGCCCTGCATCACATCGAAGTAGAAGAAGAGAACAACCAGCAGCAGCGTGATGATGGAACCGATGGCGATAATCTTCATGGAGATGTCTCGCTGTGTGCGTTTCACACTGGCTTCCACGTTGGACTTACCTCCCATTTCCTTGGCAGCCAGTCCTACGGCACTCTTGATGATGCCCCAAGACTTGATAATGCCGATGATACCTGCCATGGCAATGCCACCGATACCGATGCTCTTGGCATAGTATTTGAAGATTTCTTCCGGAGCCATAGCGCCTATGGTTGCCGTGATTTCGGGGTTCCATTGGTTCAGTACGGAATCTCCCCAAATCATGGACATACCGGGGATGATAATCCACCATACGGCCAGTGAGCCGGCACAGATGATGGACGCGTATTTCAGTCCTACGATGTAACCCAGACCGAGCACGGCAGCACCCGTATTAACCTTGAATACCAGCTTGGCTTTCTCGGCCAGCATTTCGCCGAGGCCGCATACGCGGGTAGTGAAATTCTCGTTCCACCAGCCGAAGGTTGCCACGATGAAGTCGTATAGACCTCCGATAATACCTGCCATGAGTAATGGTTTTGCCTGGCTGCCGCCCTTTTCACCGGAGACGAGCACTTGTGTGGTGGCTGTCGCCTCGGGGAAGGGATACTTGCCGTGCATGTCGCTCACGAAATATTTGCGGAAGGGGATAAGGAAGAGAATACCCAGCACACCTCCCAGCAGAGAGCTGATAAAGACTTGTGCAAAGGTAACGGTGATTTCTTTCGGATAAGTTTCTTGAAGGATATAAAGTGCCGGAAGGGTGAAGATGGCACCTGCCACGATGACGCCAGAACTGGCACCGATAGACTGGATAATGACGTTTTCGCCCAATGCGTTCTTGCGTTTGGCGGCACCCGATACGCCGACGGCAATGATGGCGATGGGGATGGCGGCTTCGAATACTTGCCCCACCTTCAGCCCCAGATAGGCGGCTGCGGCCGAAAAGAGGATGGCCATCAGAATACCCCATGTCACCGACCAGGCATTTACTTCTGAATACTTCTTGTCCGGGCTCATCAGAGGGTTGTACACTTCTCCCGGTTTCAGTTCACGGAACGCATTTTCCGGCAAGCCGGTGATTGGTTCTTCTTCTTGTTTCATAGGTTTTGTAGTTTTATGTTTTTCTTTAATAGACTTCAAAGATAGTGCAAACCGAATGCAGGATAAAATGAGCAAGCTCATTATTATTCTGCTGAGGTGCAGCCTATCTTCGCATTTTAGGCAAAGAAAGCAAAAAAAAAGGAGATTTAAAAAAATCTCCTTAATTCTGTATGGTAAAATGCTTATTTGGCATCTTTAGCGGTCATGTCCCCTTCGATAAATAATCGCATGATTTCCGTTTTGGCATTGGTGCGCAGGGTAATGGATTTCTTGAAGTGTCCGGGGTATCTTCCGGTTCCATTATAAGTTACTTTCACTGTTCCAGTCTTTCCCGGTGCTATCGGTTCTTGTGAATATTCGGGAACGGTACATCCGCAGGAAGCTACAGCCTGATGGATGACAAGCGGAGCATCGCCTACGTTCGTAAACTTAAAGGTGTAGCTGACCACAGGACTGTTTTCGGAGAATGTGCCGAAGTTGTGGGTGGTCTGTTCGAATTTGATGTCTGCCTTTCCTTGTGCATAGGCATAACCGATGCTCATAACCAGCAGCATCATATAAAAAACGACTTTCTTCATGTTCTTATCTTTTTTATATTTCAACGGCGCAAAGGTAACCCATTTTCATTAAAATAATGCCTATGGCGTGCGAAATTGTATTAAATCGGGCTCAAAAGGTCTCTGTACGAATGATAAGCAGGGAAAAATAGGGGAAGCGGATGGTCGCTATCCGCTTGCTGTCATTGATATACTTCTCTTCCGGAGTGCCTACATTCTCAAAATAGTGATACCGGTATTCGGGATGCAGGCGGATGCAGCGGTGAATCTCATCGGTGCATCTGGACAGCTTCATGATGACAACCGCACTGTTTTCGCTTGTCAGTTTCTCTATCTCTTCTGTCGTAGTAATGCCGGGTATCACCGTCAGCCGCTCTTCCTGGCTGGCCACATGGAGCCCGCCCAGTGCGCCGGCGGCAATGAAGGCGGGGATACCGGGGATGTGCTTCACGGGGATGCCGTCTGCCTGCAGTTTGTCATATACATAATGTATGGAAGAGTAGAATCCGGCATCTCCTTCGGCAACGATACAGACCTTCTTTCCTTGTTGCCGGAGGGTGGAGCTCTCCATATAGACCTCGTCGTAGGCGCTCAGGGCTTTTTCGCGCTGTTTGCTCATGGGGAGTGGAAAGCGGTGCACCGTGTTTTCCGGAATGTCGAGTTGCAATAGGATGTCGGCTGCGCGTGAAACTCTGTTTCCATCTTTGGCCAGTGTCTCGGGACAGAATATACAGTCGGCTGTCTGCAGGGCTTTCAAGCCTTTTACGGTAATCAGTTCCGGTTCGCCGGGACCGAGAGATACAAATATGACGGGGAACATTTGCATGAAGACATTAAAGGTTAAAAATTAAAGAACAGCAAAACGGCTACAAAAGTGGGGAAATAATCAGTAGCAAACAAGATATTCGCTATCTTTGTTATTTACTAAAACAATCTGTTTTTTATGGATTATCAACTGAACACCCGCTTGAATGGCAACATAGCCATGACTTCCAGCTACCATGAGCGTGCGTCGCTGCAACGTGACAAGACTCTGTATAAATTCATTTGGGTACAGAGCGGTACGCTGACTCTGGAAATAGACCATATCCCCATGCGCCTGGAAAAGGATGAAATCGTGACCTTGACCCCGTTGCATCACCTGGAGGTAAAAGAGGTGGACGGTGAATACCTGACGTTTGTATTCAACAGCAATTTTTATTGCATCTATGGACATGACAACGAGGTCTCTTGCAATGGATTCCTTTTTTATGGCTCTTCCCAGGTGATGAGACTGGCACTTTCTGCCGGGCAGTCTTCCAACCTGCATGACATAGTCCGCATTTTCCGGCAGGAATCGGTCATCCATGACAATCTGCAGGAGGAGATGCTGCGCATTGTCTTGAAACGTTTCATCATTACCTGCACACGCATTGCGCGCCAGCGTTTTGGGGTGGGGCAGGAGAAGGAAAAGACGTTTGACATCATCCGGCAGTATTACGTATTAGTGGACCGGCATTTCAAGGAGAAGAAGCAAGTGCAGGATTATGCCGATATTCTTTGCCGTTCTCCCAAGACACTTTCCAATCTGTTCTCGACCTGCGGGTTGCCTTCCCCTTTACGGGTGATTCATGACCGCATTGAGGCAGAAGCCATGAGATTGCTGCTGTATACCCACAAAAGCGCTAAGGAAATCAGCTCCATTCTGGGCTTCGAAGACTTGTCCGCGTTCAGCCGTTTTTTCAAGAAAATGACCGGCGAGAGTGTCTCGGACTACCGGAAAAGAGTGAAACGGGAAGAATTGCCAACTGTTGCGGAATAATTGCCATTTCGTACGTGGTGGAAAACAAGGAACTTTGCAAAAACAAAAATCAAGTCATATTACTGAAACCATTTAAAAAGTAGAACAAAGATGAAAACGAAATTGCAAAACTTGTTTATGGCTGCGTTGACGCTGGCCGCTTCCACTCAAAAGTTGGGTGTTAATTTGATTCGTGTAGCCATCCTGGTTATTTTCGTATGGATTGGTGGGTTGAAATTCTGGAATTATGAGGCTGAAGGGATTGTCCCTTTTGTGGCGAACAGCCCGTTCATGAGCTTCTTTTATACAAAGAGTGCCCCGGAGTACAAGGAGTATAAGCTGAAAGAGGGCGAGTTCAATGAGGCGAAACATCAGTGGCACGTGGAGAACAATACGTATGGTTTCTCCCACGGTCTGGGCATTCTGATTATGGCCATCGGCATCCTGACATTTCTGGGGATATTCTCTCCGAAAATCGGACTGGCGGGAGCCGCACTTGCCATTGTCATGACGATGGGTACCCTCTCTTTCCTGGTGACAACCCCTGAGGTGTGGGTGCCCGACTTGGGAAGCGAGGAGCACGGCTTTCCGTTGCTGACGGGGGCAGGGCGCTTGGTCATCAAGGATACGGCCATTCTTGCCGGTGCCATTGTCGTACTGTCTGACAGTGCAAAAAGAGTATTGAACCAATTAAGGAAATAGACGTATGAAACAGTATGATGCCATTATCATCGGATTCGGCAAAGGCGGAAAGACGCTGGCTGCCGAGTTGGCAAAACGGAAGCTGGACGTTGCCGTAGTGGAGCGTTCGGAAAAGATGTACGGAGGGACATGTATCAATATCGGTTGCATTCCCACAAAAACATTGGTGCATGCGGCAAAGCATGCGGACAAAGACGCTTCTTGGGAGGTCAAGAAGGCATACTATCGTCAGTCCATTGCAAGGAAGGAAGAGGTCGTCTCTTTCCTGCGTCAGAAGAATTATCACAATCTGGCCGACAATCCTCATATAACGGTCTATACGGGTATCGGCTCCTTTGCAGGTCCGGATGTGGTGGAAGTTGGGATGGTGGAAGGGACATTACAATTGCAAGCTCCCCGGATATTCATCAATACGGGTGCCGAAACCGTCATTCCACCGATAGAGGGGATACAAGGTAACCCACGGGTATATACCAGCACCTCCATTATGGAACTGACTGAGCTGCCGGTACAGCTCGTCATTGTAGGTGGGGGATACATCGGACTAGAATTTGCTTCCATGTATGTTTCATTCGGTTCGCAAGTCACGGTGCTCGAGGGCTCTTCCGAACTGATATCCCGGGAGGACCGGGACATTGCGGACAGTGTCCGGGAGGTATTGGAACAGAAAGGAATCGTTTTCAGGCTGAATGCACGCGTGCAGTCCGTGAAAGACTCTGACGTCATTTACCGGGATGCGGTCACGGGAGAGGAACATCAGTTACACGCAGATGCCATCCTGCTGGCTACCGGCCGGCGTCCGAATACGGCTGGCTTGAATCTGGCGGCGGCAGGT
>OHGG01000979.1_pt1 | contig 12974 bp, 12 predicted proteins | sample 1567641 | NCBI WGS metagenome assembly OHGG01 (sample SAMEA3879561, study PRJEB24766) | human gut metagenome | biome: human-associated habitat; feature: feces | place: USA | collected 1985/1987
ATGAGTTTTCTAGAGATAAATAATGCGTGACACAGTTTATTTTACACTACCTATTTCATTTTGCTTTTGAAGGATATCTCTTATGTTTATAAAAGTAAACCTCATTTATTCAAACACCTTAAATTCTGTATTATTAGTAATAAACAATTTGGTAGCTTTCTTGATTGAAGAATAATCTGAAAAACCTTTTTCATTATCCTTTACCTCGATTTCATAATAAGGATGAATGATATTCTTATTCTCATTACCTAAATACAAGGTTCTAGTTTTTCCACCTGCAATACTCGCAGTAACTTTCTTCGTCGAGTCTTCAAATATAGCATTTAAATCTGGAGAATCAAAAAGAAATTTTCCTGAATTAATCATTTCCTTAACTTTTTTTTCTTTTATCGTCAATTCTATCGTAAAATCTTCAGAATTTAATCCTCCAAAATATCGTTCAGCAGCGTCTGTATGTATAGAATTGGCAGATAAGGATAAAGAGTTATACCTACCCTCTTTCAACTTTTTTAAATACGATGTCAATACGACAGCATTCCTATCAATTATATATAAATCTTCAACCTGAAAATGATAATTAAAAAATGAAATTAAAATACTTCGAAGTAAAGGATAGATACCATTATTATCTACACGTTCCAATATTAACAAAGCCTTATTGCCCTTTCGCGGAATCTGAATATAATAAAAAAAAGGCTTAAGTATTGCTTTGCTTTTACCTAAAAGAATCTTTTTCGTTTCATCTTTTGGGTCATCTTTGTCTACTGCCTCATACTCTTTCCCATAGTATCCAGTCTCAATAATGCCACATAGATATCTCTTTTTATCATTATGACTATGGTCTTTAGGAGGAATTCTTACTGTCATTTTTTCCGCAGGAAGATCTCCTGTAATATTCTTATCTATATATTTAATGAAACTAACATTGTCATGAGCCATTAAATCATAAATATCAGGAGAATCAGAAAATAACAAAGGGTCCTTTTCTCTTTTTCTTCTTACAGTAATAGTGTAAGCTTCTATTGTTGTTTTCATACTTATTAGAAATGGCGAATCCCTTATCACTGCGTGCCAAAAGGTTTATCTACAACCTTAATCCGATTTTACGGATTACACAATGAAAAGGGATTCATTTTTAAGATATATTTATTTGGCGGCACTAAAATACGTATTTTAGTGCAGAAAACAAAGATTCACCAAAAAATATCTTAACAGAACATTCTGTTTTTGTTTTTCCCACATTCCAATTACCACATGAATAAGTTGCAGCTTACCCCTACACCTACATACATTCCACTCGGATAGCCATACCCAGCCTGCAAACCAAAGCCCCACCGCTTCTTCTTCGACTTGATGGCGACTGGATGGTATATATCATTCGTCACCGTCTGATACACCGTCTTAGGAAATATCTGTAAACTATCCAGCCGAGGGTCTACATATCCGCTCACCACAGCCTGATACGAGCTGTCTCTATATACCACTTGCTTACGATGAAGCAAGGTATCACCTATCCGTGTCGTATCATCCGGCACGAAACGCCAGAACACAGCCATCGGTGCAGAGATAAGCATCGTATCTACCTTGACAACCGTCTTTATCTTCGTCTCGGTACGTATTTCTGCCGACAAAGGCTCGTGCGGACGAAACCAAGCCGCCACACAAGCAATTGCCAGCAATACAACCAATATCCACAGTAACTTTTTCATTCCTCAAACCTTAAATCGTTAATCCGATTCATCCACCCCCGTTTGAATTTATTGTTCGCCGGACGAGAGCGGCATATATCCTCGATGAAATCGAACCGTGCAATCTTAATCATGTCGAACAACTCACGCGGGTTCCTGGCATTCACCGCAGCGAGTGTCTTAGGACCTACTATTCCATCCACAGTAACACCAAGCAAGCGTTGAGGTATCTTTATTCCGTGTGCACCGGATGCCCACACCCAATCAACCAATATATTAGCAACTGATTGCGATTTAATCTCGTCAGCTTTCCATCTGTCCCAATAATGTGGCTTGAGCACCCGGTTAACGACATCCTCACGGGTAAGCAGATGCAAGTCATCCACGTCTATATCACCGTCACCGTCCTTGTCATAGCCGCATGACTTCCACGTACCGATAGTCACACCCATATTCGTAGCACCTCCAAGGTCTGCCGGGTCATTCACGAAACCGCCTTCCCATTTGAGAATCCACGGCGCTAATTTATACACATTCACCATTCTTATTTTCCTCCTTGATTTTTGGTTTTACATAAAAATACAATATATTTGCAAACGCCTTTGTTTAAACTTTAAGTTGTGTAGTATTAAGGGAAAGGGAGTCGTTGTGAAACACCTTCCTTTCCGCGAATCAGTAGCCGTTTTGCGGTTCTCTGTCACCGCATTTCTTCCTCTCACACCGTTTAAGCGCCAGTTCCAGTTTCAGGTCAGAATTAGTCTCCTTCAGTGTAAACAATTCATCCTGCACCTTACGGAGCCGGTCAGTCTGCTCCACAAACCGCTGTTCCTTCTCCGAAAGCTGCTTCTGCAGGAACTCGTTGTACTCCCGTAAAGCCTTGAACTCCTCAACATCCGCATGGGCATCCTCAATACGCGCATTGGTCTTGCGCGACATCCACCACTTAACAAGCTGCTTGATGCCCTCGATGCCACCGAGTGCGGTCACCAACATAATCCAATCATTCATTTCCATTTCTCCCGGTTTAACAATCGATACAAATTATAAGCACCCCCACATAAGCACAAGCAAACGCTGCCATCTCCGCCCAGAACAGCCATTTCCGGTATCTCAACATGATAACAACGGCTATCGGGAAAGCAACCGCAGGCAAGTACCACATACCGGAGAGACAAACCCAAAGAATTGTAGCTAATCCGGCTATTACTGTCCCTGCATAATGTACTTTGCTCTGAAATTCCTCCTTGAACAGCGGGGCTGTCCCGACGAACATCAGCCCACCGCAAGCAAGAAATGCCAAACATTGCAGGTTCTCCGATGAGCATTCAATCCACACCGGCATAAGCAGCATGGCAGGAACAATCATAGCTATCTGGAACAGCCATGCCGGACGATTCCGCTTCTTCAACTGATAGTAGGTATCAGACAAGCTCCAAGGCACTCCGCACACTCTCACCGCATACATTATGTACATAGTGAGCAAAAACAGCGACATAAAATATAAGTAAATCATAAGCCATCAATTTAAAGGTTGAACACTAATTTTTCAGGATAACCGGAAGTGTAATCATACGCTCCGACCTCCTCTTTCGTAGCAAGTCCCATAACCGCGGCCAGATGTTCCTGCGTGGCATTATAGCATTCCAGGGCATACAGTTCCAGTGCGGCCAGCATCTGCAAGGCAAGAGGAATGGGGATTACATACTTCACGGTATCATACCACAGCACGGTTGTCTCCTTGCCCGCAGCCTGCTCGATAGTGATTGAGTTTGCCAGTCCTACCCGCGTATCCTTGTCAAGCCACATCCGCTTGCCGCCAAGCGTAAAGGAATTCACGGCATCGGACCCGTCGTAAACAGCAATTTCATTGACCTTCGCGCTCTTCACACCCTCCAAAGTCGGCTCATAGGGAGGGATTAATTCACATTCAAGAATTTCCTTTGCAGACGCTGCCGGATGGGTTTCATAAAATGTTTTTTGTTCCACATTCAACGGTACCCAGGCTCCATTCAGGTAATCCTCATAGGTTGTACCCACTTCATAGTTTCCGTCCAGTTCAAAATCAAGACGGACAACTTTCTCCTCTGAATAAATATGTATATATTGCATTATTGTTAAAGCCTATTTTTATTCATTATGATAAATCGGTAATTCGCTCTAATACCTGATGTAAGCGGTGCCGTATTTATTTCAGTAAATGAGCCCAGATAATCCGAAGATTTGAACATACGATACGGAGAAGAACTTTCCTGTGCTATCGCATACTTTCCGTCAGACGAAAGCCCCAAAGCAAAGCTATTGCCAATAACGGAATGCTTCAATGCCCAGGTTTTTCCGTAATCGGCGGATATACGTGCACCGGAATAAGAGTACCCTCCCTCTATAACCATATATTTCCCGTCATAGGATATGGCCAATGTACGGGCAGAGAAACTCGAATCGGTAATTTTAGTCCACGTCTTCCCATAATCCCCGGAATAATAGGCATAGTATAACTTTGATGAACTCTCCCTGTTGCAGCAACACAACATGTATTTGCCGTCACCGGAAATGGCAATCTTTGTGATAGGCCCCCTGAATATTTCACTGCTGAAAGTTTCTCCATAATCGGAAGATATAAACAGCTCATGGGTAGTATAATAGGGAGAATTTGACGCATATGCCACTACGTATCTGCCGGAATGGGACATTTCCACCCCCATGAGAGGCACGGTATTGTCTTTTAATCCATTGGAGACCCGCCATGTCTTCCCATAATCCCCGGAAAGCATCAAATCATATTTGTTATTGCTATTCTGACACACAACAGCGACCAGATTCCCCCTGCCGTTGCAGGCTATCGAGTATACGGAATAGCAATTATCAGGCTTGAAAGGTTCTGCCGTCTCCAGAAAATCCGTAGAACGCAATAATCCCACATTTGCCATATAGCACGAGCAATAGATATGCCTGCCGTCTCCGGACATGGCAATCCTCGTTCTATCGTTGCTGAAAAAGTATTCGTTTACATTAGGAAGGTCGGAAGGTTGTCTTCTGGTCCATGTCATTCCACAATCCTTGGAAATATCTATTAAGGCTCTACTGTCGGAGAATGCAATCACATACTGATCGTCCTTTATATTATTGCTTCGTCTTTTTAATACACTCATAAACCTTAGTCCCTTGTTTTTACGGATATTGAATAGGCGCCAGCGGCATAGCACCAGATACTAATCTCAAAGATATCTCCAGCGGAAACACTGATTGAAGTACCGGACATCGAAGTGAACGCGCCGGTATTGGGTATCGGCTGTGTGAATGCCGCCGATGCGACGCAGCGGATATACAAGTCATTGCCCACTGACATTCCGGAAGCAAGGCTGATGTTCGTGGCAGAACCCAACCTTGCAGTGATACTTCTCTTGGAAATTGGCAGGGAGGCCAGTGTCGTGACCGTATTCGCACCGGTGACTGTCGGGTCACCGACACCTTGCGGCCCTTGTGGTCCTTGCGCACCAGTCGCCCCTTTAGGTCCAGTAGCTCCGGTAGCACCCTTCAGGTTCTTGAAAGCAAAGGAAAAGGTTCTGGCCAATGCGGTACCACCGAGAGAAACGGTCACGGAGGGCGTACCGATGTTGGCGTCAACCGTAGCAGTAGCACCGGTAATACTGGCACTTGCACCTGCTGCACCCGTGGCACCAGTAGCACCGGTAGCGCCTTTTGCACCCGTATCACCTTTGTCTCCTTTATCGCCCTTTGGACCTTGTAATTGTCCTTGACTTTGCCAATCACCGTTATACCAGGCATAATATGTATAAGGCAATGCAGTTCCAACGGAATAGAAACCAGTGATGTTTGACCCGTCAGGTACAGCAGTCTTTAAGGCATCAAGCGTATCGTAACGTCCAAGAAGGGTGAATGTATCTCCCGGCTTGCCTTTCACATAGATATCCGTCTTAACGTATTCTTTAGCGCTCTTATCCCATTGGTATACATAGTGGTCTGCACCGATGTAGGTAGGATGTTCTGCCGTATCAGTAGCATTCGCAGTAGCCGTCTCCGATTCCTGCTTGAGGGCAGCAAATTCAGTGACACGGGTACTTTCAGCATTTACACGGCCACTTTCAGCATTTACGCGTCCGGTTTCGGCTGTTTGGCGGTTAGTTTCCGCACTATTACGTGTATCCTCAGCAGTGCTTCGGGCATTCTCAGCAGTAACGCGCTTACCTTCTGCTGTAGCACGACCGGTTTCAGCATTGACACGACCCGTTTCGGCTGTCTGTCGGGTTGACTCTGCGTTGGCCCGCACTGTCTCAGCATTTTTACGTTCCTCCTCGGCGCTGACACGTTTACCTTCGGCAGTAACACGGCCGGTTTCGGCAGTTGCCCGTCCGGTCTCAGACGTCTGTCGGACCGCTTCAGCTTTGCCTCGCTCTGTCTCTGCCGTTTTCCTGAGACCTTCGGCTGTCACACGTTCCTTTTCGGCATTGATACGCGTAGTTTCAGCAGATGCGCGGGTACTTTCAGATGAAGCACGCTTTGTCTCAGCCGTTTCACGGGATTTCTCAGCTTCCTTGCGTGCGTTCTCCACTATGACACGCTCCGCTTCGGCTTTGCGCACTTCCTCAGCAGCTTCCTCAGCAGGGGCAGACAGCAACTCAAGCGGTGCCTCGACCACCGATTCTTCCATACCGGCAAGACGGAGGGCGGGCAGGCTCACGATATCGGCCAGCGAATCGACAATCTCCACATCGCCCACACCTTGGGAGCCGACAAGAAGGGCTTTCTTCACCTCCTCTACAAGCTGGTTGAACTGATTTGATTCCAATACCATAATTTTCAGAATTGATTTAAGATGGCTGGATGACGTTCAGTTGGTTAATTACCGCACGTTTCACGGCAGCTATGAGCCGTGAGTTCTTCACCACAAGTTCAAGAGCCTTGCAATACTGTTCCGGGATTTCCACCGCATCTTTCGAGTAGTAGATTTCCCGTGCCAAGTCTTCAAAGCCTATATCCAGAAGGATACTTCCGTTGTACATCATTTCATTGCCGACCGTTTCGGCTACGTCGAAGGTCTGCTTGGCGCCTTCGAATGAGGTCTGGGCCTCGATTTTCTTAAAGTTGATTTTCATACTTTCTATTTTAATTATTCTATATACTCATCCATGACAGATACCAATTCCCCAAAACCCATTTTATCACATGCCATTCACGCCCGTTGATATTCGTCCTGGAAGAGTTCGCGAACGTACCGGAAGGAAAACTGATGGTATTCCCGTTCGGCATTATCCATATCTCATGCCCGTCAGAAGAGGACGGAAGGGATATAGTACAGTTGCCGTAAAAAAGCAGTGTGTGGTCGGTCGCCTTAATGCTGTACCTTGTAACCGAAGAGAGTATCACGTCAGTATTCCGGTATACACCTTGCGTCTTCAGCGGCCCGGCAATTTCCAGAGTCCCGGAGGACGGAGCATACATCTTCCCCACTATCACATCACCACCGAAATAGCTCTCGCCGGAAGATACGTGTATGGCCCTATTGCGCCCCGGAATGGTTGCAGAGATGGTTACCACCCCTTTGACTGTGCCCGCTTCCATAGTCTGGTAGGGCCTTATCAGGATGCTATTGGCTCCTCCGTCCGACGCTATCGCATGCAGATAGTAGCTCTTGCTGAGTTCGAACTGCGTAGTGCTATCTGTAAGGTCGGTCACGAACGCTCTCGAGTTGGTGGATATACCGTTACCATGCAGATACAGATAGTCACCTATCCGGCCGCTGGAGGCGTTTATCTTTCCGTTTACGGTGATGCCGTTCAATATGGCGTTGGCACCGGAAATATTTCCTTTCAACGTAAGATTATTGGCTGTGATATCGTTAAGCGTGGCATTGGCACCGGATATGGTACCTTTCAGGGTAAGGTTATTCGCGGTGATATCGTTCAAGACAGCATCCCTGCCCGTTATACTCCCTTTCAAGGTAAGATTATTGGCGGTGATATCATTCAGTGTAGCCCCCGCCCCGGTAATGTTGCCCTTCAACGTAAGGTTATTGGCAGTAATGTCGTTCAGGATGGCGTCAATACCTGAGATATTGCCTTTTAATGTCAGATTATTAGCTGTAATGCCGTTCAGCGTAGCATCCGTGCCCGTTATGCTGCCCTTTAGAGTCAGGTTGTTTGCCGTGATGTCGTTCATCGTCACACGCCCGTTTGTATCGACCACGAAACTGCCGTTGATGATGGTCTTTCCCGTAAAGTTTATCCGGTCAGCCTCGATTGTAGCATTGGATATCAGCCTGCCCGCTTCGCCTTCGGTGATGAACGCGCTGATTTGAGCACGCCTGACGATATCACCGTTGGGGTCGACCTTTTCCGCAAACATGGTGGCGATATTGCTCTCCGTCACTAAACCGGCTTTGTCGATATTGGTAATGTTACCTTTGGAATCGAAGGTTATCTTCTGCACGAACTGGTCTATACGGCTAGCCGTCTGGCTAATGGCTGAGGTATGCTGTTCCACGGTACCCTTCAGGCTGTTTGTGGCACTCACCATGCTTTCTATCTTCTCGGCCGTCACATGGAAGCCGCCTGCATGGGCGGACATCCTGCCATCCAGGTCAGAGACGGACGCACTGAAGTCTGTACGAAGCTCGCGGGCCGATATGCCGATGGCAGACTTATATGCTTCGGTGATTCCCGTCTCAAGGTCTGCAAGACCGGACGTGAATTCTGCTTTCAGGCCACGGGCGGACAAGTTGATAGCGGAGGCGTATTCTTGCGTTATGCGGCTCTCAGCATCCTGCAGGTCTTCTGTGAACTTCACTTCAAGATTACGCGCAGTCAGCAGGAATTCACTGTGATAATATTCAAAGTTGTCAGCCGTATTTCTGATTTCATCAAGGTTCGCCTGAATCTTCTTGTCTGTGAGTTCGAAACGCATGTTGAACTCCTCGCGCAGGTCGGCAAGAGCATCATCGGTTAGTGTCAGTGCATACAAGTACATGTCACCGGTAAAAGACATATAGAAATTACCGGTACCGTTCCACTTGCCAGTTATCTCCATCTGTTTGAATTCGGTACCGGGATATAGGTCCTTAGAAAAGGAAATCGGGGTGTATTCCTCGAAGCCTTCTTCCTTCTCGTCCTTGAAATGGAAGGCAAGAGTGCCGGGACGTTTCACAAGATACTTGAAAGAGATAGTGAACTGCCGGGGGCGCTTGAGCCCGTCGAAGGTCTCGAAATCCGGATGGCGGTAAAAGTCTGAATTGACCTGCTCGATATAGCTGTTCTTAAGGCGCAGCACATTCTTTGCGCGTTCGCTTACTATATTAGCGAAAGATTCCTTGTTCGCATAGAAGTTACTGTTGAAATACAGCAGCCGGCCGTCAACTCGGAAGATGCGTATGTTGCTGCTACCGGTCCAGTACTGCATATCAGCGGCAAAAGACGCATTGTTAAGGTAATTGTTCAGGGCATTGATTTCATCACGCACGGATGAGATTTCAGACTTGATAAGTCCTTCAATGACAGTGAACATTGTCAGGATGTCCTCACCGGCCATAGTAAGGAATCGCCCCTTGATTTCTACGCCACCTTCCGGTGTGTACTTGATGTAAGTGCTCTCATCACGGGCGCCGATATAGGAAGTACCGTACACTTTCATGTAGGCATGCCCGGTGGATTTGTCAACACCGAAGGAGATTACATCTTTCCCCGTTAGGTTGAAGTCGTCAATGCCGGTGTAGAAAATTATAGACGGGGATGTCTCGTTGGTAGACGATAGCACGATTGCGCTTTGAAGGTCTACATCTGTACGGTGGCCCAATCCTATAATATCGTCACCTGCTTGGGGGATATCACTACCTTCATCACAGATGGCCTTGGATAAGTCAATATAGTCACGTCCCACAGCCATGACCTCACGCCAATAGTAGCGGTTGGAGGCGTTCAGGGTAGTCCCTTCGACGATGTTGCACTCCTTTGCTTGCGCCAGCGAGCCTACACTAAATTCGTTTGCTATCGCTTCACCTTCCTGCTCGGCAAGGAAATAGCAGCGGTAGGCATCTTCCAGTTCCTCCACGCGGATGCACTTCATACCGGCATGGGTGATTGTCTGTTCACCGCCTACATGGGTGGCTTTCTTAACCTGCAGTTCTTCAAAGACGGCCTTTATCTTCACATACAGACGGTCAACGACAGCTTGGGAAGTACCGTCTTCACGGACGGTAATACCACTGCCATTCTTGCCAATCAAAAGGCCTTTTAAGAATGTGATAACCTCCTCCGCTACGTCGCTTGCATCCTTTCTCAAGAACATTCTTAGGGTACGTAAAGCAGAGAATACATTGAAGTTGCTTGCGGCCGTAGCGTCGTTGGTCTTGATGACATAGATGTTGCTTCCTCCCGAACCGGTGAAGGTCTGTCCCTTAAAAGTCAACTCTTCGACTTGCGTTTCAATATCGGAAAGGCGGGAATAGGCGGTGCTTTCGCCAATCGTATACTGCGGGGAATCGTAAGGCTTGTCGAGGTTGATTTCAAAGCCTATGACACGGGACAAGCGCCCGTCCTTGAAGTAGGCAGGATTGACAAGGTTGATGCGCTGTCCTATGTCAAAGCTGTGATTTATTTGGTCTTTGTGTACCCAGATGGAGTTGAGCGTAGCCGTATAGGTGCCGTCGTCGATGCAGGTCTTTGCCACGTACTTCTTTGCAGTGGCAAGCAGTTCCTCTTCGGCAGCAGCCACCAACCCAAGTTCAGTTATCTTCCCGACATTCCAGCCGGACAGCACATATCTGTCACCTTTTTCGGGAAACAACACTTCATCCGGCAGGGGTCTACCGTAGTCCTCGTTACGGATAATCTCCCAAAGCTGGGCGTCAGGATTCCATGTGCCGTCGTCGTTCTTCTCAGTCAGACCAAGAGGGTTAAAGGCAGCACCGAACTCCATGCCGTTGAGCTTGCCGGATTCGAACCTGATTTTGAGTTCATGTCCTTCAAGGATGTATTCCTTCGAGAAGTTGATGCCTGAATCCTTGAACCGGTAGAAGGTAGCTTTTGTCTTTGTACCATCTTCATTATCTACCTCGCTCTCATAAGAGCTTACACCGGTGATTTCACCCACCCGTTTGGGATAGACGTCGTCGAATACAACAACGGCTTCAATGGCTTCCAAATCGGTCAAGCCCTCGTGGGCATCCACGTATGGAGTGCCTGCCGGAAGCATAAGGCGCTTCTGGACGATACCGTTGACAACAGTGGTCCGGTCTACCGGGCGATAGTTGGTAGGGATGTTTCTTGTTGAACCGAACGCATAGATTCTTGTGGCATAAGTACCCTTGCTGTCACTCCGGCTCATGTCCTTGGCTTCCTTGCCAAGTTCAATCTTAACAGCGTCGGAGAACTCACAGCGTCCGAAGTTGATGACATGGTCCGTTACCCAACAATCACAACCCCAGTTATCAGCCATGCTGAACATAGCATCAATGAGGTTGGTATTGTCATAGGTCATCAATTTGGAGGAGTTCTCGACACTATCGTCAATGGAGAACACGAAGTCTTTTCCCTCATATTTATAACCAAGAGCTTTCAAATTGCGAAGGAATACACCCATCTGGACATCCAGTGAAGCGGTAAGGGACCAGGACGCTTCCTGTCCTCTGTACTCCGGGGTGTACTTGAATATCTTTGTTTTCCACTTGAAATAGTAAGCGTCAAAACGAAGTTCATAGGAGTAGCCTCCGTTCTTGTAGGTCGGATAGGGAATATCTACAATCTGATAGATTTTTGCCAATTTACCGCCCATGGAGGCATCGAGTACCCCACGCAGGTCAACGTAATCACCTACTTGGAAATCGACTGGGGACAGAGTATTAAAAGGTAGTACGACATAGTCCTCTTTCATTAAAGAGAACTTGCCTTTTGCACCGGAATTGATACCAGTTGAAAAGCGGGTATTGCCTTGTATGTCCTTAATATCTATCATGTAAACAAAGGTCGGACATAAAAAAAAGAAGCCCTAAAAATTAGAGCTTCCATACACGACAATGAATTTAATGTCGTAAATTTCTAGCCTACAACACGGTTAGATGGATTATACTCACAGAATTTGGCTGATATTTTCCCAAATGTCCGGTCTAAGCTTTGGGCATAAGAAACGCTCTTTCCTAAATACAGCAAATGATAAATATCACTATTGTTCTCAGGAATCTGAATATCAATTTTACCTTTGTAAAGTTCTTCATAAAAAGCTGTTTTCTTTGCCTGATAATCGGCAGGAGAATCACCTTCTACTGTAAAAACAAGAGTTAACTCACGCTCATCAAGCTTGGGGTTATCCATAAGAACTTGTTTCCCATGTTCCAAGCGTGATTTATTCTCTATAAACTCTTTCAGAGGTACCGGTGCTCCCAGTACATCAAGAAAGTTATCTCCCATTCTAACACCCCACTCTTTTAGGGCTTCTCTTCCGTTTATTATTAATTCTGCCATAACTATTATAGATTCTTTATATCCTGCTTGATATCATTTGTATTATCGAGTATTCGCGGACTATTCTTGGCAAGAATAACAGAGTTTTCAAGTATATCTCTACGGTCCATGTTACCTTCTACTTGGAATGTTCTCATTTCATCTACGATTCTTTCCATATTGGAGACTCTATCGGTCAATGCCTTTATGTCCTCTGTCGGGAAAACAATATGTACCTGCGACTGATAGCCGCTCGCTATTGTCTCTTTGGCTCTATCTGCGAAATTAGGAGTTCCAGATAACAAAGCTGGGACATCCCCACTTCTAAGATTGAGCAATGAAAGTTTGCCATTGATGGATGAAAGTAAACCGGTCTGTTGAATGGACTGGTTCTTTATTTCTTCCCCGGCAACCTGCAAAGCTGTAAAACGTCCGTTAAGTTCTTCGCCGGTATCTTGTGACATGGCTTCAAAACCCTTACTACTCGCCTGCTGTAAAAACATGGTTCCAAAGAACTGGTTGATGGCATCAACTTCTTTCTTCATGTCGTCAACCATCGTCTGTTTCATGGAGTCGAGGAGCTGCTTTTCTTCGGAAGTCAGGTCGTCATCTCCCATGGCCTTTTTCCACTCATTGTACCACTTCTGCATCTGCGGTTTGAAGTTCTCCACCAAATACCCCTTGTATGCCAAAAGATTTTTCTTGTTCACTTCTCCATAATGATTGAGGAAATACTGCACCGTCCACACATAAGAGGAGACTGTGTTTTTGGCCAAATTACTCTTTGCCAATTGATTTTTGAATTTTGTTACCATACTACATTGAATTAGAATGAATA
>OHGG01000982.1_pt1 | contig 12933 bp, 10 predicted proteins | sample 1567641 | NCBI WGS metagenome assembly OHGG01 (sample SAMEA3879561, study PRJEB24766) | human gut metagenome | biome: human-associated habitat; feature: feces | place: USA | collected 1985/1987
CACTTTCTGCCCGATATTTACGTTCCCTGCGAGGTCTGCAAGGGCAAGCGCTACAACCGGGAGACGCTGGAGGTGCGGTACAAGGGGAAGAACATCGCCGAGGTGCTGGACATGACGGCGCGGGAGGCGTTGGACTTCTTCTCCGCCGTGCCGAAGATCTACGAGAAATTGCAGACGCTGTGCGACGTGGGACTGGGCTATGTAAAGCTGGGACAGCCCTCCACCACCTTGTCGGGCGGAGAGAGCCAGCGTGTGAAACTGGCTACGGAACTGTCCAAGCGTGATACCGGCAAAACAATATATATTCTGGATGAGCCTACTACCGGGCTTCATTTCGAAGATATCCGTGTGCTGATGAATGTACTGAACAAACTGGTGGAGAAAGGCAATACCGTTCTGGTTATCGAACATAACCTGGACGTGATCAAACTGGCGGATTACATCATCGATATGGGTCCCGAAGGCGGAAGGGGCGGAGGACAGGTGCTTGCTGCCGGAACTCCTGAGGAAGTGGCCGGAAGCAAGAAAGGATATACCCCGAAATTTATAAAAGAAGAATTGGAAAATTAACCGGCATACCAGCAATGAAAGAGAAAATAGCTAAAACCAACGTAGCCCGTCTGCTTGATAAGGCCAAGATAGCATACGAGCTTATTCCATACGAAGTAGACGAGAATGACCTCAGCGCTGTTCACGTTGCCGCCAGTTTGGGCGAGAACATAGAACAAGTCTTCAAGACTTTGGTGCTTCATGGGGATAAATCCGGATATTTTGTCTGTGTCATACCCGGCGAGCACGAGGTGGATTTAAAAATGGCGGCAAAAGTCTCAGGTAACAAGAAATGCGACCTGATTCCCATGAAAGAGCTGCTTCCCCTGACAGGATATATCCGGGGAGGATGTTCTCCCATCGGCATGAAAAAGCATTTCCCCACCTATATACACGAGACTTGCACCGCATTCCCGTACATTTATATCAGTGCCGGTATCCGCGGATTACAGATAAAAATAGCGGCCGATGACCTGATAAAAGAAACGAAAGCAGAGATTTGTTCCCTTTTCACCGAATAAATATGCCAAAAAGAGTCACATTTGTGGCTCTTTTTTTTTCAGATAGACTAAAAGTTATATCTTTGCAAAAAAAGAATACTAACTATTAATTAAATCTTTATCAACTATGTTTGAAGGACAGCCTAAAGGCTTATACGCATTAGCTCTCGCCAATACCGGCGAACGCTTTGGTTATTACACCATGCTTGCTATTTTCACTCTTTTCCTGCAAGCGAAATTCGGCTTTACAGCCGCCACGACGTCAACAATCTTTGCCAGTTTCCTGGCAGGAGTGTATTTCATGCCGCTTATCGGAGGTATCCTGGCCGATAAATTCGGTTATGGCAAGATGGTTACTACCGGTATCGTTATCATGTTTGCCGGTTATGTGCTGCTGGCTATCCCGATGGCAACCAATATCGGATTGTATTCCATGTTCGGCGCTCTTGCCCTGATTGCTTTGGGAACCGGACTTTTCAAGGGAAATCTGCAAGTAATGGTAGGTAATCTGTATGATGCTCCCGAGTATAGCGCGAAACGTGATACCGCTTTCAGTTTGTTCTATATGGCAATCAACATCGGTGCCCTGTTCGCTCCGACTGCCGCTACTGCCATGACCAACTATGTGTTGGGCAAAGCAGGTTTCAGCTATGTACCCCAGATACCTTCTTTGGCACACCAGTTCCTGGACGGTACGATAACGGCCGAAGGCGAGGCCACACTGACTGCCATGCAGACCGCACAGAATTTCACAGGAAGTATGGCCGATTTCTGTACTACCTATATTGATAAATTGTCAGAAGCCTATAACTATGGTTTTGGTGTGGCATGTATCTCATTGATTGCCTCTATGGCTATTTATGTTATTTTCCGTTCTACATTCAAACATGCCGATTACAACTCCAAGCAGGCTAAACCGGCCAATGTACACGAAGAAGAGCTGACTCCCGCACAGACCAAAGAACGCATCGTCGCTTTGTTGCTGGTATTCGCTGTGGTTATTTTCTTCTGGATGGCATTCCATCAGAACGGTCTTACCATGACCTTCTTCGCCCGTGACTACACGGCACATGAGGTAACCGGTCTGGATCGCCTTGGCTTCAGCGTATGGAATCTGGCTCTTCTTATTGTAACCGTTTATGCAGGTTTCTCACTGTTCCAGTCCAAGACAGGCAAGGGCAAATTGATTTCAGGCGTTATTGTTACCTTGGCTCTTGTGGTTTTAGGAGTCAATTATGGTACTATGGACCCTACATTGCCTATCCTTCCTCAGATTTTCCAACAGTTTAACCCCTTCTTCGTTGTCGCTCTGACTCCGGTATCACTGGCAGTATTCGGTTCATTGGCAAAGAAAGGAAAAGAACCATCAGCTCCGCGTAAAATCGGTATCGGTATGGTGATTGCCGCAGTAGGTTTCATGTTGCTGGCATTCGGCTCATTCGGTCTGCCTACTCCTGCTGAAGTAGAAGCCAATGGTATTGCCGAGAGCGCGTTGGTTTCACCCAACTGGCTGATCTCGACTTATCTGGTATTGACTTTTGCCGAATTGTTCCTGTCACCGATGGGTATCTCATTTGTTTCCAAGGTAGCTCCTCCCAAGTATAAAGGCGCTATGATGGGACTTTGGTTTGTGGCTACTGCTATTGGTAACTATCTGGTAGCTATCATCGGTTATTTGTGGGGTGATATGCAGTTGTGGATGGTATGGAGTGTATTGATTGTGTGCTGCTTGCTTTCCGCATTGTTCATCTTCTCTATCATGAAGAAACTGGAAAAGGTTGCGAAATAATTCCCGCCTATATTATATATGAAAAAGAAGCCCGCTTAACCAATCAGCGGGCTTCTCTTTTTTTATAAATTACAGAAGAAGGATACGAAAACAGGAACACTCATATCAATCAGTATTCCGTGGAATATGGCCAGGGGAATCATGTCTTTTCCCGAATAACGTGTGATGGATGGCAGCAATACATCCATCGAGTTCACTCCGGCAGCCGAGATAGGAGCCAGCTGTCCGAAATATTTCCGTATGAGCGGAGCACCGAGCAATGCCATCATCTCCCGGAAAATATTGGCCAGTAACGCAATGGTTCCCAATTCGGTGGCCAGTTGTAATCCGATAGACGGTTCTTTGAACTGTGTGATCAGAATGGAGGACAGTGAATAATAGGCAAAGCCGCTGCCCACCGCCATACAGTCGAATACACTCCATTGGCTTAATAGCAGACTGGCCAGTGCCGAGAAAAGCAAGGTTCCCGCAATGGTAGCCATCGGTACCAGGAGCATTTTCAGCCGTAAGCTTTTAATCAGTTCTTTCAATTTCTTATTGCTGCCTATGCTGATTCCTACTTGGAGCATCAGTGCATAAAGCACATACATGGAAACAGAGTGCATGTCATACTGGAAATTATTGACAGCTCCAATCATACATCCTGCACAAAAAAATGCGACAACAACCAAACTGCCTTTCATTGTTTGCCTCCTTTCTTAAAAAACAGATGAAATACCAGGAAAGAAGCTAGCATACTGCCCAAAATGCTTAATGTAGCCAATATAGCCGCCTGCCATCCGAATCTGCCTAAATTGTTAATGATTAAGCTGTTGGAGCCGATAGAGATTCCCAAAACAAACAACAGCAGGAAGATAGTGAGTGATGTACTCTTTTCTATTTTCTGTAAAAACTGCAAGTTGCGCAATACATATCCTATACCGATACCAACAAACATAATAGATATAATAGTAAACATAGCAATCAATTTTTATAGTAAAACATATACAACCCGACGGTTTCACCGAATGAGAACCATCATGCAATATATCTTTCATCGGGCACGTGTGTGGGTAGGATGAAAGTTGGGTAATAAATTACGTGTGAGTGGAAATCTAAACAAATCCGCTGAACCAATGTACATGCACAATGAAGTGATTACACAGGGGGGTATTTCCCGATGTAAGGTGATGTATGCTGTATGTAGTCTGTAATTGGTTCATATCATTGATTCATTTGCGGTGCAAAGATAATCCTTTTATGTATATTTTCAAAATAAATATTCATAAATCTTCTTCTGTTACCTTTGGACGGATATAGCGTGTTTTTTAATTTAATCGGAGATTTTGAAATAAACTCTCGGTTTTTTATTCCCTTATTCATAAGATTTTTTGTAAAAGCGGTTTTGTCCGTTGGACACCATTGCCAAAACGATTTTTGAGCAAGCGTGTGCCGACTACCGCCTAACTGGAGAAAAAGGTACAGCCTCGTGCGCCTAGACGATGTTTAGACTGATGACGCAATGTCCCTTTCTTTTGTACTTATGCTAAAAGGTGCTTTTACGGGCTACCAAATGATATTTCTTTTTTTCGTTGTCCCCTTTTGCCGGAAGCGGGAAGAATGATTGTTGCCACTCGGTTGAACAAGGACACACGAAGGGACTTCATAGATTTCTTTCTAAGCGAGGCGGATCCGACCTATTGGAGAGAGATACTGAAACTGACAATCTAAAAACGACAGCGATATGAAAGGAACAGATCATTCCAAGAGAACGATACAGATGTATCTTGGAACGGCGTGCAGAGGAAGATGCGTTTTTTGCGAAGAACTATTACATGTATTCTCATATTCAGAAATTCGAAGAATTGACATAAATTGGTTAATTTTGCCATATCGAACCGAAGTGTATGGATATTTGGAGTAAGAAGAAGCGTTCCGCCGTCATGGCGAAAATCAAGGGCAAGGACACGAAACCGGAATGGATCGTGCGCCGTTACCTCTTCTCCCGTGGCTACCGTTACCGCAAAAATGTAAAGGGGCTGCCGGGAACTCCGGATATCGTATTGCGCAAATACGGCATCGTGATTTTTATTCACGGATGTTTTTGGCACGGGCATGAGGTGGACGGTACCATGCCCAAGACCAACCGCGAGTTTTGGAAAAATAAGATTGAAGGGAACAAGCTGAGGGACAAGCGTAACAAGGAGAAGTTACGTAAAATGGGTTGGTCGGTAATAACCGTGTGGGAGTGTCAGTTGAAATCTGCGGTGAGGCAGCAGACGTTGCTGGAGATAGAATATTACATCAACCATACGTATTTGGAACGATTCAGGTCGCGACCTTCCATGTTTTATGAAATACCGGAGGACAAAGATCCCCCCGGCGTGGTGACCGAGGGCGAAGCGGAATATGGGAAGAGGTGATTTATACTGAATAGATGGGGTTACTGTTTTGTTTTAATTTAACCATTTCGATGAATGAAGCCAATGTCTCAATTTCAGGTTGGAACTCTTTGTCAAATGATGTCCGGTAAGAGGCAGGGACAACAAGTTTAAGGTGTTCGTGCTTCATTTCCCGAAGCTGATTCTTGGAAATGCCTTGTTGCAGGGTAAACAAGTATTTGGTTTCGATGCGGTCTGCTTCGTTCAGAACTTGTCGCCAACGGTCTTTGCAGGTTGTTTTTGCTCCAAGAAATACCAATTTGTTAGCAGGAAACAGCATGTTATGGTAAGCTTCTCCGTTGGGAAACAGGAAATCGGGCTTTTTATTGTCTTCCGTCACGGCTTGTTCTTCGTATTCCAATTGTGCCGCCGTGAATATCGTTGCAAGGTGATGCTCCAAGGATTTGCCTGCGCGGGATTTGCGACGGTTGAGAATGATGTTTGAGAATTTGACCAATTCTTGACAGTTAGAAAAAGGCACACTGTAAATAGGTGCATAAACTTTCTCCTCGAAACAGCGGAATAGACTGTACTCCGTATCAATCCATTTTAATAATTGTTCATCGGGAAACTTGCAAATATGAAAGTCCGTGATATGATGAGCTTTGTTATATATGTCTCTGGCGAATTGAGCCATTTGCCGGGTTTCCGGAAAATCGGTGTATAAGGCAACAAGCTCTTGGATGCCGATTTCCAATTGCTTTTCCGGTGTACTTGCTTGTGTAACATCAATCAATTGATTTGTTTTCTCCGGAGAAAGGTTGAAATAGGCAAAGAAATCGTCAATGTCCTGATCTGTCTGCAAGACGAAACCATAATAATAATCTTCGCTCTGTTGGGCAATAATGAGCAAATCGCCTACATTGTCTTCCTCAAAAAAAGGAAAGCCTTTCCCAAAACGGGTTATTCGGTATTCATTACGTGTTCCTTGCCCATAATAGATAAAACGGCTGTCAGTTGTAAAATCATCTTGCCATTTGACCTTTACCATCTTGTCTTTGTTTTCACCTTTCACTCCCGGAGTGTCGAACAAAAGTGCCGCTGCGCATTTTGGTATATAGAAGCCTGCTTGATGTGAACCGTTCTTCCCAGTATCATTGGCTGTAATGAAACGGCAAAATGCATATTTGGCATTTTGTACTTTGACTATGGCACTATTTAGAATTTCACTCATAATAATCAATTATTTAACATGGCTTTTACTAATTGTTCTGAAACGGCTGTAATAAGAGGTACTACGACTGAATTCCCGCATTGCCTGTAAGCTTGTACATCAGAAACTTGGTTAAGGCGATATTCATCGGGATATCCCATTAGTCGGGCACATTCGCGAGGAGACAATCTGCGAGGATTCTTTCCTCCTGTTTGTGGAATAAGGATTTCGGAACCATCCTTATAGTAACGGGCACTTAAAGTACGGGAAATGCCATTCAGATCCACCATTCCGAAACCAAATCCATTTCCCTTGGCGCGATGCTTTTCTGCATAGTTTTGCAGATAGCTCCAAAGCTTATCACTCAACGTGTATTTTTCGTCAATATCAGGGTCTAGTATTTCTTTGATGCTTTGGGTTGATTGTTTCTGCTCGGGAAAGGCGAATTGCTCTTTTCCATGAAAGACATCTTGGTCAAAACCTACTATCATGATACGTTCCCGATGTTGTGGCACATAGGTTTGTCCGTCCATGACAAGGTAGTGGAGTGAATAACGCAATTCCTCTAATGTGCCCTTGATTACCTTGAACGTGTTGCCTTTGTCATGAGACATCAGGTTTTTCACATTCTCCAAAAAGAATGCTTTGGGACGGTGACGACTGATAATGTCTGCCACATCAAAAAATAACGTACCTTGTGTTTTATCCTTGAAGCCCGTTTCCCGTCCGAGACTTTTTTTCTTCGATACTCCGGCAATAGAAAATGGTTGACACGGAAAGCCGGCACATAGCACATCAAAATTCCGAGGGATATAGCTTTTGGTTATTTCTTTTGTAATGTCGCCAAAAGGCATTTCTCCAAAGTTTGCCAAGTAAGTCTTTTGGGCATATTTGTTCCATTCCGACGAGAATACACACTTGCCACCTTGCGCCTGCATGGCTAGGCGGAAACCTCCCATTCCGGCAAATAGGTCGATGAAAGTGAATTTTGGTTTTTTAGGATCAGGAAATGGTACGTTGAAGAAATCCGAGAACAGACCGTATGCGGTAGGATCTTCTGCGACTTTGGTCACATATTCATCCGTTATTTCTTCTTTCTTGCTCTCTTTTTTCTGCTCTAAAAACTCACGGATGGCGTATATCACTTCCCGCTTACTTTCTTTGCTTTCGATGCAGTCGTTGTTATGCAGATAATGGCTGAGTACAGCCAATTGATTTTCCCAACTGGTCTCTCCGTACACTTTTATGTTGTTTTGCTCGTCAATTTCCTCGGGGAAGTCGGCGAGCTTAATATCTTGTATGACTGTTTTTTTTGCGATCATTCAATTTGTGAATTAATTAATGAGGACAAAAGTACTGCTTTTTATCGAGAATAGCGAATAACAAGTTTTTAAAGATTCTGTATTTTATTCCTTTTTGTAGCGTTTGGTGTCGAGGATAAAGATTTTCATCAGTGACGTTTTTTTAATCCATGGGGTAACTATTATTTTCGGGCATGGTTACGAACAAGTAACGTAGCGGTGGCAGGATTTGGTTTCGGCGGGGATTGTAATGGCTTTACGAATAATCGGCAGTTCAACCGACACTATTGTAACTTAATTCTATCACTATATCTTTCTGTGTTTCACTTTTTTTCGTAACTTTGTCATCTATATAATAAACAAAAGGAATGGATTACACCGAACAGTTTATCCGGCTGAATTGCAGCTTGATGTCGGATTACAAAATGATGAAGCTGAATGCCGAAATGAAATGCATGGGAATAGGATTATATATTCAAATGATATTGTTCCTGCGAAGGCAACAGGAATACAAACACGATTTTAACGAACTGGATTTGCTGGCCGATCAGTGGGGAGCTACCGTGGAAAATCTGCAACATCTTATTAAGGACTTCGATTTGTTTCTCATTACAGAGGACGGGTATTTCCGATGTCTGTATCTGGACGAGGTGATGGGATATCAGAGCAAACTTTCCGAGCAACGTGCCGCTGCCGGCAGTAAGGGAGGGAGAAGCAGTAAGAAAAGTACGGTGAAAGCATCTGCAAAAGCAACTGCGTCTACAATAGGAAGGGGCAGAATCAACGAAGGGAAAAACGGTGATACGTCCTGCATGGATCGTAACGAGGAAATCTACACGAAAAGTAATGATGCGCCCTGCGTGTATGATAACGGGGAAGCCTACACGAAAAGTAATGATGCACCTTGCATGGATAATAACAAGGAAGTCTACCTGAAAAGCAGTGGTGCACCCAGTATGGATAGCAAGGAGAGAATTTATATGGAAAGCAGCAATGTAGATAGTAACAAGACTGTCTGCATGGAGAGCAGCAAGCCAATCCATTCGGATTATAATAAGGAAATCTACAAGGAAAACAGCACGGAAAGCAACGTGAAAAGTAGTGCGGAAAGTATGAAAAATACGACTGCAAAAAATACAAATGAAAATTCAGTCAAAAATGTGATTCAAAGTGTTGATAATGAGTGTTATGGAAAGAACTTGCAAGCAAGCTTTAAGCAAAGCTTTATAAGAGAAGAAAAGAATAGAGGAGAGAAGAAAAAGAAAGATGATGTAGACATCATAGAAACAAACGGCAGCATCGACGACGACATGAAATTTTGTTCCGGAAAAAAGAGCGGAGAGATGTTGCGATGGGAGTGTTATATCAATGAAGCTTTCAAAGTCCAAAGTTGGGTGGAAATTGTGGGAATGATGTCGGGGTTGAAAGGAGACTTTCTGAACAATCTTCCCTTTATTCGTTCCATGTTTAAAAAACATGTTGTGGTTCAAGGAAGTACGGAACGCATTACTTCCGTATCCGAAGCGCAAGCCTATTTTGCTAATTATATCCGTCCGGGAAAGCCCACCCGTCTTTTTCTGGAAGAAAAGCTGAAAGAAAGGAGCCGGATGCAGAATGAATCGACATCGCTCTCGCCCTACGAAACGTACAATCCGCTGACCGGCGAACGTTCGTATTGCGGAGTTCCTCTTCCTGCCGATGCACCCCCGCGCCCCAACGGACGTGCCACCTGGGATAACCTGAAACAGAGCTGGATATGACGCGCGAAGAACATGCAGATTATGTGCGGTGGCTGAAAAGCCTGCCGCGCAGAAAGGACCATTTCCGTATGCCTTGTCCCGAATGTTCCGCAACGCGAAGCAATCCCAAAGATCCTTCGTTCAGTGTGCATATCACCCGTGAAGGGGGATGGGCGAAATGTTTTCATTGTGATTTCGCCATAGCGTGGAACGAGGACGAGATGTGGAAAAGAGAACAGAAACAACAAGACCGGGAACGGCAGAAACAGCAGAAGGATGCACCGCAGCACCGTAACACGTCGCAGCACCACGATGCAGCATCGCAGCACCATAACACGTCGCAGCACCACGATACAGCACCGCAGCACCATAACACGGCACAGCACCACGATGCAGCATCGCAGCACCATAACACGTCGCAACGCAAGCCTCACATCCCCCTGCAACCGCCTGTACATTACGTATGCCCGGTAATCAATAAAAACAAACAAATTATGAATGGAGAAATGATGGAATACATGGTCGGCAGACGAGGTATTCCGATGGACGTCCTGACAAGGATGAAGATAGAGGAACGCTTGGAATTCCTGCCGCAGACCGGCAAGGAAGAAGCCTGCATCTGCTTCCCTTACCTGGAGGACGGAGTAATGAAAAACATGAAATTCCGGGATGCCGCAAAGCATTTCAAGATGGTGAAAGGAGCCGAGCTGATTCCTTGGAACATAGACGCCATAAAAGGGAAGGAAAAGTGTTACATCACCGAAGGCGAGATAGATGCCCTCAGCCTGATAGCCGCAGGACTGGAAGAGGTGGTGTCCGTACCCAACGGAGCCGGAGGCGCGAACCTTCAGTGGCTGGACCGCTTCGTGGAGTCACACTTCGATGACAAGACGGAAATCATCCTGGCCATGGATACCGACAAGCGCGGAGTGGAGTTGCGCGACGAACTGGTGCGCCGCCTGGGCGTGGACCGCTGCAAGGTGGTGGCCTGGGGGGAAGGCTGCAAGGATGCCAACGAGTATCTGTTGAAGTATGATCTTCCGAGGCTCCGCCAACAGGTGGAGCAGGCGGCGGAAATCCCGTTGGAAGGAGTCTTCTGCCCCATGGACGAATGGGATACGCTGATGGATATTTATTACAACGGAATGCCGGAGGGAGCCGATACGGGACTGGAGAATCTGGACCGGCTGATCAAGTTCGAGCGTGGTTTTGTGCTCACGGTCACAGGCGTTCCCGGCAGCGGAAAAAGCGAGTTTGTGGACGAAATTGCCATGCGCCTGCTCCTGCGCCACGATTGGAAGGTGGGCTATTTCAGCCCGGAGAATACCCCGCTGGCCTATCACTACCGCAAGCTGATACGCCGCGTGGTGGGCAAGCGTTTCGAACACAAGGGGATGCCGTTGCCGGAAGCCGGACAGGCCATCCGTTACCTGGCACAGAGTGTCTTCTCCATTATGCCGAAAGAGGACTTCTCGGTAGAGAGCGTGCTTCGCATTGCCGCCCAACTGGTGAGCCGGAAAGGAGTGAAGGTGCTGGTGGTGGACCCCTTCAACCGCTTCGAGCATCAGATTCCCGACTGGGAAACGGAAACGCAGTACATCAGCCGCATCTTCGACGAGTTCTCCAATTTTGCCGTGAAGCACAAGGTGTTGCTCATTTTGGTGGCGCACCCCACCAAGTTGCGCCGCGAACCGGGAAGCAAACGCTGGCCTGTGCCCACGCTGTATGATATCAACGGCTCGGCGGCCTTTTTCAACAAGACGGATTATGGAATGGTGGTAGACCGTAACGATGAACTGGGGCAGGTGCTGGTGCGTGTGGCCAAGGTACGTTTCGACCATCTGGGCGGACCGGGAGATGCTTTTTTCGCCTTCAGCACTTACAACGGACGCTACACGCCTACCGAGGAGAGGACCTTGGATCATAATCCGCCCGAACCGAAGTGGGAGCATACCAATTTCCTGACAGAGAAGCTGAAGCCCGAACAGCAGGGCCTGGGGTTTAATGAGGGGGAATGAAGTAGTTGAATGTTGCTGTTCCTGAATAACTTGGGGATAGGAGAAGGGAGATGTCAAAACAAAAAGGACAGTCCCGAAAAGTTACAGATAGTAATTATAACACGTGAAAGGATCGTATCAAGCTCTGTATGGAGTAATGATACGACCCTTTCTTTAGTCTTTTAGGATGCTCAAATTTCAGATTGTAAGTTCATGTTTTCAAAAACTGAGTTTTGACACTCGCCTTTTAGGGCTTGTAGTTACAGTCTGTAACTTCTCGGAGTAGTTATTTTATTTTGACATACCCCCTTTAAAAGTTGCTTACAAGTAGATCATGTTGCCGGCAGGCTTTACTGATTACTGACCATTCTTCAGTGATCACTGGTCATTAAAATCCTCTCCACCGTTCCCGTTTTATCTCCTCGCACTGCCGTCGCTGCCATGCGGGCATTATTTTCTCCAGCTCTTTCAGTTTCCATCCCTTCATAAAGCGTATCTCGTCCTTTTCCTGCTCCGTGCACAGGCTGATGCGCAGCAGTTCGGGGTAGAGCACCTGTATATGGAAAATCTTGGCTCTCCACAGCAGCATGGACATCTGCCAGGGGGTGAGGGCTTGGATGCGGTTCAGGGTGAGCAGCATTTCCAGATAATGACGGTAGAAGGCTTTGTCCACGGTCATGAGTTGGTTTATCAGATAGTTCATTTTTATTATTGTTAAATGAAAAGATTAGTTGAATGAAGGGTCAGGAAATCAAAGCGGAGGAAAGGGACGCTATCTTTGGAGAAAGCCCCCTTGGATACGTTATCTTTGAAGAAACCTCTTTGAAAACGAACGGTTCTCATTGGAAACCCTATCTTTGGAGAAAGCTTCCCTTAAAAGCGGTATTCCTTCACAGCATCAAAACAAGGGCACGGCTTCACGGGATTCAAGTCATGATGTCCCACTATCAACGCTTTGGGGAACAGGAGGCGCAGCTCGCGCAGCAGTGCCAGCATACTTCCCTTCTGCATCAGAGTACGCGTATCGGCAGATGTGCAGTCCGCCGAGAGTCCTCCCTCATAGCAGATGCCGATAGAATGCCGGTTATGGTTCTTGCAATGCGCTCCCACCTTTTCCAGAGGTCGTCCGCGGTGAATCTCTCCGTCACGGGTGATATAGAAATGATATCCTATGTCCGTGAAGCCCCGGTGGCGGATGTGGTCCCGGCGGCAAGTCTCAAAATCCAGCCTCCGCCCCTCAGGGGTGGCGGAGCAGTGGATAATAATCAGGGTGATGGTTCTCATGATCATCAGATACAGGCGTTCAGGCCGAGTGCGCCGGCAACGGCGGTGGCTACGGTGATAATTACTTTCAGAATCAGTGTCCAGGTGTTTTTCTTTGTTCTTGAACTCATTGGAATTTTGTTTTAGAGGTTGATAATAAGTGAATTGTAATGGAAGCCAAGGGCTGAATGTACCCCAATGAAAACGGCTTGTCACAGGGGC
>OHGG01000985.1_pt1 | contig 12914 bp, 10 predicted proteins | sample 1567641 | NCBI WGS metagenome assembly OHGG01 (sample SAMEA3879561, study PRJEB24766) | human gut metagenome | biome: human-associated habitat; feature: feces | place: USA | collected 1985/1987
CCGAGCGAGCCGTACGATTCCTTCACAATAAGCGGATACGCAAGTTCCTTTTCGATTTTTTCAACGGCTTTTTCCTTGATTTTTTCGTTTTGGTTGTAGCACAAAATCCCGGGGAGCGTTTTCGGCATAGGCACGCCGCTGTCCGACAGCGCGATATACGTTGACATTTTGTCGTCGCAGGTCTGTATTGCGCGCGCGTTGTTGAACACTTTCGCGCCCGACTTTTCAAGCATTGTCAGGACGTATTTGTCTTTGTCGAGATACACGAAAAAGTCGGCGGAAAAGTCAATACTTATCTTTCCGTCCGAAATTATCGCGGGATATTCGTCAAGGCGCACGACAGACACATCAACGCCGAGTTTTTCAAACTCTTCAAAAAGCCTTTCCGCCTCGTACAGATATTCCCGCGAGTCAAGATACGCGTTTATTAAAATCTTCCCTTTCATTTCAAAAACAGTTTAACCTCTATTTGGTTATTATAGCATTTTAGGCGGCGTTATTCAACGAAATAAGTCAACTAAAAAATAATCGAGCCCGCCGAAATCGAAATAATCGCGATAAGGTTTCAATACATTTAAGGAATATATATTTTTTAGCTTGTATTTTCTGGACAATAAAAAGAGCACCTTTCGGTGCTCCTTGCAATGCAGTTTTTATTCTGCGGTGGTTTCCGCATCGTTTTCCGCCTGATTTTCATCGACTGCGGGACTTTCCGCGTTTTCGGTTTCGTCGCTTTCGGAAACGAAATTATCGACGCTTCCTTCCGTAATTTCAGCAGCGACGGCGTCCCCAACGACTTCTGCCTTGCCACATTTCTTTTTAATTTTTTCGACAATCTTTTTGAAGTCTTCCGAGAAGAAAAATCCGACAAACATTATAATCGAGAATACGATTAAATACGACCAGATTTGTCCGTTTGCCTTGTATCCGTCGTATGCACAGAAGCACATAAAACAGCAGCACGCAACGCCCAGTGTCGGCAAAATAAACCTTTTCACGACGTTAAGGTCTTTCCCTTTCACCATCATTGCGATAAAAATGGGGATATAGAACGCATACAGCGTTATGATGGACACTTCGTCGGATTCCCAGCACCAGAAAGCGGGGATTTTACCGGTCGGATTCATAAAGAAGAATTCCCACTGCACAAGCCATACGAAGCACAAAAGAAGCCCCAGAATCGACGACGATTGCGGCATATTCGTTTCCTTGCTCAATTCGCCGAACATACCGGGTTTCGGTCCGACGTTACGCGCGGAAATCGAATAAAATCCGCGGCAGCAACCAAGCATAAGACCGTTCATCGTTCCAAGGCACGAAATGATGACAAACACCATAATAATCGTGCCGAAAGCGGGACTCTTGAACAACGCCGTGAATGCGTTTTGCGGCAGCGATCCGCTCACCTGCCCCGCGTTGACTTTCAGCATATCTTCGGTCGACAGCGCGCCCGTAAGTCCAAGGAAATACAAAAGATAAACCGCTATGATGATTATCGCGCCCACAATAAGCGCAATCGGCAGGTTCCTTTTCGCGTTTTTCAATTCGCCGTTTATGGAAGTCGCGACAATCCAACCCTCGTATGCGAACGCAAACGCCGCTACGCCTGCGAAAAATCCGCCGTCGTTGACAAGACCTTCCGTCACGATGTTCGCCTTGAATGCGTCGATGGTTTTGCCGTTGACAAGCCCCACGATTAGCCCGACTACGCCCATAAGTACAAGCGGAATAAGTTTAATGAACGTTGCCGATACCTGAAATCTGCCCGCAAGCCTCGGCGAAAGCGAGTTCACCGCAAACCCGGCAACAAGAAATGCCCCCGCCAGCGCAAGTTGAGCGCCCGTGCTTGACGGAATGTTGAAAAGCGAGCAAGTGTACGACGCCGAAATCCAGCCGAGTACGCTTGTAAGCGTCGGATAATAAATCGTCGACATAAACCAGCCGACGTAGTATGCGTATCGCTTCCCGAGAGTCGCTTCCGCATAGTCCACAATGCCGTTGACCTTTTCGTGCTTTTGCGCGAGCGTCGCAAATACGAGTGAACAGATTATCATTATCCCGCCGACAATTGCAACGACCGCCAGAGTTTTTCCGATATTTCCGTTTGTGAAAGATAAAACCTTTCCTGCCTTAAAGAACACGCCCGAACCGATAACAATGCCGACGACCATACAAATCGCGGTAAGCAGTCCGTACTTTTTGGTTAATTTTTCCAAAATTCTATCAATTCCTTTATTAAAAAATTACGTTCAGTTTACCAAACTAAACTGCAAAAGTCAACATAATTATACAAAAAAATCTATAATTCCCGCAAAAAAGTTTATCAAAGCACCGCATTATTGCGCTAAATCAAACAATCCGCCCCTTTTATTTGATTTTCAATAATATTTTTTAAAGTTTTGTCGTAGTTTTTATGAATTTCAATAGTATTTTTATATAAATATATTTTATCAAGCAAGGTTTTATCGTTAGTAGAAAGATATTCATTTATATAATGAAAGAAAAGTTCAATTGTAGCGGGTAAGATCTTGTTGGTGCTGGCTAGGTTTAAGTACTCGAGAGCTTTTTTTAAATCTTTAGTTAGACCAAGTTCTTTACAGCCATTAAGATAAAAGTATTTGGCGAGGTTATAATAAGCATAGTAACAGACGGTACGATGATTGCTTTCTAGGGCATCTTGATAGTATTGATAAGCCTTGTCGAGATTTTTTTCAGTCATATAACCGGTACGATAGCACTCTCCTACTTTGTTGCAAGCCCATGATTCTTTTAGATTGGCGCTTTCTAAGTAGTAAGCAAAAGCATGCTCATAGTCTTTTTTTTCTTCACATAATTTACCAAGGTTGTTATAGGCATAGGCGTAGTTGTGGGCAGCTGCTTCTTGGAAACGCTCTTTAGCTTTGGTGATGTCTTTACTTAAAGGGTATATACCATGAAGATACATATTGCCAATACTATTTTTAGCGGCGATATTACCGAGTTTTTCGGCTTTAAGGAGATAATCATAGGCTTCTTGGAAATCGCTATTAGACTTAGTACCTAGGTTACCACGGAAAATCATTGCTCCCATTATATATAAAGCCCCAGCGTGGTTTTGTTTAGCAGCAATTTCAAAGTACTTGAATGCTTTTTCATATCTTGGATAACCGGCTGTATTACCACAATATTCTTCAATACCTAGTTCAAAGCTCGCGTAAGCATTTCCCTCTTCGGCTAATTTTCTCATACTATAATCATAGTTAATACTTTCTTTAAATTTTAATGCTAAGTAGTCTTGAAGACCATTATAACTCATATAAGTATCATTAAGTAGTTCTTCAATGGATTCTTTTTTGATGTCTTCTTCGTATAACGGTTGCTTGTTATATACAGATGTATAGATGATTATTGACACTAAGGCTTCATAGTATTTGGAATTTTGGATGTGGGTACTTAAATCATTTATTAAAGATTTAGGAACACGAATATCGTTTTTAGCAATATTGTACATTTTATAAGCTAGGGCTTTACTATTGGGGTTTTGATTAATATAAGAAGTTTGGTTATCGTTTATGATATGTAGAGTACTGTCCATTATACTTAGAATGCTTATGATAGTTGGAGCAAATTCATTAGGATCTCGATGGTATTTTTTCTCACGATTAATAATTATTTGTTTATAATCATCTTTTATAGAACGGCAACCAACACAGTAATTATTGATTGTGGTATCGTTTATGTTGTCGACATTAAAAATAAGACAAAATAATTCAGTTTGAAGAGCTTGAGATTTGTTCTTAGATAGTTCTTTTATTGTTTTAAAAAAGTTTCCTAAGCTTAAGTGATTATCAGTAGAATTCATTTTTATATATTGTTTTGACATATTTGCCTCCGGATAAGTATATTATATCACAACTGTGGATTTTTTTAAAATATTTCTTGATTGTGTGGATTTATATTGCTTTTACTTTACATAAAATAAGAATATGATGTTATAGAGGAGTGAAAAAATGAAAAAAGTTTGGAAAAATTATAAACAGACAATAATTCTGTTGATGGCACTTGTAATTGGTGCTGTAGTTGGTTTGGTTTTTGGGGAGAAGGCTTCAGTACTAAGTCCTTTAGGTGATTTATTCTTAAACATGATGTTTGTTATTATCGTACCATTGATTTTCTTAACGATTACAACATCAATTGCTAAGATTAAGCAACCTAAAAGAGTAGGAAAAGTATTAACAAATATTTTCTTAGTATTTATTATTACTTCTATACTTGCTTGTATCGTGGGACTTGGCACTACTTTTGCTACAAAGTTAGTTAATCCAGAAGATTCTAGCGCAATATTAGCATCAATGGATAGTAGTGCGACAGAAGATGTTGAAATGAATATCTTAGAACGTACAGTTAGTGTTATAAGTGTTGACGATTTCACAGGTATTTTATCAAGACAAAATATTATTGCATTAGTTCTTTTCTCAATTATGATTGGACTTGCTATTAGTAAGGTTGGAGAAAAAGCTAAACCATTAGTTGATGTTTTAGAAGCATGTAATTTAGTAGCATTAAAGTTTATTGATTTTGCTTTCTATTATGCCCCTATTGGACTCGGTTGTTATTTTGCAGCTTTAATTGGTTCATTTGGAGCATCTATTGCGGTAGGATATATTAAGACTTTTGTTATTTATTTAATTGTTTCTATTCTTTATTACTTCGTTGTGTATGGAATTCTTTCCTATATTGCTGGGGGTAAGGAAGGTACTAAGAGATTCTTTAAATATGTAATTCCTACTACGGCGACTTCAATTTCAACTTGTTCTTCAGCAGCTTGTATTCCTGCTAACATTCAAAGTTCAAAGAATATAGGTGTTCCTGACGATATTGCTGAAACTACTATTCCATTAGGATGTAGTTTCCATAAAGATGGGTCAATTATTGGTAGCGTATTTAAGATTATGTTCTTAGTATACTTATTTGGTACTAATATTTGGTCTTGGCAAGGAATTTTACAAGTTGTAGCAACTGCTTTTGTAGCTAATCTATTAATTACAGCTGTTCCTATTGGTGGAGGTACTATTAGCGAAATGATGATTCTATCACTTATGGGATTTCCTGTAGCATCGTTACCTATTCTAACAATTATTGCCACTATTATTGATGCTCCAGCTACAATGTTAAATGTTGTTGGTGATTGTTGTTCTTCAATGTTAGTAGCAAGAAGAGTTGATGGTAAAGATTGGATTCACGCTAAAGATAAAAAAGGCAATGTAGTTGAAGCTAAGGCTTTAGTTAAAGAAGAAAAAGAAAATGATACTAAATCAAAAAGTAAGAAAAAAACTAAATAAAAAGAGTTAAAAAATAAAGGCATCGAAATGATGTCTTTTATCGTGTCAATTTACGGATGGCTTCCTTAGATTTTTCTTCGGTTAGGCCGCCTTCATTAAAATCAGTTTGAACAAAGTTAGGCAGTTCAAAGCCAGTAAAGTAATCGTCGTCAAGGATAATGTAGTTATTGACGGGATTTTCTTTTAAAAACCTTTTTATTTCTTCACCTTTTTGATAGTTTAAAACTTTTGTAGTAGCGATTATAGGAATGTTATGTTCTAATAAAAATTTTAATACTCCTGGAAAATATGTTTTATCACGGATAGTTGATGTTATTACTACTTTAGCGTTAGTTGCGGCAATAATTTTATTAACATTTGCGATATTAGTTGGGTCTAATTCCATAATGTGGCGTTTAACAGCATCATCTTCGCTGTTGTGGTCTTTTAAAATAGTCTCTATATATGGTCCATTGGTTAGAACTCCGTCAATATCTAAAAAGATTATCTTTTCCATATCATTTATCATGTTATTACTTCTTTCTATTTACTTCAAAAAGAAAACGGCTTGATTAAGCCATTACGTTTTCTTTCATAAAGCGACTTATAAAAATGTTATTAACTACAGAGGCAGTGGCAAAGTCATTGATATTGTCGATAACTAGTTTACCTTGGTTTATTTTAGCTTCTAAAACCATGTGAGTGTTAGATACTGTACCGGCTTTATTGTCGCATTGCATACCATAAATGTAGCGGTGATTTTTATAAGTTATTTCGTCAACTATATAAAGTTGGGTTTTATCTTTTAAAGTTAGAACTTTATTTTTCATTTTATAATCCCTTTCCTACTGTGCTAATTAAGTCTGCAGCGGTTGTCCAGGCTTGAGATACTCCGCTTGAGTTAGCTACATCGACAGCGATGTTTTCAGCACCATATTGGCTAGCTAAATCAGCAAGTGATGTTCCTGGAGTATTAATTATTTGAGCAACTGTACCATCTTGATTTAAAATGGCAAAACGTTTGAATACTGAATCTTTAGTTACAATATTAGAAATTAGGCTTTCACGATTAATGTTGTTAACAGCGTATGATGCAGTATCGTAACCATGAGAAACATTGTAGTTCCCTACTTGGTTGCCTAATTTTATACCTTCGTAGTTAGGTGTTGCGGGAGTTGGAGCTTGAGTAACAGCTTCAGGAGTTGGGGTAGCAGGTTGGGTAGTTACTTGTGGCTCTGGAGCTGCTGCTTCAGCTTTTGGTGTTGATGTTACAGAGTTAGTAGTTTTAGGTGCTACTCTAGCGCTGTAAATAGTTTTACCAATTTCAGTAGCAGTTCCAGCAATTAAGGCAGCATTTAAGCCCCATGATAAGGCTTTTAATCCTTCTTCACTTTGGAAATATTGACCAACTTTAGAGTTTTTAATTTTAGCAAGTAAAGCATTAGTTGGTTGTTCAATATTTTCAGCTTCGATTTCGCCTTTTAATCTTTTGATTTCTAATTCTTGGTTAGCAATTATTTGATTTTTTATTTTGCTTTTAGCTAGAACGATTCCAAGGTCCATGACCATGACGCCTACGTGGCCAAAGGCAAGAGATACAGATATACCGATGGCACCACCAATTACTAAAGCCGCAATTTTATCAGGTGTTACATCACGAACGATTTTTTGGACTTTTTTAACTACGTGTCTGTCGACCCAGTCTTTTACTTTGAAAGCACCTTTCTTGATTATTTTGGCACCTTTTTTAGCTACTTCTTTACCTTTTTCAAAGGTAGCAGCTACTTTTTCTTTAGCTTTTACACCCTTTAATTTCAAGGTTTCTAGAGCAAAATAAGCATTTTCTTTTACAGAACCAGCAGCGTTCTTGAAATTATCAGCGGTTTTATCTTTTAATTCACCTAGTCTTCCTAAAATTGATTTTGAGTAGTCAACATTAAGAATGTCACTATAATTATCCTTTATATCAATTTTTGCTGTATTATATGTATTATATTTTTTATTATAACTTGTTTGCAATTCTTTTAATTTTGCCAACTCCGTTTCTAAATCAGCGAGTTTTTGTTTGGCAAGTTCTTCTGTAATTTCTGTTGCTGGTTCAATATTTAATGATATTTTTTCTTCATCTGTTAGAACGTACTTTTCATTAATTACTCTATTTAATAAGGCAATAGATTGGTTACATCTTTCAATATTTTGATTATTCTCAAACCTTTGGACAGCCGTATTGTGAACTAGTTCTTCAAGTTTAATATAATCTTGACTTACCATTTTAGATGTAATATCTTCTTCATCTTCAAGAATTTCTTCATCACTATAATCCATTGTTTTTAAGACTTTCTTAGCGTAAGTAGCATATTTAGATTCATCTTTTGGTTCTGGATATTTAGCGATTATGGTGTTTTTGATGGCAATGTTTTCTGGATTTTTTTCTTCTTCTAACTTAGATAAAGGAGTTTCAATTATGTGTTGATAGGTTTTATTATCGATAAATTTATGCTTTTCACCAGTATCTATGCCGGATAAGATAATACTTGATATATAGTTTTCACTCATACCTTCATTTCTTACTGCTTCCATTTTAGACATTGCTTCGTATAATAAAGATACTTTTGCTGATTCAGCCTCATTGTATTTATAATCGTCCATATAATAGAAGTAATCTTTATAAGTATCAGCATAGTTTTTACCATCTTTAGCATCAAGCATACCAGCTGCAACGTAAATTGCTTTTCTTAGGTAATCGTCTTGTTCATCTCTTGTTAAGTCGTTAAAATTCTCCGTAGAGCCGATTTTAGATTCAATATATTCTTTAATTACTACGTCTTCTTTTGATAAATTACTTTTAGGGGATAATAAGATATCCAACAATTGACCAAAGCTATAATCAGCGCTAAAACTTGGTTTTGAGTCAGTATAGACTTCATTATATAAGTCAAGATAGCCTTGAAGTTCTTTTTTGTATTCTTCGGTTGGTTCTTTAGCTGGCATTAGGGTTTCAAAAGGCGCTATGTTTTTTTTAATTTCTAATAATTTATCTTTATCTAGTGTATCCATAGCTTTTATTTCGTCAGCTGTATGGTGAATAGCTGCTTCATATAATTCGGTTTCTTTATCAATTTGGGCTTGTAATCCCATGACAAATAATTGAATTTTCGTTTTGTAATTATTTTTATCTTCTTCAGTAGCATCTTCTGGTAAAACAATACCATATGTTACTAAAAATTCGTCGTATCTAGCATATAAAGTCTCATTAATATCTTCACTCATACTTAGATTAGCTAAGTCTTCAAAAATTTGTGGGTCAAAAGGTATGACGGCATTTTGAAGTTTTTGGTCTCTTTGATGTTCAAGTACTAAACTTTTAATACCATTTTCTTTTAATAGATTTAATTGTTCTTCATTGTATTTCATATAATATTCTCCTATAAGTTATCTTTAATAAGTTTTTCTAAGTTAGTTTCAAATAATTTTTTTAATGTATTAAGTGTATCTTCGTCTTCAACTAGGTACATTAAATCGTCTTCAAACTTAAAAATTGCCATATTGTCTAAGAAATCATCGTTTTGCATTTGGTTGGCAATAGCATAAACTGTACCACCATAAGTAACTACGTTTAATATTCCATAATCATTATTTTCGTATTCTAAAATGTCTCCTGCTTTTATGTCGTTAGCGTTCATAATATCCCTCTTTCTTTTCTAAGAATATATTAACATAATTTCGTAATTATAGCAATTTATTAAGTTTATAGTTTGACGTTTTTTATTCCAAAAAAGTTCCAGATATCTGGAACTTAATTAGTCGTTATTACGCGCTACAAGAATAAGTCTTAGTATTTGAAGAGCAGATGCTAGAACACCGGCTACATAGGTCATGGCAGCAGCTCCTAACATTTTTTTAACGCCTTTGCTTTCATCTTCGGTAGCAAGATTGTATTCTTTTAAGAACACACCAGCTCTTTTGGAAGCATCAAATTCAACTGGTAAAGTAACTATTTGGAATAGTAAACCTAAGCAAGTTAGGGCAATGCCAATATATATCAAATCTAGTAGTTCAAATAAGAAACCTAGTAAGATTATCCAATAAGAAATTGATGTAGCAACATTAACTATAGGAAATATTGCACTTCTTATACGCATAAAAGTATAGCCATCTTTATCTTGTACAGCATGACCACATTCATGAGCTGCAACAGACATAGCGGCAATGGTTTTTCCATGGTAGATGTCACTTGAGAGACGAACAACTCTTTTAGTTGGGTCATAATGGTCGGTTAATTCGCCGGTAGTTTCAACGATATAAATGTCTCCTAAACCATTTTCGTCAAGTATTTTACGAGCAACATCGTACCCAGTTAATTCTTTGGTATTTTTTACTTTTTTATATTTTCGATAGTTTCCTGATACCTCAATTTGCGCTATTAAAGGTATTAAAATAACTATAATTGCTAATATTAAATCCATAATTCCTCCTAAATAATATTTTTATTGATTAATTGTTCACGCAACTTATCGGCTAGTTCGTAGTTTTTATTTTTCTTAGCTTCATTCCAATTATTATATAAATCTTTATCTTCCACACTTAATTCTTGTAAATCATAGTGAAGTCCTAAAATATTTACAATTAGTATTATTTTATCATAGGTTTCAATAAATGGCAAATTAGCACGCATAGCACTATTTAGTTGTTTTATTAAATCAATTAGGTAAGTTATTAAATTTGGAGTATTAAAATCTTCATCCATAATTTCATTTATTTTGGCATCTTTTGTTATTTGACCTGATTTTAAATTAGCTAGTTGAATTTTTAAATTAGCTTGTTTTAAAGCACTTTGAATTTTTTCGTCAAGGGTTTTGGTTTCTTCTAGAATTTCTTCTTTAATATTAAATGGCAAGCGATAGTGAGTTTTGAACATTGCTAATTTTATGCTGTTAGCAGAGTGATTTTGGATAAAGTCTTTAGCAAGAATAAAGTTTCCTAGGGATTTGCTCATTTTAATGCCATCAACGTTGATGTGGCCATTATGCATCCAAAAGTTAGCTAAGTGATTGTTATTTAGAGCCATACTTTGGGCGATTTCATTTTCATGATGAGGGAATTTTAAGTCAACACCACCACCGTGAATATCGATTTTTTCACCAAATAAAGCATTTATCATAACAACACATTCAGTATGCCAACCAGGAATACCCATACCCCATGGAGATTTAAATTGTTCGCCTTCAGTAGTTTTACGCCATAAAGCAAAGTCTAGAGGGTCTTCTTTTTTTTCGTCGATTTCAACACGAGATCCTGATTCTAAATCTTCTAAAGTATTATTAGATAAAATTCCGTAGTCTTTAATCTTACTTACTCTAAAGTAAACGTCGCCTGATACTTCATAGGCGTAACCTTTTTCAATAAGTTTCGTAATAAAAGTATAAATGTTATCAAGGTTTTCAAGAACAGTTGGACGATATGTAATTTCACTACATTGAAAGTTATTTAAATCATTTAGGTAGGCTTCAATAAATTTATTAGCAACTTCTCTTTCGGTTAGGCCTAGGGTTTTAGCAGCAGCGATAATTTTAGGGTTGATATCAGTGAAGTTAGAGGCATACTTAACGTCGTAACCTAAGTATTTAAAGTAATTTTTGACCATATCGAAGGTTATGGCAGGACGCATGTTACCAATGTGAACGTAGTTATAAACAGTTGGGCCACAGACATACATAGTAACAACTCCGGGAGTAATTGGTTTGAATTCTTCTAATTTATCAGTTAATGAATTGTATATTTTCATTTTTTCACACTTTCTATAGTATTATTTTATGAAACTTCTTGGTTTCTTGGTTTTATAATAGCATATTTGAGTAGCTTTTTCTATATTTCGTGGTGTGTTTTTGAGTTTTAGATAAAGAAAAAAATTGCCCCTGGTAGTTATTTGATAGGAACAATTTCTTGGTAGTTAATAAAATATTTACTTAGAATGTCGTTGGACTTAGGGGTGTTGATAAACCCAATTGATGTGTGGGTAGAAAATGCTTGGGTTACGAATAGGATGTTATGGAAATCGATGTCGTTACCAAAGGTGTCGATTAGATGTTTATTTTTTAATAGTTTGTCAAGGATGGGGTTGTTTAAGTTAGTGTCAATATTTTGAAGAAATATAACACCGAAAGGATTGTCAATGTATTTACGAAATAAGTATTCTTTATCTGGTTGGTTAGGATAACCGATAAGTTGGTACATAGTGTATTCATTATTATAATTATTTAAATCTATATTAGTATATAAATTAGAGTTATATATTTTAGATATTTTTTTCTTGAATTCTTCAATATTTTTAACTTTTAGACCCTGGTTGTTATCTAGAGCTTTGGTTATGATTTGGTCTTTATCTAAGGTATAGTTAACATGATATCTAGAATAGATTAGGTTAGTTATGTCGTTTTTGGTAATGGTTGATTTGTTTTCGTACTTAGCTTGAGTACATAAGGTATCTAGTATTTCGAGAGACTTATCGGGGTTGGCTTTGTTTTGAAGATATTTGTTACTGAAGTCTAGAATGTCAGTAATTATTTCAGGTGAAATTTTTATATCATGGAAAGTTTCGTATTCTTTTTTGACGGCATTTAGGATGTCTTTGGTTTGATTATAGTCGGGTTCTTCAATTAAGACAGTTTGAAATCTTCGGTTTAGAGCTTTGTCGTTTTCCATGAATTTATGGTATTCATTAATAGTTGTTGCCCCAATTAGTTTGATATCACCACGAGCTAGGAAGGGTTTGAAAATGTCTCCAGCCGATATGGCACCGTCAGCACCACCAGCATTAACAATAGTGTGAGCTTCATCAACGAAAAGAATAATATTTTGATGTTTCATGACTTCGTGAATAAGTTTAGTTATTTTATCTTCGAATTCACCACGATATTTAGTACCGGCAATTAGAGAGCCAAAGTCAATTTTTAAAATTTTATAGTTTTTTAGGCGATCTGGTACTTGGTTATTATTAATACGACGGGCAAGCTCTTCGATAATAGCGCTTTTTCCTACTCCGGCTTTTCCTATAAGTAAGGGGTTGCACTTGTTTTTACGAAGTAAGATTTGGATAATGGACGCTAGTTCTTGGTTACGGCCTAAAATTACTTCGTCTTTGACGATATCATTTATGACAACTCCATCTTTGATTTTGATTTCTTCTTGATATTTTAGTTTACTAGGGTTTATGTTCATAGCAGATATTACCCTTATGGCTATGCCCTCGCCTTCTTCAATAATGGCGTTGAAAAGCATAGTTTCGGTAATTTTGGTATTATTTTCTTCCGCATAATCTTCAGCATGTTTAAGGATAGTACGAAGCATTGGGGTATAAAGTATGAATTTACTTTTAGACGTAGATGTTCCTACTATATTAATTAATTTATTTTTAAACTTACGATAAGTTAGTTTCTTAGTTTTAAGATAGTCGGTTAAAGCAGTTTTATCACTTAGTATAGCTAATAATAGATGCTCTGTTCCAACGTAAGGATGTTTTAAATCAAGCATTTCATTTTCCGCTTTTTTTAAAATTTTTTCATATATATCCATATAATTTTCCTCCTATTAATTCTATGATTATAATGATTATTT
>OHGG01000993.1_pt1 | contig 12734 bp, 12 predicted proteins | sample 1567641 | NCBI WGS metagenome assembly OHGG01 (sample SAMEA3879561, study PRJEB24766) | human gut metagenome | biome: human-associated habitat; feature: feces | place: USA | collected 1985/1987
AGGTGGCGGGTTCGAGCCCCGTTTCCCGCTCCAAACTCTCGAAGGTTTCGAGAGTTTTTTGTGTTTTTGCACTCATGTTCAGCTTGAATATGCTGAGTTACACCGAAATCCGAAAGGATCGTTTGAACCGTGATTTACACCCTCCTCACCAATAAGGCAATGCGTACTGCATACGCTGCCCATGCCGGGCAGGTTGACAAATGCGGCGTGCCTTATATTTTTCACCCCATTCATCTTGCGGAACAAATGCGCGATGAAATTTCGGTCTGCGCAGCACTTCTTCACGACGTTGCAGAGGACACGGACATAACACTCTCTGAACTTGAATCCGAATTTCCGTCGGCTGTTATCGATGTGTTAAAACTGCTGACGCATAAAGACGGCATTGACTATTTCGATTACATCCGGGCAATCCGCAGCAATCCGACAGCAGTCCGCGTCAAACTTGCGGACATTGCGCATAATTCGGACGAAACACGTTATGCGGGCTGTTCCGAAATCGATGCGGAGCAGCTTGCCGCACGGCGTGCAAAGTATAAAAAAGCAAAAGCCATTCTTCAAGCGAAAAATTCAGACGCTACTTAACGCTACTTAATGTGTGTTTTGTCTTCGACAACAGATTAATTGCCGCTTCGGGAACGTTGACCTTTTCTCCGCCGTCCCGCTTTTCCCGTCAGCAGCAATGCCGCCGCGATACCGCAAAATCCTCCCAAAAATTTTGTCAGCAAAAGCGGAACCGCTGTTCCTTTTGTCCGAAAAATTGCGATTTCGGAAACTGCGGTTACCCCGCAGGGATATTCTAAATCCGCAATATACGGTTGTCAAGAGGCCGCGTCGAAACGGGGTTCGTTTAAAAGCCCCTTTCATTTGCACAAATGCCCCGCCCCCTTGAAAATCCCCTGTGTGTGCTGTATAATATCATTGAATTTAAATCACATTGCATGTGACTCGAATTCAATTCAAACACGGAGGAACAAAAAATGTTTTGCCCAAATTGCGGAAACCACATCCTTGATGCAAACGCATCGTTCTGCCCCAACTGCGGTGCTCAGTTGAACAGCTTCACCCAAGGCAATGATCAAAGTTCTGCTCAGCAGGATTCACAACAGAATTCGCAGCAGAATTCGCAGCAGAATTCGCAGCAGGATTTTCAGCAGGATTTTCAGCAGAATTCGCAGCAGAATTCACAGCAGAATTCACAGCAGAATTCGCAGCAGGACTCGCAGCAGTCATGGTACAATCAATTCAACTACACCCCGCCGCAGCAGGACTGCACGCCGTGCGCGCCTTCCGCAAATTATAACGGACTCAGCATTGCAGGCTTTTGTGTTTCATGCGCCGCGATTTTCTTTAACCGCACGCTCTTCGGCCTTGCCGGAATCGCAGGACTTATTCTCTCCATCATCGGACTGCGTCAGTGCAACGCCCGCGGCGATAAGGGACGCGGTCTTGCGATTGCAGGTATCGTAATCGGCGCAGTGCTGACTCTGCTCGTAATTTTGCTCATTGTAATCGCGATAATCGCAATGGACTATGTTTCCGATTTCTTTCGCTCGTTCTATGAGTATTTTAAATTTGAAAATCTCCGAATGATCCCTTTTGCAGAAATGCGAAAAACGGGTTCGCCCGACTTTTATCGTTTAACGCCGCGTACGGGTTTTAGAGCCGCACGGGCTTGAGCAATTTTATACCGGTCGGGCGGCGAAGCGCGGCATTTTTTGCCCGATGCGGCGCGTTGGGCAAATTTGCGGTGCCAATTCAATATAATTTAATTGCAGCCCGTGCAGACGCGCCGAGTTTTTGTGCGACCGTTTTGCGGACTGCAAGCAAATCCGAAAGGAGCAAACAAAAAATGAACGCTTTTATTGCAATTATCCTGGGCCTTGTTCAGGGACTTTGCGAATTTCTTCCGATTTCAAGCAGCGGTCATCTCCTGCTGCTTCAAAAAATCTTCGGTATATCGGACGGCGGACTTTTCTTCACCGTCATGCTGCATCTCGGCACTTTGGCAGCGGTGCTTGTTGTTTACCGCAAACGCATCATTGAAATGCTGCTCCACCCGGTAAAGCAGGCAAAGTATTGGATCTGGATGATCGTTGCGACACTCGTAACCGCGGTTATGGCACTCGTATTCAAAGATGTCATTGATGCGGCGAACGAAGGCAGTCTGCTCGGCTTCTGTTTCCTTTTCACGGCGGCGCTGCTTGTGCTCTGCGATTTTATACGTCAGAAAGTCGAATGCAAACTTACCGTTCCTTCAATGAAGTGGTATCATGCGGTGTTTATCGGTTTTGTTCAAGGCGTTGCCATCCTGCCCGGCATTTCAAGATCGGGTTCAACCATCACGGGCGCAACGCTTTGCAGCATGAAAAAAGAAGACGCTGCGGAGTTCAGTTTTCTGCTTTCGATTCCTGCAATTCTCGGCGGTGCGGTGCTTGAAATTCCCGGTGCGGTCAGCGCAGGCGCAGCAAACATAAACTGGCTTTCGGTCGTGCTCGGCGTTGCCGCTGCCGGCGTTTCATGATAAAACTCATCACAAAGCATTCACTCTGGGGTTTTGCGATTTACACGGCGATTCTCGGAGCTTTCATCGTGCTTGATCAAAATATTCTGCACCTTATCGCTTGGTAAGTCTGCGGCGCAAACGCTTCATTTTTTACAGAAAGGCAGCAAAAAATGGATTGCACACAAACTGAGGAAAACATTCGCACGCTGTCCGCTGCAATTGCCCGGCTTGCAATTTTCCGAAACGAACTGCTCACTCGTCCCCTCGGAAAACTTTCCGAGCTTCTTCGCTTTGCCGATATCGGCAACGTGCAAAACGCTGCGGACGCACTTTCCGCTTTGACTTCGGAGCTTGTTTGCTGCGGCGCACGCAGAGTAAGCGGCAATATCTGGCACGATTACATTCTTGATACGGTGTTGCTGACCGACAACGTGTTTTCATGTGCCGCTGCTTCCGGAAAGGCGGACGATGCCGTCATTCACGCAATGCAGCTTGAGCTTTCCGCGCTGAAAACTCTTTCGGAGGCAGATGAAAACGTTTTGCACTCCATAATTTGCAATTGCACGGAACAAAAGCAAAAAAAGAATTCAAAGGATGCCGCCTCCGTGATTGCCTCCGCTGCGTGGGGCGGCGCCCCCGTTGCACCCATGCCCCGTGAATTCAAACCCAAACAGCCGCCTGCAAAAACCGAATTCCCGCCGCCCGTGTGGCAATACGGTGAGTTCGGCATTCGCGACAGTTATTATGCGGACGTTGCTCTTGAAGGCATGTATCGGCGTTTTCTCGAGTCTGATGATTGGTCTGAGCTTGTGAACGACCTTTGGAATTTTCACTCTTCGTACGGAAGCGGAATCTTCCTCAAATACCGAAACTTCATCTTTGACGGTGCGCTGAAACCGCTTCACGAGCTGCGGGCGGGCGATTTTGTTCCGCTGATGGACGCGGAATACCGTATACTGTTGAACAATGCGATTGCATTTATGCGGGACGAAAGCGCACATCCGATGCTTCTTTGCGGTCAGCAGGGAATGGGCAAAACGACCATGATGCTTGAGCTGACGGACGAATTGCCCCAGCTCCGCCTTGTTTACACACTCAACGGCAGCCTGAATTGCATTGATTTGCTTGCAAAATTGCGTTGTCAGCCGCTCAAATTCATGCTCCTCTGCGATGAGCTGCGGGAGGATACATGCGAAACGGTGACAGAACCTTTGCTGCCGATGAATGTTTTGCTTGCGGCCTGTTCAAAATCACCCGTGCTCCCGAGTCTTTTTGAAGTAGTCGTTGATCTGCCCGTTTTGCAGCTTAACGAATTCGTTCGTATTGTAACGGCTTTGCTTGCTGCCGAAAACGTTGACGCAGCGCCCGAAATAATCCGAAGCGCATGCGTTGATTACCAGGTGGATACAAGATGTGAATTCAACGTGGCAGCCGCAGTTCGCGTGAAGGAGCTGCTCCTGTCATAAAAGTCGAAGCCCTTGCGCATAACGCATTTTTTTGCTGCATAAAATTATTGACGAAAAAGATAAAACGCATTGCCCCTGTTTGCGGCAATGCGTTTTGTTTTAAAAGCCGTTATCAAATTCAGTCAACGCGCTTCTTTCCCCAGAAGAAAAGCGCAACGGTTCCGGGCCCCGTATGGCTTCCGATGGTTGTTCCGATTGAAGTTATCAGCACCTTGCCGTTAAGCTTCGGGAAAGTCGCTTCAACAAGATCCGCAACCGCACGTGCATCGTCATAGCAAGCTGAATTGCAAATGAAGCACTTTTCGGAATAATCAAGTCCGTTCTCCGCATTCTCGACCATTTTTTGAACGATTTCGTTAATTGCGCGCTTTTTCGTGCGTATCTTGGCGCGCGGAGTGAGCCTGCCCAAATCGTCGCAGTTCAGCAGCGGGCAAATATGCAGAATCGAGCCGATAAATCCGGCAGATTTCGAAATTCTTCCCCCGCGCACATAATATGTCAAGTCGGTTGAGAAGAACCAATGATGCATGTTAAGCTTGTGTTCCTCCACCCAGTCATGAAGCGCGTCTATATTCATGCCGGAATCGCGAAGCTCCGCCATCTTATCGATTATAAGTCCGTACCCCGATGATGCACCGAGAGAATCGACGATATAAAGCTTTCTTTCGGGATATTTTTCGCGCAAAACCTGTGCTGCCGCGCATGCGGAATTAAACGAACCCGAAATTCCGGAGGACAGAGTAACATGCAGAACATCCTTTCCTTCTGCAAGGAAGGGTTCAAAAAATTGCAAATACTGATCCATGTTCACCTGCGAAGTGGACGTCATTGCGCCTTCCGCCATGCGGCGGTAAAACTCATCGAACGGGATGCTCTGCCCGAGATCATCCGGATACGTAACTCCGTCAATCGTGTAGTTGAAGCAAACATAGGAAACTTTGAGCTGTTCGAATCGTTCCTTGGGAAGGTCTGCAGTTGAACAGCAAGTGAGGACAAATTCGTTCATGACATTAAGAACCGTTGACTTACGGAGTCCCGCAAGTCCCTTTCATATTTCATAATTCGATATATAAAAAACACCTGATTTGCAGTCGGCACATACCGACCGCAAAAAGATGCAGTCTGTTTTATGAAATTCCCCCACACATTCATCAGCGCGTATCGAACCCGCGCGCTGCATGTGCAGGTCAATAATATAAAAATTTTATTAAAAAGTCAACCGCTGTTCAACAAATCAAATAAATATATAATACGCGGGCGCATTTCCTGTCAACACCTATTTCCTGCCGGACGATTACATAAAAATACCCTCTGCGCATTCGGCAAGGGGGCATCGGCTGATATGAACTTTGAATCGGTATGCTGTTTGAAGTGTTTATTAAACTTGCTGTGGATTATGTGTCGGTTAAGTGTTATAATGCATATGAAGCTGTTTAAGCTCGGGTTCTGCTTTCAGCAAAGCTGAATCCGTTAATTGCCGCTCGCAGACGATGAATGAAGTTGAACATGCGGGTTGGGAACACAAGGAGAGAAACAAACATGAGGAAACGCAATTTCATTTCATTCATCGGCTGCTTTGCGGCCGTCATTTCCGCGCTGTGCTGTGCAGCGGCATTTGCGGAAGGAGCAAGCTCCGCCAAAACGACAAGTTTCGGGACGCTTGTGCTTATCTGCGCCGGCATTGCGCTGCTCGGTATCATTGCAGGCATTATTTTAAGGCGACGCTGATAAAGGTTCTGTTCGAAACGGATTATTCATCCTCTGTATCGCTTGTATCGCTTGAAAAATGTGCCGAAAGCCTCGACAGGATGTCTGCCGTACTGTCGTTCGTGCTGCCCGATTCTTCGGTGTCGCCGTCCGCGCCGTCTCCCAGGTCATTTTCACACATGCTGCAAGCTTTTTCGGGGTCAATGTCCGAATACAGCACCTTCAGCAAGCCGTCGCCGTACCTGTCAAGCATCATTGCCGGCACATATATGCTGCGGCGAATAACATCGGCGCAAGGGGCTTCTCCGCCGCACGGAACGAAGGTTTTGTAGCGAATTTCGCCGTCGTGCATGTCCATTTCGAAGTTGCCGAAAACAAGTCCGTAGTTCGCTCGTGTCAGGAACTCTGCCGTGCGCTTCATCGTTGCGGCATCGCCTTTATCCGGGCCCAGAGGTGAAAAAACGTAGATAAGATAGTCTTTCTCGCGCACATCAACAATGTACCGAACCGATTTGAGCTTGCAGCTCAGGCCGAGGTTGAAAATGAACCTGCCGCGCTCGCTGTCAAAGTCGAAACGCCATTCGTCCTCCTTAAGGAAGGCGTTGATGCTGTCCGCAATTGCCGTTGAATAAGCTTGTCCTGTTCTTGCCATTTTAGTTTTCTCCTTTCGGTTTCTGTGTTTTTAGTGAGTTTTCAGTTCTGCTCACCCTTCATTTACTCTATCGGGCTTTTTTGTTTTTTCCCCACGGTTTTCAATGATATATTTTCACCGCCCGCGGGAAGAAATCATGTCCCTCGGTTCGGGAGTGTTTCAAACGCTCATGCGCTGTACGCTTCGGCGTCAGCCGCCGCGCATCAAACGCATGTGCATTCGTTTTTCCCTTACACCTTATTTATCGGGAAAAATTGCTTTTTCCCGGCAGCAACGGTTAATATATTTTCATATCCGCTGCACCGCTTTTACGACCAGTCCCATGCATCGGTATCTCCGCTCAGTTCGGGCGGCTTCAATTCATCCCCGATTCGCCTGCGCTTTTTTTCTTTCTTCGGTTTTTGCGGCGCAGAGCGCAGCTCCGTCCCCAATTTTATCGGATAATCAAAAATCAGCGGAACATCTTCCGCAAGATACGGGCAGCATCTGCCGTGGAAGATAATGGTTTCGTTTTTTTGCAGCCTTTGCAGACGTGATGTTGAAATCAACGGTCTTCCGTACTCGTTGTTCCCCGCAAGCCTGCTGATATACGTCAAAAAATCCATTTCCCGCGTGTGAAGATAGATCATGTTTCCGCAGTTGTCGAGAATGGCGCGGCTCACATTTTCGCCGTACTTTTCAACAAGCTGTCCGTACGACTGAATGACCATGTGCAGCCGGATATTGCGGCTCCTTGCCGCCGTGATCATCGGAACGATATCGCCGAGCGCGGGCAGGTTGCAAAACTCCTCAAGGATGATATTCGTCCTTCGCGGCAGCGACCCGCCGTGCCTTTCCGCTGTTTCAAGCAAGGTTGTGTAACACTGGCTGATAAAGAGCGTCGCCAGAAAATGAAAGGTTGTTTTTTCATCCGGGATGACGACAAAAACCGCCGCTTTTGCCTCCGCGATCCGTTCAATATCAAATGACGTATCATTCAGCATCTCAGTCAGTGCAGGTGCGGACTTGAACACGCGCACAAGCTGATCAAAGGTTGACCTTATGCAGGACTTTGTGTTCTCGGCCGTCATACCCAAATAACCCGCAAGGTTTTGGTAGATCTCGCCGTCCGTCGGCAGATTTCGGAAGCATTTATCAAGCGTTCCGTCGGCAAGCTTTTCATATCGCCATTTCAGCAGATTCTTCATGTTCAGCTTTTCGCCCAATGCAAGAAGCAGCAGGCATATGCCCAGAGCAAGCTGCCCTGCGGACTCGTTCCAATAGGGATCCTTTGTATCGACTCTTCGAAAGAAAATGTCGTTCAGCATATCATTAAGCTGCAAAACGGCCTTTTGCTGCCCCTCTTCCCCGCTTTTGTACGCCCTCTCTATGACCCCCATCGGGTTCCATGTGTCGGGCGAACGCTGCGGATCCCTCATGTTGATGATAACTGTTTTATAGCCCTTCGCGGAAAGAAAACTTTCGGATTTCCGCGCAAGCTCGCCCTTCGGGTCAACAATAACCATTGATTCATCCGCCGCCGCACAGGAATAAATGAGAGGAAGCACGAATCGCAGCGTCTTCATTGAACCCGTATCCCCGACTATCAGCGAATGCGAATCACTCGGATCCGTATAAACCGTGTCGCCGTCGCGCAGCAGCACCGGTCCGCCCTTGGACTTTGCAGCCGCATCATGCAATGCGAACGGCGCAAGATCCTGCTTCATCTCTTCGCAAGTCGCCATCCTTGAATCCTGATACTTCAATCCATCACTCAGCATATTGTGTTCCTCCTTATTCCTTTGCAGAAAATCCGATGCGGCCTCGCCTTTCACACGTCCTTTTTTGAGGCATTATATCCAAATCGCCCGCTTCAATAACAGGGTTGGCGTTCTTGACTTGTTTGTTCAGCTTTATTTGCTGCACCGTTCGAAGAACAACCTGATCAAGCGGCAAAACGGAAACATCGGCATTTTCAAGTGTTTTTTTAAGCTCTTTTGAAGCGGCATCCGAAACGGTCATTCCGACTTCCTTCGCCGTTTTGAAGAAAAGATTTATGCACTGCCCTATTTCCGCCGTTTTCATGCGTATATCGATCCAAATCGTGCTTCCGTTCAAAGCTCTCCTCATATCGTCAATCGATGCCGACTCCTTTTCCGCTTCAATAATGACAATGTACGAAATGCATTTATGCATTCCGATATAGCCCGGCAGGCATGAGAATGCATCGTTGATGCCTTTCTTTGCCCATTCCTCCGAAAGTTCAATTATCACAACACCTTTGAACTCGCTGTAAAAGTCCGCCGCTGTGTTCATGCTTTCGTCAAGCCGCGCAAGGAAATTTTCCGAACCTGCCATATCCGAAAAATAGGGCATTTTGATTGAAAAACACTTAACGATTCCGCGAAAAAACATGCTTTCGCATCTTTTCAGCGTCTCTGCGGTTTTAACTGCCTCGGTTTCCAGTGCAAACACGGATGAACCGTGAATGAAAAAAGAGGGCGGCTGCTGCGTTGTTTCCACTGCGCATTTAACGGCTGCATTGATTTCTTTCGTGTCCATGGTTGTATCTCCTTATTTTTTCTTTCACTTGTGTTATCGTGAAATGACCCGATTATCCCGCGCTTTTGCCGTTTTCCATTAAATATATTATTATGTTCAATTTGAACAGGTTTCGCTTTCTGTTTCATTCTTCGTTTTCCGTTCCCTCTTGCCGATATTGGTATCGTATGGTACAATTGACATATATTCTTCATCCGCCCGTCTGCTCGTTTGGCTGCTGCAATTTACGGACGAATGAGGAATCCGTCCGCATATTGAACCGACCGCAAAACGGATTAAATCGAACAGAAAGGAGCGCACCGTATGCAGTCAGCACCCACTCCCCACGCTGTTTCCCCCTGCGATTTGCGGACTGTTTTCCGAACGGCAGCCGCCGATTACGGATTCTTACAGGTGTTTTTTACAACGCCGCGCAAATTTGACCTCGGCCGCAACCGGTTCAATCTTACCGCCGATGCTCCGACAGCATATCCATGGGCAAACAGCATTGCGGTGCTTGTGTACCCCTATGCGCCGTTTACGGCTGACGAACGTATACCTGCATACTACATTGCATCCAACCGCGCTTATCACAGTGCAAAAAAACTGGCGGAAGCCCTGACCTCTGCGGGAATTCACGTCGAAAAAACCGATATTCCCGTCAAAATGCAGCTTGAAGCGGAAGGCATCGGCATTAAATGCCGCAACTCATTGATTGCACTGCCCGAATTCGGAACACGGATCGTTCTTCTTACGTTTGCGGTTCGGGAAATTCCGCCCGAAACACTTTCCGAATTGCTGACCGTCCTTCCCTCGTTGAACACTCGGCAAAGCGAATGCGGCAATTGCTCCCTCTGCATGAAAGCGTGCCCCACCGGTGCAATATCCGAAAACGGATTGACGACCGAACGCTGTATGCGGCTGCAAATGGAAACCGCGCAGCATCCGGACAGCGTTCGCGCCATGCAGAAAACTTTTATCGGATGTGAAATTTGCCAATATGCCTGCCCGCGCAACGCGAAAATTGCGCCCGCCGATACGGAGAGTTTTCGTGCGGCAAACGGTGACGAAATCAATTTGAACGATGTTTTTAATCTCAAACGGCTCATCATCGGCGACGCTGCGCAGGCACGAAGCCTTGTCGGGCGGAATTTTACCGGCAACGGAAAGCTGACCGCAGAAGCAATTGCCTTTGCCGCAAATGATGCAGAGCTCTTTTTGTCTTTACGCAATGAGATATTTGCAGCAGCCGACTCGCCTTTCGATGCCGTGCGCGACGCCGTGCGTTATGCCGCAGCAGTCGAAAAAAAGCGCAGTTCGCATTTTTAATGCCGTCCTGCACGATTTGGGATTGGTTTTGAACAATTTGAGTTTGGGTACAATCCAATAAAAACCGAGGAACTTACATGAAAAAAATAAAAAAAGATACGAATCACCGAAACATTGTCCCCGCAGGTGGGTTTGTAAAAAATCTCGGGCGACGCGGCATAATGATTGCGGCAGGCGCAATTCTTCTTGCCGCTGCGCTTATCGTCTGCCTGTCTTTAAAAAAAGAGTCGAACCCCGTCCCGCCCGGGCCCCCTGCTGTGCCCGCCTCCGAAACACCTTCGGTGACGCCTGAAACACCCGCACTTCTTCCCGTGCCGAGCGAGCTTCCGTCCGTACCGTGCGGTGCAGTCGCGGCAGGAGACGGCCTTTCGTTCGGACTGTCCTCCGTCGGGCTTATGTCATATATCGGCTGCAATAACGGACAGGCTTATTGCTATGATTGGCGCGATGTCAAGGCAATTGCCGCCGCGCCTGCCTTTACCGTCGGACTGACTAAAGAGGGCCGATTGCTCTGTTCCGGAAGTGATGCGCTTCGGCAGGAATCGGCAAAGCTTAACGACATAACCGCCGTTTGCTGCAGCAGCGAAATTGTGTATGCACTTTCCGGTGACGGAAGAGTCATTGCCATCGGTGCGCGAACCGAATCCGCAGCGGCATCCGATGCCGAAGCTCAGCTCTACAGCGAAATGCTCAACACTGCTGATTTGAATAATATCCGCCTTATCGCAGCGGGCAGCGATTTTTTCATTGCGGTTGAATCAAGCGGAAAGATTCATTCCCGCGGCAATTCGCCCGAGCTTTCTGTCTTTTCCGGACACAGCCTGACATCAATTGCTGCATGCGGCAGTAATCTTGCCGCGCGGACGGAGGGCGGGCTGTATCTTTGCGCAAGCAATGCGGCAAATGCCTCGACTTCGGTGCTTTTTGGTGCGGCAGACTGCAAATATGCCTTTGCGGGCAATAATTGTTTTGCCTACGTTGACTATGCGGGACGGCTGCATACGGATTGTGAACTTGCCGACACGGACGGAGAGCGCATATCCGAGGCCTTCACGGAAGATGATGCAAACGTTGTGGATTTTGCCTGTGCTTTCGGGCACGCGCTCGTGCTGTCGGATGACGGCACGGTACACGCATTCGGAAGCAACGACTTTTGCGAAAGTGAAACCGCTTCATGGCGGCTGCGCCCTTATCTTGCGGACGGTGGTTTTGTACTCGGGCTTGCACCGGATGCAGATCCGTTAATTCGTACGGGTGATGAATATACGCTTGAAAACGGGGAACGCGGCACAGCGGTCATCCTCGGCGATATAAACATGGACGGGAGCATAACCGCCGCCGTTGCAGATCTTCTCGCCGCTTACCTCAGCGGCAATGTTCAGCTCGATCCCGTTCAGCTTCAGGCGGCAAATATACTGCGCGATGCCGCAAAGCCGAATTCCGTTGATGCGGCAGATGTCGAACAGCTTCGCTGTCATCTTTCGAATTACACCGTAATCGATCAATATGCAAAAAGTTTCCACTATTCCGAACAGACCGCAAATGCGGAGCGAACAAATGCCGATACCGTCGGCTATATCAAACTTGAAGGCACGAATATTGACGCACCCGTGATGTTCGGTCCGAATTTTTATTATCATTATCATGATGCACGCGGCAACTCATCCTCGCGCGGATCAATTTATCTTTATTACGGCTATCCCTCGCAAAACATGGTGATTTCCGGCCATAATCTGCGCCGCGCAGGCATAATGCTGCATCAATTGCACAAGATTCAGAATGAGTACGCACCGACTTACGGTGAATTCAAAAACAGATTATGGACGCTCAACCTTTTCGGCGAAACGCATACTTGGGAAGTTTTTGCAATGTACGAAGAAAAGCCCGCTTCTGCCGAGCAATCTTCCCAGTACTATAACTGCAATTATCCGCAAACCATGGAGAGCATGACATCCGAACAGATTTCCGAATGGATAACCTATCAGCAGGCGCGGACCGAGCTTGATTATTCGGTTCATGTCACTCCGAACGACCGTTTTCTGACCGTTCTTACCTGCGCCGATCAGCATTGGGAATCCAACCTCGGCGGACGCATCTACTTTTTCCTGAGAATGGTTGACGGGCATTGATTTAAAACCCTTTTGCCATTTTGCCCCTTCGGCACTTTTTTGCTCACGTCATCAATGCCGAAACGGAGCAGCATAGGTATAATAATCTGAATTTAAAAGAATCCGAACTTAAAAACCGTGCGGCTTGAGTAATTTCGCTGCCGCACGGTTTTCTTTTTATTGTTTTCCTTTCATCCCGCATCGAAAAATTTCAACACGGGACCTTTGCCTTGTTATTTCGCAATCTTGTAGACCGTCAGCTGTGCATTGCGGTACACGACCCGAAGATTTGCATTGAACCATTCCGTATCAACCGCATAGCTTCCGCGCTCCCGTGTTCCAACAAGCACATAGTCAATATCGTTCCGCTTATATTTGCATTAAGCCAGAAGGCTAAGCAGGCAGGAATACAGTTTACAAGACAGGATTGCGAGCTTATATATAAG
>OHGG01001000.1_pt1 | contig 12636 bp, 13 predicted proteins | sample 1567641 | NCBI WGS metagenome assembly OHGG01 (sample SAMEA3879561, study PRJEB24766) | human gut metagenome | biome: human-associated habitat; feature: feces | place: USA | collected 1985/1987
CCGTCGCCCTTCAGGGCGGAGATCTCCACCACCTTGCAGCCCAGTTCGCGGCTCAGCTCCGCCACGTTGATCTGGTCGCCGTTCCTGCGAACCACGTCCATCATGTTGATGGCGACCACAACGGGGATGCCCAGCTCCGTCAGCTGGGTGGTCAGATAGAGATTGCGCTCCAGATTGGTGCCGTCGATGATGTTCAGAATGGCGTCGGGGCGCTGGCCGATCAGGTAGTTGCGGGCCACCACCTCCTCCAGCGTGTAGGGGGACAGGGAGTAGATGCCGGGCAGGTCCATGATGACCACGTCCTCGTGCTTTTTCAGGCGCCCCTCCTTCTTCTCCACCGTGACGCCGGGCCAGTTGCCCACGAACTGGTTGGAGCCGGTCAGGGCGTTGAACAACGTTGTCTTACCGCTGTTGGGGTTGCCCGCCAACGCGATCTTGATCTGTTTTTCCATATATTCTCTCCTTTCGGTTAGGCTTATCTAACCATTGATCGTAAAAATCACTCGACCTCGATCATCTCGGTGTCGGCCTTCCGCAGACTCAACTCGTAGCCCCGGACGGTGACCTCCATGGGGTCGCCCAGCGGCGCCACCTTGCGGACGTAGACCTCCACGCCTCGTGTGATGCCCATGTCCATGATCCGGCGCTTCACAGGCCCTTCGCCGTGGAGCTTCACCACCTTGGCCGTCTCGCCGATCTTCACCTCGCGTAATGTTTTCATCACTTGTCTCTCCTTCTATATGGTTTCGTATTGCTCACACCATGATTTTCCGCGCCATTTCCGCGCTGATAGCCACGCGGGCTTCCTTCACCTTGACGATGATGTTGCCGCTCATGGCGGCCACCACCGTGGCGGTACCGCCGGCCACAAAGCCCAGCTCCTCCAGATGCCTTCTCACCTCCGGAGAGCCGCCCACCTTGCGGATCAGGTTCTCCGTACCTATGTCGGCCAGTGCCAACGGCATCATACCGATCCCTCCGATCTTTTCAGTTAGTTTTATCTAACCACTGTTTGAAAAAGAATGGCTGTCGCTGCCGCCCGCCGCAGGTCGTTAGTCTTATCTAACTGACGCGGTTAGTTTAACCTCTCTAACCCATTTTGTCAAGGGGTGCGGCAAGAAAAATTTTATTTCCTTGCAAATTTGGTTAAAGTATGTTAACCTATCTGTATCCTGAAACGAAAAGTTGGTGAACTTATGCAGATATTACGGGCATCCGAGGACTATCTGGAGGCCATGCTGATGATGCAGCAGGAGCACGGGTACATCCGCTCCATCGACATTGCAGATAAGCTGGGGGTCACAAAGCCCAGCGTCACCTACGCCACCAAGCGGCTGCGGGAAAACGGTTACATCACCATGGACAAGGACGGCCTCATCACCCTGACGGAGCAGGGCATGGCCATTGCCGCCAGTATGCTGGACCGGCACCACACGCTGACCCGCTTTCTCATGGCGCTGGGCGTCGACCAGGAGACGGCGGAGAGCGATGCGTGCAGGCTGGAGCATGATCTCAGCCAGACCAGCTTTGACGCCATCTGCCGCCACGCCCGGAAAAACCTTTGAACTACGCAAAAAACGTGCGCTGTACGTAGAGTACAGCGCACGTTTTTCGTATACTCACAACGCCGCCAGCACCGCGCCGCCCCGCTTCTTCAGCCACAGATACAGCGCAAGGCACGCCAGCAGCGTGGCGGCGGCGAAGCAGCCCAGATACCATACCGCACCCAGATGCCAGCCCGCCAGCAGGTAGCCGCCGCCCAGCACCGCTGCATACCCCCAGCCGCCGAACAGAGCGATGGCCACGGAGGCGCTCTGTTTGATGGGGATGATCTCCCGCGTCCATGTCAGGTTGGGCATCCGCAGGCCGAGGAACAGTCCCAGCAGCGCGGAGAACGCCGTAAACAGCAGGGATACCGCCGTCAGCATCGCCAGTTCCGCCGCCGTCATCGGCACGGCAAGCGCCGCGCAGACAAGGCACACCGCCACCGGCACAACGGTCAGCAGCAGCTGCATAGTCAGCTTGGCCCGCAGCACCTGCCACGGCGTCACCGGCAGCGACTGCATCTGCCACAGGCACTTGCCCTCCAAGGAGACGGAGGGCGCCGCCATGTCGTTCATAGCGGCCATCATGCACACCACCGCCGCCAGCAGCACCGGCAATGCGTCATAGATCTGCGGCTCGGCGCGCAGCACCGCCGTCAGCTCGCCGCTTTTCCACAGCAGCATCCCGCCGGCCAACGGCAGCATCAGGATACCCATGCCGCAGTTGAGCATATAGTTGGGACTGGCGGTGAACCGCCCCAGCTCCTTGTGCAGCAGTGCCGCACCGGCGGAGCGCCGCACGGCGGTCTGCTCCCGATACCGCCGGCGCTCCGTGCGGCCCGTGGCGGTGGCGATCTTCAAGAAGCTGCGCCGCAGCAGCGCCCACAGCGCCGCGAACAGCGCCAGTACCACTGCGGAAACCGCCAGCATCGCCACGCCGTCTCCGGCGCCTACCCTGCCGAACAGGTACAGCGGGTAGGCCGCGCCCCGGATTTTTTCACCGTACACGGCGGCGTTGGCCAGCAGATCCTCCACCAGCGTCTGCGCCTTGAAATAGAAGAAATAGTAGCCGCCGAAAAACACCAGCGAGACGAGGACGGTGACAAAGCTCTTGTGCTTCAGCTTCAGGCTGATCTTTGCCACCACCCAGCCCAGCGCGCACGCCAGCGTCAGCACGAAAACGGAGATGAGCAGCACCAGCAGCACGCCGCCGAGAATCACACCCGCCGTCACCTGCGCCACCGCCCAATAGACAATGACCGTCGGCACGATCACCACCGCGCTGTACATGAAGCCCATCAGGTATACGCTCAGCAGCCGGGACGCCATCAGCGTGTCCACCGGGATGGGCATACTCAGCAGCAGGTCGTTGTCCTTCGCCAGATACAGACCGGAGTAGGTATTGAACACGCTGCCGAACGCGCCCAGCAGCACGGCCAGCAGTCCCATCAGCGCGAAGTACAGCCAGTCCATGCCCACGGCGGCCAGCGGCCCGCACAGCCCCAGCGCCAGCATGGTAAACATACCGCCCAGCACACCCACCATCAGCACCGCGAACAGGGCAATATAGCCCGCCACCGCCGCCTTGGAGCGGGCCTTGTTGGTCTTGGGATTATAGAAGTAGCTGCGGAAGATCTCCGTCAGCTGTTTTTTCACGAGAATCTTCAGCATCACGCCTCATCCTCCAGCTCCAGAAAGACCTGCTCCAGCGAGTCGTCGCCCTTGACCTCCTCCATGGTGCCGGAGCGGATGAGCCGGCCGCCCTTGATGATGGCCACCTTGTCGCACAGCTTTTCCGCCACCTCCAGCACATGGGTGGAGAAGAAGATGGCGCCGCCGTTGTCGCAGATCTCACGCATCATGCCCTTGAGCAGGTGGGCAGCCTTGGGGTCCAGGACTACGAAGGGCTCGTCCATGATGATGACCTTCGGGTCGTGGAGCCACGCGGCAATGATGGACAGCTTCTGCTTCATGCCGTGGGAATAGGCGGCGATGGGCTGGGCCAGATCCTCCGTCAGCTCGAACCGCGCCGCATAGTCCCGGATGCGTGTCTGGCGGTCGTCGGCGCTGACGCCGAAGATATCCGCGATGAAGTTCAGGTACTTGATGCCGCTCATAAAATCGTACAGGTCGGGGTTATCGGGGATGTAGGCCAGCTCCCGCTTGCAGGCCAGCGGCTCCGTCCGAATGGACTTGCCGTCGATATAGATCTCCCCCGCGTCGAATTGCAGGATGCCCGCTACCGCCTTCAGCGTGGTGGTCTTGCCCGCGCCGTTGTGTCCGATAAAGCCGTACAGCTCCCCCGCCTGAATGTGCAGGCTCAGGTCGTCCACCGCCTTCTTGTCCCCGTAGGTCTTGGTCAGATGCTGGATTTTCAGCATATGTTACACCTCTTTTCTCGTGTCTTGTGTGGCTCCTTACATATCCAGCCGGATTATACGCCCGCCGCCTTTCCCTTGTCAAGACGCTGCCCGCGCATGGTTCGCAGCGGCAAAAGCGGCGCGCCCATGCCAGGTGCGCCGCCTTTTCCTTATGCCACGGGGAAGGTGACGCGGATCTCCGTGCCCTTCCCCACCTCGCTTTGCAGGTGGATGGCGCCGTGGTGGTACTGCACCGCGTGCTTGACGATGGACAGTCCCAGCCCCGTACCGCCGGAGGCCTTGGAGTGGCTCTTATCCACCCGGTAAAACCGCTCGAACACTCGATCCTGCTGATCGGGCGGGATGCCGATGCCGGTGTCCCGCACGGTGACGGCGGCCGTTTCGTTCTCCTTCGTCACCGTCACCTGCACGCGGCCGCCGTCGGTGTTGTACTTGATGGCGTTGTCGCACAGGTTAAATACGATCTCGTACAGCAGCCGCCGGACGCCGGTAAGCGCCACCGGCTCGCCCTCCACGGCGATGGTCACATTTCGGGCCGCCGCGGCGCTTTGCAGGCTCTCCGCCGCCTCCCGCGCCAACGCCAGCAGCTCCACCGGCTCCGCAGGCATCGGTTCGCCCTCGTCCAGCTGGGACAGGCGGATGATATCGCCGATCAGCGTCACCAGCCGCTGGGCCTCCGAGCGGATATGCCCGATGAAGCGAGGCACGTCCTCCTGCTTCACCAGACCGTTCTCCAGCAGCTCCGCGCTGCCGATGATCCCCTGTAAGGGGGTTTTCAGCTCGTGGGACACGTTGGCGGTGAACTCCCGCCGGTTCCGCTCGGCAAAGGCCCGCTCCGTCACGTCGAACACCAGCAGCACCGTACCCGCCATGCGTCCCTCCGACTGGATGCGCGTCACGTCAAACTGGTACTCCCGGCCATTCCGCTGGCCGCGGAATTCGCTGTGACCCTGCTCCGCCGCCTGACGCAGCGCGTCGCTCAGCGCCACGTCCCGATCCACCGTCAGAAGATCCTGTCCCACACAATTTTCCGCCGCGTCCAGCAGCCGCCTGGCCGCCGGATTGATGCTCAGGATGACGCCCGCCTCGTCCAGCAGCACCAGACCCTCGTTCATGCTGCCGGTGATCTGTTCAAATTCCTCCGACCGCCGGCGCAGCTCATCCATCTGCCGGTCGATCTGGCGGCGCTGATGCTCCATGCGCCGCAGCAGGGGCGCCAGCTCCTCGTAGGTGTCGTTCTCCAGCGGATGCTCCAGATCCAGCCGGTTCAGCGGCTCCGTGATGCGCCGCGCCAGCCGGGACGCCAGCACGCCTGACAGGATCAGCGCCGCCGCCAGCACCAGCAGGATGGGCTGGAGCATATTCAGCACCAGCACCCCTGTCGTCACCCGGATGGCGGACAGACGCAGCACCGTGCCGTCCGGCAGGCGCTTGGCGTAGTACACCGTCTTTTGCAGCAGCGTGTCGCTGTACCGGCTGCTCTCTCCCTCGCCGGTGGACAGCGCCTGCTGCACCTCCTGCCGCTGGGCGTGATTCTCCATGCTCTCCGCGTCCGCCTGCGTGTCATACAGCACCGCGCCGTCCGCGCGCAGCCATGTGATGCGGTACTGGTCGGATCGCAGCTGCTTGAGATAGTCTGTGCCGTTTTGCTCCACGCCCACCACCGCCAGACTCAGCTCGTCCCGCAGCTGGGACTCCTGCACCCGGCCGAAATAGCTGTACAGCGCACCCATCACCAGCGTCAGGCTGGCAATGAGCACCGCCACGCCCACCAGCAGCGTGGCGCGGAAAATACGCTTTGTCATGGTGCTCATGGCTGCGCCCTCCACCGGTAGCCCACACTGCGCACCGTCTCGATATGCTCGCCGTAGACGCCCAGCTTCTGCCGCAGGGTGCGGATGTGCATATCCACCGTCCGGCTCTCGCCGTAAAAGTCCATGCCCCACACCTGCTCCATCAGCTGATCGCGGGTAAACGCCGTGCCGGGATGGGACAGGAACAGCCGCAGCAGCTGGTACTCCTTGTACGTCAGCACCACCCGGACGCCATCGGCGGTGACGGTATGCTCCTGCTCGTCCACCACCAGACCGCCGCAGCGCAGCACCGCAGCCGGCTGTGGCCTGCACCGGCGCAGCACCGCCTTGACCCGCGACACCAGCTCCATGACGCCGAAGGGCTTGGCCAGATAGTCGTCCGCCCCCAGATCAAGGCCCTGGATCTTGTCATACTCCGCACCCTTGGCCGTGGCCATGATGACGGGGATCTCCCGCAGCGCCGCGTCGGCCTTCATCCGCCGCAGCAGCTCGATGCCGTCGATCTCCGGCAGCATCACATCCAGCACCACCAGCTCCGGCTGGGTCCTTTGCAGCGCCTGCCAGAAGGCAGCGCCGTCGGCAAAGCCCTCCGCCGCAAGGCCGGTGGAGTTCAGCGCATATACCTCGATGTCCCGGATGCTGGCGTCGTCCTCCACACACCAGATCATGGTCACTCCTCCTTGTGTACGCCGGTGACGGAAAACTCCACCCACTCGGCAATATTAGTGGCATGGTCGCCGATCCGCTCCAGATACTTGGCGATCATCAGCAGCTCCAGTGCCGTGCCGCCCTCCGCCGGATCGTCGGCGATGCGCCGGATCAGCGCCTGCTTTACCTTGTCAAAATACGCGTCCACCGTGTCGTCATCGGCGATGACCTTCTCCGCCAGCGCCACATCCTGCCGGACATAGGCGTCCACGCTGTCGCTGACCATGCCAATGGCGGCCTCCGCCATCTTGCGCAGCAGCTCGTGGCTCTCCGCCGGTACGTCCTCCAGATGCAGCACGATCTCGGCGATGTCGTCGGCCTGATCGCCGATGCGCTCCATGTCCGTGATCATCTTCAGCGCCGCGGAGATACGCCGCAGGTCGCCGGCTACCGGCTGCTGGTGCAGCAGCAGCCGCAGGCACAGGTTCTCAATGTCCCGCTCCTTCCGGTCGATATCCCGATCCAACGGCGGCACCTGCTGTGCCAGCGACTTGTCCCCGGTGGTCAGGGCGCGGGAGGCCAGCGCGATCACCCGCTCGCACAGTGCGCCCATCTCGATCAGCTCCCGGTGCAGCTGTGCCAGCTGTTCCTCAAAACGGCTTCTCATCATCCAAACCTCCCCGTGATGTAATCCTCGGTCTTTTTCTGCGTCGGCGTGGAGAACATACGCTCGGTGTCATCGTACTCGATCAGCTCTCCCAGCAGGAAAAAGGCGGTTCGGTCGGAAATACGCAGCGCCTGCTGCATATTGTGGGTCACGATGACAATAGTGTACCGTTTTTTCAGCTCCATTGCAAGGTCTTCTATCTTGGATGTAGAGATAGGATCCAGCGCCGAGGTAGGCTCGTCCATCAGCAGCACCCGGGGCTCCACCGCCAGCGCCCGCGCAATGCACAGGCGCTGCTGCTGGCCGCCGGACAGACCCAGCGCGTTTTTCCTCAGCCGGTCCTTCACCTCGTCCCAGATGGCCGCCAAGCGCAGGGACTGCTCCACGATCTCGTCCAGCTTGGCCCGGTTCCGTACCCCGTGGGTACGGGGGCCGTAGGCCACGTTGTCGTAGATGCTCATGGGGAACGGGTTGGGCTTCTGAAATACCATACCCACCTGCCGCCGCAGCTCGTTAACATCCACGTCCGGCGCGAAGATGTTCTTCCCGTCGTACTCCACCGTTCCCTCGATGCGCACGCCGGGCACCAGATCGTTCATCCGATCCAGCGTCTTGAGGAAGGTGGACTTGCCGCAGCCGGAAGGCCCGATGAGGGCCGTGATGCTCTGTTCCGGGATGTCCATATCCACATGGTGCAGCGCCTGCGTGGAGCCGTACCACAAATTCAGGTCATGTACGGTAAAAATATCGCTCATAGGCTCCTCCGTTTCTTGAAATACCGTCCTGTCAGGCTGGCGGCCAGATTGATGAGCAGCGCCAGCACCATCAGAATGGCGGCAATGGCAAAGGCCACGTCAAACTCGCCCTGCTCCTTGGCGTAGACGTACAGCGCCACCGACAGCGTAGCGCCGGAGCTTTCCAGCGTCTCGCCCAGTGTGCTGTACAGCGTGTGGGCAAAGCCCGCCGTGTACAGCAGCGCCGCCGTCTCGCCCAGTATGCGTCCCACCGCCAGAATGCAGCCGGTGATGACGCCGTCCACGCAGCCGGGCAGCACCACCGTTCGGATGGTGCGCCACTTCCCCGCGCCCAGACCGAACGCGCCCTCCCGGTAGCTCTGGGGTACGGTCTTCAGGCTCTCCTGCGTGGTGCGCATGATGGTGGGCAGGTTCATGATGACCAGCGTCATGGCGCCGGCGATCAGGGATTTCTTCATCCCCAGAAACTGGCAGAAGAACATCTGCCCCACCAGTCCGTAGATGATGGAAGGGATGCCGGACAGCGTCTCGGCGGTGTATTCGATGGCCGCCACCAGCCTTCTGTTCCGGGCGTACTCCGTCAGGTATACCGCCGCGCACACGCCCACCGGCAGCACCACCAGCAGCGTGGTCAGCACCATGCAGACGGTGCTGATAATGTCCGGCAGGATGCCGATGGTGCCGTCCAGATAGCTGGGCTTGGTGCGCAGCAGCTCCCAGCTCAGGTTGGGAACGCCCTTGACCAGCACATACGCGATGAGGAACACCGCCAGCACGCAGGTCAGCACCGCACACAGCACCATCAGCGCCCGCATCATGCCGCCCCACGCCCGGCGTCGCAGCGCAAAATTCGTTTTGTCCATGGCTCACTTCTCCTTACTGCGCTTGAGGAAGAAATTCAGCGCCGCGTTGATGAGCATGATAAAGAGGAACAGCACCAGCGCGATGCTGAAGAGCGCCTGTTTCTGCAGGCCGCTGGCGTAGCTCATCTCCTTGGCGATGGCCGTGGTCAGGAATGTGACGCTCTTGAAGAGGCTGGTGGGCATGTTGGGGCTGTTGCCGGCCACCATCATCACGGCCATGGCCTCGCCGATGGCGCGGCCGATGCCCAGCACGATGCCGGCGGCAATGCCGCTTTTGGCAGCAGGCACACTGATCTTGAACCAGGTCTCGGTGTCGGTGGCACCCAGGGCCAGGCTGCCCTGCTCATATTCCGGCGGCACGGCGTTGAGGGCCGTGACCGACACGGACACGATGCTGGGCAGGATCATGATGGACAGCACCACGATGGCCGACAGCAGGCAGGCACCGGAGGCCTTGCCAAAGGTTTTGGCCACGGCGGGCACCAGCACCTGCATACCCAAAAGGCCGAACACTACGCTGGGGATGCCGGACAGCAGCTCGATGGCGGTGACCACCACGGTGCGCAGCTTGGGGTCGGCGGCCTTGGAGAGGAACACTGCCGTCAGCAGGCCGATGGGCACGCCGAGGATGGTAGCGCCCAGCGTGCCGTAGACGCTGGACAGGATGAAGGGCAGGATGCCGAACTGCGGCTGTGCGCCGTTGGAGTCCCACACCGGGCCGAACAGGAATTTGACAAGGCCGATCTCCCGTATGGCCGGGATGCCGGAGACGATCAGATAGACCGAGATCAGCAGCACGCAGCCCACCGTGACCAGCCCCATCAGCAGGAACCAGCCGTGGATGACATTTTCCGCCAGTCGTTTTGTTCTCATATCAGTACCTCATACACGGGGATAAGGCGACACCCGCCGGGGATGCCGCCTTACCGAACCGCCTTACTTTCAGTTGGCCGCCACTGCGCCGGCCTTGGCGATGATGTCTGCCGCCGCGGGAGAGGTCGCGTAGTCAAAGAAGGACTGTGCCGCGGAAGAGAGTGCCTTGCCCTCCACCGTCACCAGCACGAAGGGGCGCTGCACCTTGTAGCTGCCGTCCTTGACAGTGGCCTCGCTGGGGGTCACGCCGTCCACGTTCAGAGCCTTCACGCTATCCTTGATGGATGCCAGAGACGCATAGCCGATGGCGTCGGGGTTCTGGCTCACCGCGGTGATGACATCGCCGGTGGAGGTCAGCTCCTGCCGGTACTGGCACTTGTCCTTGGTGCCGGTGATGGACTCAAAGCCGTCGCGGGTACCGCTGGCCGCCTCACGGCCGATCAGCACCACCTCGGCGTCCTTGCCGCCCACGTCCTTCCAGCTGGTGATCTCGCCGGTGTACAGCTTGGCGATCTGCTCGATGCTCAGGTCGCTGACCGGGTTGTCGGGATGGACGATGATGGCGATGCCGTCATAGGCCAGCACGGTCTCCTTCAGGCCGCCCGCCTTCTCCTCGTCCTTCAGCGCGCGGGAGGAAAGGCCGATATCGCAGGTACCCTCCTTCACGGCGGTGATGCCGGAGCCGGAGCCGGTGGGGTTATAGTTGACGGTCACATCCTTGTTGGCCGCCATGTAGGACTCGCTCAGTGCGCCGATGACCTTCTCCATGGAGGTGGAGCCGTCGGTGGATACCGTACCGCTGACAGTCTCCGCAACGGCGCCGCCGTTGGCGCTGTCATCGCCGGTGATGGCGTCGTTGTTGGTCCTGTCGCCGCAGCCCACCAGCAGCGCCAGCGTCATAACGGCGGTCAATGCAAATGCCATGATCTTTTTCATATCACATACCTCGTTTCATGTATTGTTTGGATATCTCCTGTGTACGTCTCTTATTGTAGGAAGCGTATGTAAAGCAAAAAATCACACCTTTGTAAAATTCAAGTAAAGCGTTGCTTTTCCGAGGATTGCCTTTACCCGCCCGGTATGGTACAATGTCCTCACAGCGCGCACTTTGCCGTCTATTTTTTCCCTGACTGGCGGCACTGTGTAAAATAGGCTGTCAGAAAGGAATCGGAGTATGAAGAAAAGGCTTTTGACCCTCCTTCTCGCCGTCGCCATGGTGTTTACACTGGGCGCCTGCGGTGAGAAGAAACCTGTCATGGGCAAGGACGCTACCGCAACAGAGCCGGTGGTCGTCCTCCACACCAACGATGTCCACGGAGCGATCGAGAATTATGCAAAGGTCGCCGTTCTGACCGACCAATATGCCGCGGAGGGCGCCTACGTCCTTGTGCTGGACGCCGGCGACTTCAGCCAAGGCACCACCTCTGTAAGCCTGTCCCAGGGTGCCACCGCCATCGAGCTGATGAACATGGTGGGCTATGACGCCGTGGCGCTGGGCAACCACGAGTTCGACTACGGCTACGAGGTGCTGAAGCAGAACATGGCGTCCGCCGACTTCCCTGTGCTGGCTGCCAACGTGAAGTACAATGGCGAGTTGGCCTTTGATGACGCCGCCGTGTTCACCACCCCCGGCGGCACCAAGATCGGCGTGTTCGGTCTGGATACCCCGGAGACCGCCACCAAGGCCCACCCCGGCAAGATCGCGGGCGTGACCTTCGCCGGCGGCGAGGAGATGTACCAGATCGCGCAGGACATGGTCACCATGCTGCGCGAGGAGGAAGGCTGCAACTACGTGATCTGCATCGGCCATCTGGGCATTGACGATGAGACCGCCGTCACCGCCAACCGTTCCATCGATCTGCTGGCCAAGGTCACCGGCATCGACGTGTTCATCGACGGCCACTCCCACTCCACCGAGGAGGAGATCGCCGAAAAGACCAACGCCGACCGCAAGGTGGGCGACACCGTGGTCACCTCCACCGGCACCAAGCTGGAGAACATCGGCGTCGTGACCATTAAGGACAGTGCCATCACCACCGAGTGCGTACCCACCGAGGGCATTGAGGTCCCCGCTGACAACGAGATCGCCGCCCGCGCCGCCGCCATCGCAGCCGAGGTGGAGGCCGAGTACGGCATCGTATTCGCCAAGACCGAGGTCACCCTCAACGGCGAGAAGGCCCCCGGTAACCGTACCGAGGAGACCAATCTGGGCGACCTGATCACCGACGCGCTGGTCTGGAAGGCCACTGAAACCGGCGAGACTGTTGACGCGGCCATCACCAACGGCGGCGGCATCCGCGCCACCATCGAGGCCGGCGACATCACCAAGAAGGACATCAACACCGTGCTGCCCTTCGGCAACACCCTGAGCATCATCAAGATCACCGGTGAGGAGCTGCTGGAGGTGCTGGAGGCCTCCACCTTCTGCACGCCGGAGGCCATCGGCGGCTTCCCACAGGTGTCCGGCATCGAGTTCACCGTGGACACCACCAAGGGCTATGACCAGGGCGACGAGTATCCCGGCACCACCTACGCCGCCCCCAAGAGCATCAACCGCGTGACCATCACCTCCGTGGGCGGCAAGGACTTTGACCCGGCGGCTACCTACACCATCGCCACCAACGACTTTATGGCCAGCGGCGGCGACACCTACTACCGCTTTGTCAACGCCACCGCCAACTACGATCTGGGCATCGCCATGGATGAGGTGGTCATGGACTACGTCAAGACCGTGCTGGGCGGCACCATCACCGCCGACAAGTACGGCCAGCCCGCAGGCCGCATCACCGTTTCCTGACGGGATCGCGGGCAACTGCTACATACAAAAAAGAGCCGCCTGCGGGCGGCTCTTTTCATGGGGCGGCTATGGAAAACCACCCTCCGGCATTGCGCCGGAGGGTGGTTTGTTCTTTTCAGTATCTCGTGCTTACTTGCCCGCCTTCATCTGAGCAGCGACCTCAGCGGCGAAGTCCTCCTGCTTCTTCTCGATGCCCTCGCCGGTCTGGTAGCGCACGGCGTCCACGAACTTGACAGAGCCGCCCAGCTTCTTGGCAGCGTCGGCCACGTAGTTCCCCACGGAGCCCTGGAAGAG